>Ga0247825_10000131_pt1 | contig 42163 bp, 40 predicted proteins | sample 13C_Vanillin_Day_FD_194413 | JGI IMG/M metagenome (GOLD analysis project Ga0247825, IMG submission 194413) | Soil microbial communities from agricultural site in Penn Yan, New York, United States - 13C_Vanillin_Day48 | ecosystem: Environmental > Terrestrial > Soil > Agricultural land | place...
GCGCGTAAACGCGCTAATGCCGCTGCACCGCATCCGGGACACGAGCCGTTATGGCGACACCTCTTCCAGCACGCGGCCTTTCGTCTCGACCGCGAAAGCAGCGGTAATGATTGCCGCCATCGCGGCCACCACGCTGAACCACAGGAACACCGACGATATCCCGCCGGCGATCATGGAGCCGACGGCGATCGGCCCGATGATCGAAGCAAAGCGCAGCCATGCGGTCGCGGTGCCGACGCCGAGTGCGCGTGTCCGCGTGGGATAAAGCTCCGGCGTATACAGATAGACGCCGATGTTGATGGTGCTCACGAAGAAATAGGCGAAGCTCATATGCATGAGCACCTGCTCGGCGGTGGGACTGGCGGTGAGCGAAAGCAAGGCGAGGCTGACCGCCGCACAGGCGAACGCGATCGCGAACCAGATCCGGCGTCCGACATAGTCGATGGTGAGCGCGCAGATCAGCGTGCCGAGCAGGCCCACCGCCTGCGTGATCAGGCCGTAGCGCAGCGACACGTCGAGCGGCAGCTTGAACACCGTGCGGTAGATGGTCGGCAGCCAGATCGCGAGGCCGTAGTTGACGAAATAGGCCGAGAACCAGATCACCCAGACGACCAGCGTCCGCCGCAGATAGACCTCGCCGAACAGGTCGGACAGCGAGGCGCGCCGGTCGCTTGTCGCGGTGACGGGTTGCGGCTGTGGCAACGGCTGGCCGGTGGATTTCTGCGTCTCGGCCTCGATCAATGACAGCGCGCGATCGGCCTCGGCCGGGCGGTGATGCACCGCAAGCCAGCGCGGCGATTCCGGCAGCAATACACGCAGCACCAGCGCGAGAAGTGCGGGCAGTGCGCCGATGTAGAACATCCATTGCCAGCCGAAATTCGGCACCACCCAGAGGCCGAGCAGGCTCGCGGCCGTGAGTCCGATCGGAAACACCAGTTCGTACAGCAGAACAAAGCGGCCGCGATGCCGCGCCCGCGTCAATTCGCTGATGTAGACCGCAGCGATGGGCACCTCGCCGCCGAGCCCGATGCCCTGGATCACGCGGAACACCAGCAGCGAGTTGTAGTCCCAGGCCAGCCCGCAGATGAGGCTCATCACCGCGAACAATGCGATCGACCAGATCATCGCCGGCATGCGGCCGAAGCGTTCGCCGATCCAGCCGAACAGCATCGCGCCGATCAGCTGGCCGAGGAAACCCGCGGAGATCAGCAGGCCGATCTGCTGCGGGGCAAGCTTCCACAGCGGCACCAGGACGGGAAGCACGGTCGCGATGGCGAGCGCGTCGAAGGCGTCGAAGAAGGTGGCGACGCCGACGATGATCCGCGTCTTGACGTGCCACCACGAGGTCGGCAGCCGTTCGATCCGCGCGACGACGTCGTCGACCGAGCCGGTCGATGCGGTTGAGCTCATGAAACGCCCCCTGGTTTCGATTAACGCCGACGACTAGTTCTTGCCGGGTTCGAGGCCCTTTGCCTTGATCACCGCTATAGCTTCGGGCGTGCCGAAGTAGCGGATCATCTCCTGCACCGCCGCGCGCGACTGGCCCGCCGCGCCGATGCCTGCCGAGAGAATGGTGACAAGCTGCAATTCGTCCGGCAGCGGGCCGACGACCTCGACACCGCTATAGGGCTTCAACGCGCTGATCTGCTGGATCGCCATTTCGGCCTCGCCGCGCGCCACGATCGGGCCGGTCGAGCTGCCGTCGCCGAGCACGTATTTGGCTTTCATCTCGGCGGCGATGCCGAGCCGCTCGAACATTTTTTCGGTATGGACGCCGCTCGTTGCGCCGGTGGCGGGAGCCGAAAAGGTCACGGACTTCACCGCCAGCAGCGCTGTTCTCAGCGCGTCGGGCGTGCGGATGTCCGGATGCGGCGCGCCGCGGCGAATCCCCACGCCGATCAGCGAACGTGCGATCTCGACGCTCGACCCGGCAACCACCTTGTTGTCCTTGACGAGCTTGCCGATCGCTTCCGGCGTGATGACCACGAGGTCGGCCGCTTCGCCGGCCTCGACGCGCTTCGCCACCTGCTGCGACGTGCCGAAGCCGAGCGTGACCTTGTGGCCGCTCGCCTTCTCGAACATCGGTGCAATGTCTTCGAGCAGCGTCCTGGTGGCGTTGGAGCTGAGGACCTTGATCTCGGCCGCCTGCGCCGGCGCGGTCAGTACGAGAAGCGCCGCCGCGACAAGCCAACGTCCCGCGATCCGCGTTCCCGCGGCTGCCCTGCCCATGAATTCCTCCCCGGCTTGTTTTGCCTGAACGTTATCACGCCGGCCGGGAGCGTCAGGAAGCATTGCCCGGCGTCAGGGCTGCGGATTCGGCATATGCGATGGAAGCGTCAGTCGCCGCCGGCGAGCCCATAGCCCAGCGCACTGACGATGGTGGTCACCTGCTCGCGCAGCGAAGGCAGCGGGATGAACTGCAGCTTCTCCTCGAGCCCCAGCGCGACGAGCCCGTGCGCGGCGGAAAACAGCGATCGCGCCAGCAGTGCGCGCCGTGCCGGCGAGGCGTCCGGCAGAAGTTCGGCGACCGGCTGCTCGATGTAGCCGAACAGCCGTTCGAGGTCGCGCTGATACCAGTCCGGCGGGCTTTCTCCCCGGGCGATACGGTGATCGAACAGCGCCTGCCATTGCCGGCGATGCGACGCAGCGAATTCGAGATAGGCCAGCGCCAGCTTGACGAGCTGGTCGATCGCCCAGTCGGGCCCCCGGCCGGATGTCGCCGCCGCGGTCAGCGCTTTTTCCAGCGCCGCGAGCGTGCGCGCATTGGCGTGCAGGATCAGTTCGTCGAGATCGGCGACCACGTTGTAGATCGCGCCGACCGCGCAGCCGGCTGCGTCGGCGAGCGCACGGGCCTTGAGCCCGGACAGGCCCTGCTCGGCGATCATCCGGACGGCCGCGTCGGTCAGCGCCTCTCTCAACTGCTCGCGGCGGGTGGCCGTATTCATGAGGGCCTTCAATAGGTTAACGCTATCGTGAACGTCGTTCAAAATATTTCTTGAACATTGTTCAAGGCTGATGCAACATATGAACGTTGTTCATAACCCAAGGAGTTGGCCATGAGCAAGTCGTTTTGGACCTTGTTGCGCGGCGCGGTCCACGCCGCCGAGCAGGACGCGATCGACCGCAGCGCGCTCCTGATTCTCGACCAGCATATCCGCGACGCGGCGGCCGGTATCGAGCGGGCCAAGCGGGCGCTGGCGGTTGCCATCGCCCAGGACGAAGCCGAGGGCAGGCGCCTCGATTCGACCTTGGCCCGGATCGCCGACCTTGAGGAACGGGCCACCGCGGCGCTCGCGGCAGGCCGCGAGGAACTCGCGACCGAAGCGGCCGAGGCCATCGCCATGATGGAGGCGGACCGGGACGCCATCCGGGAAGCCCGCGCGCTGTTCGCTAGGGAGATCGCCCGTCTGCGGCGCGACGTCGCCGGCGCCAGCCATCGCCTCAACGAACTCGAACGCGGCCGCCGTATCGCCCACGCCGCGGAAGCGGTGCGAAGGCTGCGCTCCGGCGGGGTGCTGCCCGACCACGGCGCCACAGGTCTCGCCGAGGCCGAGGCCACGCTGCGGCGGCTGCGCGAACGCCAGGCCGAGGAGGCCGCGGCCGACGTTGCCTTCCAGACGCTCGAACCCGGCACCGCCGGAAACTCGATCGCCGACCGGCTCGAGGCCGAAGGTTTCGGCCGCCGAACCCGGCCGACCGCAGCCTCGGTGCTGGAGCGTCTGCGCCAGCGCAAATCCGAGCCGGCCAAGTCTGAAGCGACCAAGCCAGATCTCGCCAAGCCTGAGCCCTCTGCGACCACGTCCACCCCTGTCGTCAACCCGGAGCCTGTGTCATGAACCCGCAAGCCGCTCAACACACTCATACTTCAAGCTGGGTCACCTTCACCTACGCCACCTTCATCGGTTCCGTACTGATGGTCGCTTCCGGTATCGCGCTGATGCAGGTCGACATCTGGGTCAAGGGCTATTTCGCCATGGGCATCGTGATGATCATCCAGTCCTGCATCACCATGACCAAGACCATCCGCGACGTCCACGAAAGCGGCAAGCTCGTTAACCGGATCGAGGACGCCAAGGCCGAACGCCTCTTGATGGGCATCGACCAGGGCAAGGCCTGACCCCGGCAACCGCAGCTTAACCGCCCGGCGGTACCCGCTGACGTGGTTCTGCTGCTCGCCTAGACTGCCCCGGGACCGACCGGCCCCGGGGACCACCCGAACCGACCGCGCGAATTGAGGCCATTGCCATGTCGACCTCGCTGCTGACGTCCAGGCGCTTTGCGCCGTTGTTCTGGTGCCAGTTCTTCTCGGCGTTCAGCGACAACTTCCTCAAGAACGCACTCACGTTCCTGATCGTTTTTCACGTCGCCGGAAGCTCCGCGTCGCTCACGCAGCTTGCGGCCGCGGTGTTCATTGCGCCCTATTTCTTCCTGTCTGCGCTCGGCGGGCAGATCGCCGATCGCCACGACAAGGCGATCATCGCGCAACGGTTGAAGCTCGCCGAAATCGGTGTCGCCATCATCGCGGTCGTCGGCTTCGTGACGCATTCACTGCCGGTTCTGTTCGTGGCGCTGTTCGGCTTCGGCGTGATCGGCTCGCTGTTCGGCCCGATCAAGTATGGCATCCTGCCGGACCTGCTGCCGAAATCGGCACTGCCCGGCGCCAACGCGCTGGTCGAGGGCGCAACCTTCCTCGCCATCCTGCTCGGCACCATCGTCGGCGGCCTCGCGGCGAAAGACGGCGGCGATCCGGCGTCGTTCTCCGGTCTGATGCTGGTGTTCGCGCTGCTGTGCTGGGGCTCGAGCCTGTTCATCCCGAAGGTCGGCTCCGGTGCGCCCGATCTCGTCATCTCCAGGAACATCGCCACTTCCACCATCGAGCTGATCAATCATCTGCGCAGCGACCGGCGGCTCTGGTGGGGCGCGCTGGTGACGAGCTGGTTCTGGCTGGTCGGCGCAGTGGTGCTTTCGCTGATGCCGGGGCTGGTGAAAAACGTGGTGGGCGGCAACGAAAACGTCGTCACCATCTACCTCGCCATATTCTCGATCGCAGTGGCGGTCGGGTCGGGGCTCGCCGCCTGGCTCGCCTCCGGCCGCCTCGTGCTGCTGCCCACGCTGGTCGGCGCGGTGGGCCTCACCGTCTTCGCGCTGGATCTCGGCTGGGCAACCTGGGGCCTGCCGCTCAAGCTCGAACAGGCCGGCGTCAACGCCGTGTTTACGTCGGGCCTGGGCCTGCGGATGGCGATCGATCTCGCCGGTCTCGCGATCTGCGGCGGCCTCTACATCGTCCCGACCTTCGCCGCCGTCCAGGCCTGGGCCGGCGCCGATCGTCGCGCCCGCGTGATTGCCGCGGTCAACGTGCTCAACGCCGCCTTCATGGTGGGCGGCACGCTTCTGATCGCGCTGCTGCAGCACGACTCGACCTTGGGGCTCACCGGCCCGGCGGTATGCCTGCTCATCGGCGTGTCGACAGCGATCGTCGCCATCCTCATCGCCAAGACGATGCCGGCGAATCCGATGATGGATTTCCTGTCGATCCTGTTCCGCGCGTTCTATCGCGTCGAGCTCAAGGGTGTCGAAAACCTGCTCAACGCCGGCCATAACCCGATCATCGCGCTCAACCACACGAGCTTCCTCGATGCGGCGTTGGCGCTGTCGCTGCTGCCGAAGGATCCGGTGTTCGCCATCGACAGCGCCATGGCGAAGCACTGGTGGGTCAAGCCGTTCCTGCGCTTCACCCGCGCGATGCCGCTCGATCCGACCAAGCCGATGGCGACCCGCACCCTGATCAACGCCGTCAAAGGCGGCGAGCCGCTGATCATCTTCCCGGAAGGCCGGCTGACCGTCACCGGCAGCCTGATGAAGGTGTATGACGGCGCGGGACTGATCGCCGACAAGACCGACGCCTTCGTGGTGCCGGTGCGGCTCGAAGGCCTCGACGCCACGCCGTTTACCCGGCTGTCCAAGGACCAGGTCCGCCGCCGCTGGTTCCCCAAGGTCACGGTGACCATTCTCGAGCCGGTGAAGCTCTCGGTCGATCCGGCACTCAAGGGCAAGCACCGCCGGATCGCTGCGGGCGCGGCCCTCTACGAGATCATGTCGAATCTCGTTTATCGCACCACGTCGATCGAGCGCACCGTGGTCGAGGCGCTGATCGAGGCGGCCGAGATCCACGGTATGAGCCGCGTCGCGGTCGAGGATCCGCTGGCCGGCACGCTGAGCTACCGCAAGCTGCTGCTTGGCGCGCGCATCCTCGGCGAAAAGCTGATGCCGTTCGCGCCCGAGGGCGCGCCGATCGGACTGATGCTGCCGAACGCCAACGGCGCCGCGGTGACGCTGATGGCGCTGATGTCGGCGGGCCGGGTGCCGGCGATGATCAACTTCACGGCGGGCGTCTCCAACGTGCTGGCCGCCTGCAAGGCGTCCAAGGTCGACACCATCCTGACCTCGCGCGCCTTCATCGAAAAAGGCCGCCTCGAGCCGCTGATCGCGGGGCTCTCATCGGCCATCAAGATCGTCTATCTCGACGACATCCGCCCGACCATCACGCTCGGCGACAAGCTGCGCGGCATGTGGAACGCGAAGCAGCCGCTGCTGGAGCGTAAGCCCGGCGACTGGGCCGCGATCCTGTTCACCTCGGGCTCCGAGGGCACGCCGAAGGGCGTGGTGCTCTCCCACCGCAACATGCTGGCGAACGCGGCCCAGGCCGCGGCGCGCATCGACTTCGGCCGTCAGGACAAGGTGTTCAACGTGCTGCCGGTGTTCCACTCGTTCGGGCTGACGGTCGGCCTGGTGCTCCCGCTGGTCTCTGGTGTGCGGATCTATCTCTATCCGTCGCCGCTGCACTACCGGATCGTGCCCGAGCTGATCTACGGCGTGAATGCCACCATCATGTTCGGCACCGACACCTTCCTCAACGGCTATGCGCGCGCCGCGCACGCCTACGACTTCCGTTCGCTGCGCTACATCCTGGCCGGCGCCGAGCCGGTCAAGGAATCGACGCGGCGCACGTATCTGGAAAAGTTCGGGCTGCGCATCCTCGAAGGCTACGGCGTCACCGAGACGGCGCCTGCGCTGGCACTCAACACGCCGATGTTCAACAGGTTCGGCACCGTCGGCCGCATGCTTCCGGGCATGGAGGCGCGGCTCGACAAGGTCGAGGGCGTCGACGAGGGCGGGCGGCTGTTCGTGAAGGGACCGAACGTGATGCTCGGCTATCTGCGCGTCGAGAACCCCGGCGTGCTCGAGCCGCCGCCGGGCGGCTGGCACGACACCGGCGACATCGTCACCATCGACCAGCAGGGCTTCATCGCCATCAAGGGCCGCGCCAAGCGCTTTGCCAAGGTCGCAGGCGAGATGATCTCGTTCGCGGCGGTCGAGGCGATCGCCGGCGAGCTTTGGCCCGATGCGCTGTCGGCGGTGGGCTCGGTGCCGGATCCGCGCAAGGGCGAACGGCTGATCCTGGTCACGCAGAAAAAGGACCCGACCCGCAGCGAATTCCAGGCGTTCGCCCGCTCGCGCGGCGCGACCGAGCTGATGGTGCCGGCCGAAATCGTCTACATGGAAAAGATGCCGGTGCTCGGCACCGGCAAGATCGACAACATGGCGGTGACGAAGCTCATCAAGGAGCGGTTCGCCGCGGCGCCCGCGCCGCAGGCCGCGGTAGTGGCGTAATCCTCGGCTGTCATTCCGGGACGGCCGAAGGCCGGGCCCGGAATCCAGAGCCAATCCGAGATAGTCGGTTGTGGGCTCTGGATTCCGGGCTCGCTCGCTTCGCGAGCGCCCCGGAATGACTGCGGTGAGAGCAGGCTTCATGTCATCTGCCGGAGTTGCTACGCTTGCCTCAAACTCAAGGAGGCCCGCCATGAACGTCAACGCCAAGCCGCAGTCCACCTTCAAGCTCGAAGCCGTCCATCCCGACCCGTCGCAGGCGCACAAGATGCCGTATGCGCCGGCGATCAAGATCGTCGGCGCCTGCGACCTGATGTTCCTCTCCGGCGCGACGGCGTCGCCGCTCTACCACAACCATCCGCATCAGGATCACGAGCACGTCCATCCTCACTCGATCGAGGACCAGACCCGCAACGCGATGGACGCGATCAAGTCGATCCTCGACAGCGTCGGCGCGTCGTGGGGCGACGTCATCAAGGTGACCAAGTATCTCACCGACTTCCGCGAGGCCGATGCCATGCACAAGACCATGCATGCCTATTTCGGCGACTGGCTGCCGGCCAGCACGACCGTGTGCATCAACCAGCTCTCGTCGCCCGGCGCGCGCATCGAGCTCGACATGATCGTCGCGCTGCCGAAATCGGCGGGGAAGTAAAAGCTGCTCGCAAGAATCGGCCCGGGAAGCGAACCATGCCTGGGCCGGCGCAACGATTGTGACAAGGTCGCTCGCAGCAGGCAGAGTTTCCGATCTGGCCGCGCTCACGCTTAACGTTCGTTAGGCATGTCAGAATGCGGGCGGCCGGCCTCGTACCAAGCGCTGCGGCGCCGGAAAATCGATTAAGGTTTATCGTTCCTGCCTGCGCCGCGCATTCGATTCAAATGCAAATTCGCGCGCTCAGATTTCATAAAGAATGCCGCTTCAATCAATCTTCAGCATAGCCGGATTTGCGCGGTTCACTTCACCAATCCGATACCACCGTCTCCGATATTGCACCTGACAAGAACGTAGAAAATTCAAGCGTCAATCGGGGGACACGGCGTGCGTAAAAGCACCATCATCATGATCGCCTTCGCCGTCATGTTCGGCCTCTTGGCGGTCTTCGTCGCGCAGACCTGGCTCAACAGCGCCGCCGAACAGCGCATGAAGAGCCTCGAGGCCAACAAGAAGCCGGTCTCCACGCGCACCATCGTGGTTGCGGCGAAGCCGCTGCGCTTCGGCAACGAAGTGACGCGCGAGCATCTGCGCGAGGTGCCGTGGCCGGAAGCGTCGCTGCCTGCGGGCTCGTTCGCCAAGGCCGATGAGATTTTGACCGGCGGCAAGCGCGTCGCGCTTGCCGCGGTCGAGCCGAACGAGCCGATGCTCGCCAGCAAGATGACCGGTCCGGGCCAGCGCGCCACGCTGTCGGCGATGCTCCGCGACGGTCTCAAGGCCGTCACCGTCCGCGTCAACGACGTCGACGGCGTCGGCGGCTTCGTGCTGCCGGGCGATCATGTCGACGTGTCGCTGACGCGCCAGATCGACAAGGGAAACGCCACGTCCGAAGTCGTGCTGCAGAACGTGCGGGTGCTGGCGATCGACCAGACCGCCGACGAACGGCTGGAAAAGCCCGCGGTCGTGAAGGCGGTGACGCTCGAGGTCGACGTGATCGGCGCGCAGAAGATGTCGCTTGCTGCCTCGGTCGGCAGCCTGTCGCTGATTCTGCGCAAGGCCGGCGAGGCCAACAACCAGTATACGCGCCGCATCACGCTGAGCGATCTCTCGGGGCCCACCACGCCGGTGGCGCAGGAGAAGAAGGGCTCGACCGGACTGACCACCGTCGCGGTGCGCCGGGCGTCGTCGCGCGAGGAATACAGCGTGCCGGTGGAGAATTTGGGTTTGCGGCTCGCCGCCGATGGGGATCGGTAGCGGGCTGACATACGGGACTACGGGGAAGGCAAAGCAAATGGGTGGGGTCATGAAGGCTGAACGGGTGACGGCGCGCTGGCGGGCGCTGATCGTCGCGGCGACGGCTGCGGCGTTTGCCGCGGCGTCCTGCGGCGAGGCAGCGGCGCAGCGATCGATCCAGATCGGCGGCGCCAAGCGCACCGCGACGGTCTCGGTCTACATCGGCAAGACCGAGGACGGCCGCACCGATACGAGCTTCGTCGAACTGACGGTCGGCGATCCCGAGGTGGCGGACGTCAATCCGCTGACCGACCGCTCGCTGTCCATTCTCGGCAAGAAGAACGGCACCACGCGTGTGTCGGCTTATGCCGAAGGCAAGAAGCTGATCGGGGTGTTCGACGTCGAGGTGGTCTACGACACCTCGCTGGTGAACACCGAGATCCAGCGCCGGTTTCCGTATGCCAGGCTCCGGGTGACCTCGGTCAACGGCCGTCTCATGCTCTCCGGCAGCGCGCCGGACGGTCCCACCGTCGACAAGGCGGTGGTGATCGTCAAGCAGTTCGGTCCGGAGGTGATCAATATGGTCAACGTGACCTCGCCGCAGCAGGTCATGCTGGAGGTGCGGTTCGTCGAAGCCAACCGCACCGCGGGCCGCGATCTCGGCGTGCAATGGAACGTGTTCGGCCAGCACAACAACTCCAACATCGGCAACCGCACGCCGGTGGGCCAGCTTCCGGTGACGCCGACCGGCACCAGCCTGTTCCATCAGCCCAGCACAAATCCCTCCCAAAGCCCCGGCGGACCCAACGTTGCGGGCTCCGGCGTCAAGATCTCGCCGATCGAGATTGCCGGCGTGCTCTCGGGCACCGCGCCGTTCGGCGTCATCGTCCAGAAGATGGTCATGGGCGGCCGCGACATCGACATGATCATCAATGCGCTGGAGCAGAAGGGCATCGCCCGCTCGCTCGCCGAGCCGAACCTCGTGGCGCTCTCGGGCGACACCGCGAGCTTCCTCGCCGGCGGCGAATATCCGGTGCCGGTTCCCGGCGCGCTCGGCCAGGTGACCATCGACTACAAGCGCTACGGCGTCGGCCTCGCCTTCACGCCGACCGTGCTGGGTGGCGGCCTGATCAACCTGAAGATCGAGCCGGAGGTCAGCCAGCTCGACATCAGCCATCCGGTGACGGTCGCGGGCATCTCGGTGCCGCCGCTGATCGTGCGCCGCGCCTCGACCACGGTCGAGCTGCGCGACGGCCAGAGCTTCGTGATCGGCGGTCTGCTGCAGAGCAACGGCCAGAACGCGATCTCGCAGCTTCCCTGGCTCGGCGACGTGCCGGTGCTCGGCGCGCTGTTCCGCAGCACGTCGTACCAGAAGAACGAAACCGACCTCGCCATCATCGTCACGCCGCGGCTGGTGCGCCCGGCGCGGCCCGGCGACATCGTCAAGACGCCGCTCGACTCCACGCTGCCGCCGAACGACGTCGATCTGTTCCTGATGGGCAAGACCGAGGTGCCGCGTTCCGTCGCCCGTCTGATCGACGGCGTGCCGGTGCGTGAGTTCGCCGGCCATGTGCTCGACCTGCCGAAGGGAGTGGCCAATGTCATTGCGGTCCGCAATTAAACCGGTCGCGAGTGCAGTGTTGGTGGGCGTCACGCTCGCCGGCTGCTCGGACCTCTACTTCGACCGCCGCGACACGATCTCGCTCGTTTCCGGCGAGGCGATGGCCGCCAACCGCGTGACGCACATGATCGACCCGTGGCCGGCCCACGCTGCAAACCGCAACATCGCCTACAACGGCGAAAAGGCCGCGGTCGCAGCCGAGCGCTACCGCACCGGCCGGGTGATCCCGCCGGTGAATGCGACCACCAGCTCCGCGGCCTACAGCCAGGCGGCGCAGCAGGCGCAATCGACCGCCAACAGCCAGGCCTCGTCGGCCCCGGCCGGGGGCAACAACAGCAACAGCCCGACGAAATGATCGCTTCGCCGGATATCGGGACACGGACCAGCGCATGACCAAGCCGGCTGCCATCAGGACCAGCGTGGCGGTGCTCACCGCAGACCATGCGTTCGAACAGTCGCTGCGCGCGACCTTCGGGGCGAGCGGGCAGATCGATCTGCGCGTGGTGTCGGGCTCGATCTCCACGGTGGCCGAATTCGCCATCGAAGGCGCGACCGTCGTCATCGTCGATCTCGATACCAGCCGCGGCGACGAGATGCAGGCGCTGGAGCGGATGATGCAGCGGACCGGCGGCGTTCCGCCGGTTGTCGTGGTCGCGCAGAGCTTCGAAGCCGACGTGGCGCGCAGCCTGTTGCAGATGCGGGTTGCGGATTTCCTGGTGAAGCCGGTGCAGCCGCTCGAGCTGGTGCGGACCTGCGCGCGGGTTGCGCGGACGAGCGCCACCGAAACCACAGAAGCACAGATCTACAGCTTCATCCCCTCGGTCGGCGGCGCGGGCGTCACGACCCTGGCGATCCAGACGGCACTCTTGCTCCTCAACAGCGGCCAGCGCGTCCGGCCGACCACCTGCCTGGTCGATCTCGACTTCCAGCACGGCGCCTGCGCCGATTATCTCGATCTCGAACCCCGGCTCGACCTCAAGGAGATCGAGCCGCGGCCGGAACGGCTCGACCGCCAGCTTCTGGAGATCATGCTGTCGCACCATGCCTCGGGTCTCGAGGTGATCGCGGCGCCGAACCGGCCCGCCGAGATGCGCACCTTCGATCCCGACATGGTGACCCGGCTGCTCGATCTCGTCTCGTCGCACTTCGAGTATGTCGTGATCGACATGCCGCGCACCTGGTTCTCATGGACCGACAGCGTGCTGCTCGGCAGCAACAAGCTGTTCATCGTCAGCGAAATGACCGTGCCGAGCCTGAAGCAGGCCAAGGGGCTGGTCGGCGCGATCCGCGAGCGGCTCGGCGACGGGCCGCACCCGCAGGTGATCGTCAACCGCTTCGAGCAGCGCATGTTCGATCCGGGGCTGAAGAAATCCGATCTCGAGCAGGCGCTCGGGCAGGACCTCGCCGGCACCGTGCCGAACAACTACCGGCTGGTGCGCGAGGCGATCGACCGCGGCGTGCCGCTGGACGAGGTCAAGCCCGGCAACAACATCACCATGCAGCTCAAGAAGCTGATGCTGCCGCAGGCGGCCGGCAAGGCGCCGTCCGCCGACGCGCAGGGCCTGATGAAGAAACTCTCGCTGTCGCTCGCGAAATAGCGCCCCAAAGGCGCGGATTTCTCGGGCGCAAATTGTCGGGCGCAGGTTTGAAACACGGAACGACATGACCATGGCCGGCCGATTTTCCGCACGACGCTTCGCTTCCGATCCGGCGCCGGTCGCGGCATCGGAGCCGCCGTCCTTCCTGTCGGTCGAGTCCGCCGTGGCCGAAGTTCCGGCCGAGAGTCCGGCCGAGGCCCCGGTCATGTCGTTCATGACCATGCCGGAGCCGTCCCGGCTGCCGGCCGAGCCCGCCAACCCGCTGCACTCCGACAAGTATCTCGACGCCAAGGTGCGGCTGCACCGCCGGCTGATCGAGGAGATCAACCTTTCGGCGCTGGAGAAGCTGCCCGAGGAGGAGATGCGGCAGCACATCCAGCGGCTCGTCACCCAATACACCGTGAGCGAGCGGCTGGCGCTGAACACCCACGAGCTCAACGAATTCGTCTCGGAAATCCTCGACGAGATGACGGGTCTTGGCCCGCTCGAGCCGCTGCTCAAGGACCCGACCGTCAACGACATCCTGATCAACGGCCACGAGTCGACCTTTGTCGAGCGCCACGGCCTGCTGGAGCCGATCGCCTGCCGCTTCAAGGACGAGGCGCATCTGCTGCGCATCATCAACAAGATCGTCTCCGCGGTCGGCCGGCGCGTCGACGAGTCGCATCCGCTCTGCGACGCGCGCCTGCTCGACGGCTCGCGCGTCAACGTCGCCGTGCGGCCGATCGGCGTCGACGGCCCGCTGGTGTCGATCCGAAAATTCTCCAAGAAGCCGTTCAACCTGAGCAAGCTGGTCGATATCGGCGCGATCAAGCCGCAGATGGCGGAGCTTCTGGCCGCCGCCGTGAAATGCCGCATCACCACGATCATCTCGGGCGGCACCGGCTCGGGCAAGACGACGATGCTCAACGCGCTCTCGGCGTTCATCTCCGAGAAGGAACGCCTCATCACCATCGAGGATGCCGCCGAGCTGCAGTTGCAGCAGCCGCACGTGGCGCGGATGGAAACCCGGCCGCCGAACATCGAGGGCAAGGGCGAGATCCGCCAGCGCGAACTGGTCAAGAACGCGCTGCGTATGCGGCCTGAGCGCATCATCCTCGGCGAGTGCCGCGGCGAGGAAGCCTTCGACATGCTGCAGGCGATGAACACCGGCCATGAAGGCTCGATGGCCACCATCCACGCGAACAACCCGCGCGAGGCGATCTCGCGTCTCGAGCAGCTCGTCGGCATGGCGGGCCTGCCAATGACGATTGCCTCGATCCGCGGCCAGATCGCCGCCGCGGTTCGCATGATCGTCCAGCTCCAGCGCATGTCCGACGGCAAGCGCCGCGTCACCTCGATCGCCGAGATCACCGGCATGGAAGGCGACATCGTGCAGATGCAGGAAATCTACAAATACACGCGCACCAACACCACCGAGGACGGCACCGTCGAGGGCCATTTCGTCGCGACCGGCGTGCGCCCGCGCTTCCTCGGCGAATTGACCGCGCGTGGCATCAAGATTCCCGGCAACTATTTCGATCCGAGCAAACCGCTGTAGCCGATGCCGTTCGAACTTGATCCACTCTATCTGATCTACCTGCTCGTGGCGCTCGCCGCGGGCCTGTTCGTCGAAGCGATCTATCTGCTGGTGTTCCCGGCGCGCTCGTACCGCAAGAACATCAACCGCCGTCTCAAGCTGATGGATGGCCAGACCGACCGCGAGGCGATGCTGGCGCAGATCCGCCGCGAACGCGGGCTGTCCCGCGGCGGCGACTACGCGCTTCCGCTGGTCGCGCTCAACCGGCTGATCCTGCAATCCGGGTTGACCACCGGCATCGGCAAGTTCGCGATCTATTGCGGGATCGGCGCAATGTTTGCGTTCGGCGCCGTGATGCTGACGCGCGGCGATCTCATCGAGGCGCTGGGCGTGGCGCTGTTCTGCTGCACGCTGCTGCCGCTGCTGGTGCTCAAGTTCAAGCGCGGCCGGCGGCAGAAGCAGTTCGGCGCGCAGTTTCCCGACGCGCTCGACATCATCGTGCGAAGCCTGCGTGCCGGCCATCCGGTGCCGATCGCGATCTCGATGGTCGCCCGCCAGATGGCCGATCCGATCGGCACCGAATTCGGCATCGTCGCCGACGAGATCACCTACGGCGCCGATCTCGAAACCGGCATGCGCAATCTCTATTTTCGCCTCGGCCAGGAGGACCTGCCGCTGTTCGTCACCGCGGTGGCGATCCAGAGCTCGACCGGCGGCAATCTTGGCGAAATCCTGGAAAACCTTTCGGGCGTGATCCGGCAGCGTTTCAAGATGCGGCGGAAGATCCGCGCGCTCGCCTCCGAAGGCCGCGCCTCGGCGATGATTCTGTCGTCGCTGCCGATCCTGATATTCCTGGTCATTCAGGTGGTCACCCCGCATTTCTACGCCAGCGTCTGGCACGAAAACCTCACGAAAATCGCGCTCGCCGGCGCCGTCGGGTGGATGCTGATCGGCAACCTCATCATGTTCCGCATGGTCAACTTCAAGATTTGACGAGGGGATGACCGATGGGCGTCATCGACATGTTCCTCGCCGACGGCAACTCCACCATGGTGGCGGTGCTGGTGTTTCTGGCGGCCGGCACGCTCGCTTTCAGCGTGATGGCGGTGATCCGCGTGCAGGGTTCGGTGAAACGCCGCGCCGCCAATATTGGTCGCGTCGGAGACGTCGACGGCGCCGGCGGCTCGCGCTCGCTGCGGCATTCAAGCTTGAAAGCTGCGCAGCGGGTTATCGAACACACCACCAGGCACTACAATTCCGGGGCCAACGAGGAAACCAAGGTGCTGCGCCGCCGGATGATCATGGCCGGCATCTATGACGGGCACGCGGTGGCCTACTTCTTCCTCGGCCGCACCGTGCTCGCGGTCGGGTTGACGACACTCGCGTTCTTCTTGCTGCCGGTGGAGCACGCTTCGCCACAGCACTGGCTGTTCACCGCTGCCGCCGGCCTCGTCGGCTATCTGGGGCCGAGCCTCTACATCGACAAGCGCATCAAGACGCGAAAGCAGGAGCATCAGACCGGCTTTCCGGATTTCATGGACCTGCTGGTGGTGTGCGCCGACGCAGGCCTCAGCATGGAGGCGTCGCTCGACCGGGTCGGCCGCGAGCTTGGCGATTCCTATCCGTCGCTCACCGCCAATCTCCATATGGCCTGCCTCGAGATCCGCGCCGGCCGCACCATGAGCGAGGCGCTGGAGCATCTCGGCGACCGGCTCGGCATCGAGGAGGCGCGCCAGTTCTCGACACTGATCCAGCAATCGGCGGAGCTTGGCTCCAGCATCACCGACGCGCTGCGCGTCTATTCCGATGACATGCGCCACAAGCGCCTGTCGCGCGCCGAGGAGAAGGCCTATAGCCTGCCCGCCAAGCTGTCGGTGCCGATGATGCTCTGCATCTTCCCGGTGCTGTTCGTCGTCATCCTGCTGCCGGTGTTCGTGCGGCTCTATCTCGGCAACTACTGACTTCAAGCTTTTGCGATAAGATCGCGTGATCCGTTCCGGCCGGATCGCCCTAGTCTCGTCACGAGATTGCAGGACACTCCGATCCGAGTTCCAGATACAGGGTGAACCTTATGGCGCTCGATCGCGGAGCGCAGGCTGCACTGGCGCTGCATCGCTTCGGGCTGGGCCCGCGCGAGGGCAGCATCGCGGCGATTGCGTCCGATCCGCGCGGCGCGCTGCGGGCCGAACTCGATCGGCCGAATGCCGGCCGGATCGAAGACGCAAACCTCCGCAGCAGCGGCGAGGTGGCCCGCACGGTGCATCAATACGCCATCGAGCAGCGGGCCCGCGCGGAGAAACAGCCGGACAAACCCGAAATGGCGCCGGCATCCGCCACGGCCAATCCGGGCCCGAGCGTGCCGCAGCAATTCTATCTGGCTGATGTGAAGGTGCGTTATGGCGCGGCGACGGGCGCCGACGTCGGATTTGTCGAGCGGCTGGTCTGGTTCTGGTCGAACCATTTCTGCGTCTCGGCGGAAAAGAGCGAGGTGCGGCCGCTCTGCGGCGCCTACGAACGCGAGGCGATCCGTCCGCATGTGCTCGCCACGTTTTCGGCAATGCTGCTCGCGGCCGAACAGCATCCCGCGATGCTGCGTTATCTCGACAACACCCGCTCGATCGGCCCGGATTCCAGGGACGGCTTGCGGCAAAAGCGGGGGCTGAACGAGAACCTCGCCCGGGAGATTCTCGAGCTGCATACGCTCGGCGTCCGGTCCGGCTACTCGCAGGACGACGTCACGCGGCTGGCCGAGGCGCTGACCGGCTGGACCACCATTCCGTTTGCCAATGCCTCGGAGAAGGGCGGCGAATTCCGCTTCAATCCGCACGCCCATCAGCCCGGCGCGCGGACCGTCATCGGCAAGACCTACGGCGCTGCCGGTGTGGAGCAGGGCCGGGCGGTGCTCGCCGATCTCGCCCGCCATCCGGCGACGGCGAAGCATGTCGCAACCAAGCTCGCGGTTCATTTCGTCGCCGACGATCCGCCGCAGGCTTTGGTCGAGAAGCTCTCGCGGCGTTTTGCCGAAACCGAGGGCAATCTCAAGGAACTGGCGGTGGCGCTGATCGATGCTCCCGAATCGTGGAGTGCGCCGCGCGAGCGGCTCAAGCGGCCCGGCGAATGGATCGTCGGAGCCATGCGCCTGAGCGGCTTCATGCCGCCCGACGTCCGGCGCCTCATGCAGATGCAGGTCATGCTGGGAGAGCCGGTGTGGTGGCCGCCGGCGCCGAAGGGATTTCCCGACGGCTCGGCGGCATGGCTCGAAGGCATCGCGCAGCGGATCGACATCGCCAACGAGATCGCGCGCCGGGTCGGCGAAACCCAGCGCGACGCCACAGGCATGGTCGATGCGGCTTTGGGCCCGCTCGCCTCGGCGGAAACCAGCCAGACCGTCCGGCGTGCGGAAAGCCGCACGCAGGCGCTGGCACTGCTGCTGATGGCTCCGGAATTCCAGAGACGGTGATGACATGATGTTCGAACCTCATGCGCCGACCCGCCGCCAGCTCCTGCTCGGCTCCGGCGTGCTGTTTGCCTGGGCGCACATGCCGCGGCTGGCGCTCGCCGAAGGCCGCGATCCGCGCCTGCTCGTCGTGGTGTTGCGCGGTGCGCTCGATGGTCTCGCCGCGGTACCGCCGGTCGGCGATCCGGACTGGGTGCGGCTGCGCGGCGACCATGCGCTGACGGCCGACGGCGCGACGCCGACGCTGCCGCTCGACAATTTCTTTGCGCTCAACCCGGCGATGCCGAACCTGCACCGCATGTTCAAGGCCGGGCAGGCGAGCATCGTGCATGCGGCGGCTTCGCCGTATCGCGAGCGTTCGCACTTCGACGGCCAGGACGTGCTGGAAAGCGGATCGGTCAAGCCGGGCGTCACCGGCAGCGGCTGGCTCAACCGCGCGCTGGAGACATTGCAGCCCGCGCGCCGCGTTCAAGGCCGCGAGGCGTTCGCGGTCGGGCCGATCACGCCGCTGGTGGTTCGCGGCAAGGCGCCGGTGCTGTCCTGGACGCCGCCGCGGCTCCAGCCGGCCGGCGACGACCTGACGGCGCGGCTGCTCGACCTCTACCGGCACACCGATCCGGCGCTCGCCCGCGCATTGGAAGAGCGGCTGGGTCTCGCGGCGATCGTGCGCGAGGGCAGCCAGGATTCTGCTCAGCCAGATCCCGCAAAGCCCGGTGCGGCGAAACCGCCCGGCCCCGGCGCGGCTGCGCGCGTCTATTTTGCGATGGCGGCCGGCGCTGCGGCGAAGTTCATGGCGCGGCCGGACGGCCCGCGCATCGGCGCCCTGGCATTCGACGGCTGGGACACCCACGCCGCCGAAGGCGCGGCCAACGGCCGGCTGGCGATGCTGCTCGGTGCGCTCGATGCGGCGCTCGCGGCGTTCGAGACCGGCATGGGCGACGCGTGGAAGGAAACCGTCGTCGCCATGGTGACGGAGTTCGGCCGCACCGCGCGCATCAACGGCACCGCAGGCACCGATCACGGCACGGCGACCGTGGCGCTGCTTGCCGGCGGCGCGGTGAAGGGCGGCCGCGTGATTGCCGACTGGCCGGGGCTCGGCGACGCCGCTCTCTACGAAGGACGGGACCTCAGGCCCACGACCGACCTTCGCGCGGTCATCAAGGGCGTGCTGCGCGATCACGTGCGGGTCGATGCCAAGGCGCTTTCGAGCGCTGTTTTCCCGGGCAGCGATGCTGTCGAGCCGCTCGGCGGCCTGGTGCTCTGATCGCCGATCGATCCGATAAATAAACATTTAGTATCAATGGTTTATGGGGTCTGAACGGGCCGGTTCCAACACAGCGAAATGTTAACCCTCCTGTCCTAGTTTCGCGGTTGGAGCGTGGGTATGCGGGTGTGGGTGGGTCGGATCGCGTGTGCGGCCGCGTGTCTGTTGTGGCTCGCGGGCTGCGAGACCACATCCACGTCCGACAATCCGTTCAAGAAGCTCTCCGAGACCTTCAGCTCGATCTCGCTCGAAAAGCCGCTGGACCAGGACGTCACCGGCTCGATCGTCACGCCGGCCGAATCCACGCCGGGCCCGTTCGGCACGCCGGCGATACCACCGCCGCTGAAGCCGGAGCTTCTCGGCAACGACCCCAACGACGACCTCAGTGTCGCCAAGAAATATTATCGCCAGGGCAGCTACGGCCTCGCCGAGCGGCATTTCCGCCGGGCGGCCGAATTGCATCCGCGCGACGCCGAAGCATGGGTGGGCCTGGCCGCGTCCTATGACCGCCTGCGCCGCTTCGATCTCGCCGACCGCGCCTATGCGCAGGCGATCAAGCTGATCGGCGAGACGCCGGAGATCATGAACAACAAGGGCTTCTCCTACATGCTCCGCAGCGACTATCGCCGCGCCCGCGCGATCCTGCTGGCAGCCCAATCGAGAGCGCCGGACAGCCCGCACATCGCGGCGAACCTGCAATTGCTCGACCAGGCCGAGCGCAAGGCCAAGGGCGTCAATTAAATTCTCTTCATCTGTGCCTGGTGCGAGGCGACCGCGGATTGCACGGTGCCTCTCCGCGTATAACTATGGCCGCGGAGGCACGCGTGTTCGACGCTCTCAGAAATCTCGTCACTGAATTTGCCGGCGGCGAAAAGCAGGCCCGCGATTTTGCCGATGACGACTTTCGCGTCGCCTACGCGGCGCTGCTGGTGCATGCGGCGGCGATCGACGGCAACGTCTCGGACCGCGAGCGCGACAAGCTCACGTCGCTGTTGAAGCAGCGCTTCGATCTGGATGACGAGGCTGCAAGCCGGCTTGCCGAGCAGGCGACTGCCGCGGACGCCCGGGCGGTCGATCTTTATCGTTTCACGCGGCTGCTCAACGAAAAGCTCGACGAGCCGGGGCGGCTGCGCATGATCGAGACCATGTGGACGATGGCCTTCGCCGACGGCGCCGCATCCGAATACGAGGACAATCTGATCTGGCGCGTGTCGGACCTGCTCGGCGTTTCGTCGCCGGAGCGGATCGCGTTGCGCCAGCGCGCCGCGGCCGGGCGAAACGGCGGAGCATGAAGCCGGTTGCGGTCATCACCGGCGCGTCGGCCGGCATCGGCGCCGAGCTTGCGCGGGTGTTTGCCGCGAACGGCCATGAGCTGGCGCTGGTGGCGCGCCGCGAGCAGCGGTTGCGCGAGCTTGCGGAAGAGATCGCCGCGTCCGGCCGCCCGAAGCCGCTGGTGCTGGCGGCCGATCTCGCGCAACGCGATGCCAGCGCCGAGCTTGGCCGCGCGCTCGCGGCCAGCGGTTGCGAGCCGCAATACGTCGTCAACAATGCGGGCTACGGCCTGATCGGTCATGCGGCGGAGATCGACCGCGCCGGGCAGCTCGAGATGATCGACCTCAACGCCCGCGCATTGCTCGACCTGTCGCTGACCTTCGTCGAAAGCCTCAGGCGGCATCGCGGCGGCATCCTCAACGTCGCCTCGGTGGCGGGTGTGATGCCCGGCCCCGGCTCGGCGGTTTATTATGCTAGCAAGGCGTTCGCGCTGTCGTTCAGCGAGGCGCTGCATCACGAGTTGAAGCCCCAAGGCGTGCGCGTCACCTGTTTGTGCCCGGGCCCGGTATCGACCGAGTTTCAGATCCGCGCCGGGATCACACCGTCGGGAGACAATCCGCTGGTCGACGTATCGGCCGCGCGGGTCGCGGAGGAGGGCTATCGCGGCCTGATGCGCGGCAAGCGGGTGGTGGTGCCCGGCCTGATCCCGAAACTCTTGTTCGCGCTGGTGCCGCGGATCGTGCCGAAAAGCTTCCTGCTGGCACAGCTCGAGGCGCGGCAGATGGCGCGCCGGAAGCGGTCACCCGAATCCTGAAGCGCGAGCCTTGAGCCGGTGGCATATCGGCCCCGCAGGCACGATCTTGCAATTGCGCATCAACCGGATAGGACTGGCATGCCGATTGCCTTTGTTTTCGGCATGATTCCTTTGCACCACACTTCTTTGCAACGTGAGAATTCTGGAAATATGCGCCCGCCGGTTCTGATCGTCCTGCACGGCGAGCTTTCCACGCCCGGCCGGGTCGCCATCCAGCTCCGCAACCGCGACATCCCGCTCGACGTGCGGCGTCCGCGCTTCGGCGACGAATTGCCGAAGACGCTCGAAAACCACACCGGCGCGGTGATCTTCGGCGGGCCGCAGAGCGCCAATGACGACGACGAGGTGGTCAAGCGCGAGATCGACTGGCTCGCCGTCCCGCTGAAGGAGAAAAAGCCCTATCTCGGCATCTGCCTCGGCGCGCAGATGCTGGCGAAGCATCTGGGCGCGCGCGTCTACAAGCATCCCGACGGGCATGCCGAGGTCGGCTATTACCCGATCCGCCCGACCGCGGCCGGGCGCGAGCTGTGCCGCGACTGGCCCGATCATGTCTATCAATGGCACCGCGAAGGCTTCGACCTGCCGGACAAGGGGGTGCTGCTGGCCGAAGGCGATTCGTTTCCGGTGCAGGCGTTCAGCTACGGCCACCTCGCCTACGCGCTGCAATTCCACATGGACGTCACCCACGCCACCATGTGCCGCTGGACCACGCGCGGCCACGAGCGCATGACCTTGCCGAACGCGAAGCCCCGCGAGGCGCATTTCGAGGACCGGCTGATGCACGATCCGGCTTGCCGCTCCTGGCTCGGCGAGTTCATCGATCAGTGGCTCAAGCCGTGCGAAGCGCCGGTGGCCGCGATCGGCAGCCACCGCCCGCCTCAGCGCCGCGCCTCGAAGCTCTCCACCCTGTAGAGCGGCGCGAACACCTTCCGGCCGATCGCCACCACGATCAGCGCGCCGATGCCGCCGACCAGCACCGCCGGAATGGTGCCGAGCCATGATGCCATCAGCCCGGCGCGGAAATCGCCGAGCTGGTTGGAAGTGGTGACGAACAGCGAATTCACCGCGCTGACCCGGCCGCGCATGTCGTCGGGGGTCTCGAGCTGGATCAGCGTCATGCGGATGACGACGCTCAGCATGTCGGCTGCGCCAAGAATGGCCAGCAGGGCCATCGACAGGATGAACGAGCGCGACAGCGCAAAGATGATGATCGTGATGCCGTAGGTTGCGACCGCCGCGAACATGATGCGGCCGATGTGCTGCCGCAGCGGCTGGTATGCCATCAGGCCCGCCGTAATCAGCGCGCCGATGCCGGGTGACGCGCGGAGAAGGCCGAGCCCCCAGGCGTCGGTACTGAACACATCGCGAGCGAACACCGGCAAGAGCGCGAACACGCCGCCGAGCACGACCGCGAACAGGTCGAGCGTGATGACGCCGAGCACGATCGGGTTGTGCCGAATGTAGAAGAAGCCCGCGAACAGCATCGCGAGACTCAAGGGCTCGCGCAATCTGGCGGTGCGCTCGACCGTGACCGTGCTGATCAGGATGCTCGAAGTGACGTAGAGCGTCGCGCACAGCGCGTAGACCAGGATCGGGCTCACCGCATAGAGCAGTCCGCCCACCGCGGGCCCTGCGATCACCGCGACCTGCGTCGCGGAGGCGCCCGCCGCGGTGGCACGGGCGAGCAGCGACATCGGCACGATGCCCGGCAGCAGCGTGGAGAGCGTGGTCTGCTCGAAGGCGCGGGCCGAGCCGGTGACGAACACGACGGCCAGCAGCGATTCCCGCGTCATCCAGCCGCCCGCGGTGCCGAGCGCCAGGGTCGCGCCGGCGAGGCCTGCGACGAGCTGGCAGATGCTGATGATGCGGCGGCGGTCGTAGCGGTCGGCGATATGACCTGCCACCAGTACGAACAGCGCGGCTGGCACAAATTGGGTCAGCCCGACCAGTCCGAGGTCGAGCGGATTGCGGGTGAGGTCGTACATCTGCCACGCCACCGCCACCGTCTGCATTTGTAATGCCACGGTGCTGGAAACGCGGGACACCCAATAGCGCGCGAAGGGACGATGACGCCGGAGCTGCGTGCTGGAAGGGTCTTCGGAACTCATGGAGCCTTTTCTGGAACCGTGTCGGCCTTGTCCCGGCGGCGTCCGGATACCGGCATGCAAACTTGAGGGGGACCGCGATCTGCCGGCGGATTGTAGGCTATCGCGGGGCTGGACGGGGGCCTGGACATGACTATCTTCAGAACAAATTCCTCTGGCCCGGTCATGGATGCCGAGCCGCGTCACGTCCGGTCGCCGCGTCAATCGCGACCGTCGCACCCGCCGGAGCCTAGCCGGGCTTGCAGGAGCGCCGCATGCTGGACCTGAAAGTGAAGCAAAGTCCGGACCCGCTGCTGTCCGGCTCGCTCGAAAGCGAGCTTCAGGCGGCGATCCCGATTCTGGACCTCCTGCCGATCGCCACCTGCATCTGCGATGCCGACGGCCGCATCGTCCAGTACAATCGCCGGGCGGTCGAGCTTTGGGGTCGCGTGCCGGAACCCGGCCAGACCCACGATCAGTTCACAGCCCGCACCCGTTTCTTTAGTCTTGGTGGTGACGAACTGCCGCGCTCCGTCCTCGCGGAGGTTCTCCGCACCGGAAAAGCCGTGCGAAACGAAGAGATCACGGTCGAACGCGGGCAGGGCGAGCGGATGGCCGTACAGGTCAGTATCGACCCCATTCTGGACGCACGCGGAAAGCTGATCGGCGCGATCAACTGCTTTCAGGACGTCACCGAGCGCCACCGGATGCTCGACGCCCTCAGCCGCAGCCAGCAGGATCTGCGCGAGCAGCAGGAGCGATGGAACTCGACTTACGAGCATGCCGCCATCGGCATCGTCGAGATCGACGCGGAAGGCCGCTTCCTTCGTGTCAACGAAGCGATCTGTTCGATCGTCGGCGGCACCCGCGAGGAGCTGCTCGGCTGGAAGCTGTTCGGCCGCACCCATCCGGACGATCGCGACGTCGACGGCGAGCTCTATCAGCGCCAGGTCAAGGGCGAGCTGGAGTTCTACTCGATCGAGAAGCGCTTCATCCGCAGGGACGGCCGCACCATCTGGATGGGCGTGCGCTCATCGACGGTGCGCGACCCCGACGGCAAATTCCTTTACGGCGTGCGGGTGGTGCAGGACATCACCGAGCGCAAGGAGGGCGAGGAGCGCCAGAAGCTCCTGATCGACGAGCTCAATCACCGCGTCAAGAATACGCTGGCAACCGTGCAGTCGCTGGCGACGCAGACTGCGCGCGGCGCCGACACGCCGGAGGCATTCCGCGAGGCGTTCGAAGGCCGTCTGATCGCGCTGAGCCAGGCCCACGACCAGCTGACGCTGCGGCACTGGCGCAGCGCCGACCTTCGCGCCATCGTCAGCGGATCGACCGCACCCTATCTGTCGCGCCCGGATCAGCAGCTCAGGATCGACGGCGATGCGATTACGCTGACGCCGCGGGTGGCGCTGACGCTGGCGCTGGTGCTGCATGAGCTGACCACCAACGCGTCGAAATACGGCGCGCTGTCGGCCCCCGAGGGCCGAATCGAAATCTCGTGGCGGGTCGAGCCGCGGCCGGGAAAGCCGTCGCGGCTGCGGATCGAATGGCGCGAGCGCGACGGGCCGCCGGTGGAGGCGCCCGAGCGGTCGGGCTTCGGCTCGCGCTTCATTCAGGGCAGCGTCGCGACCGAGCTGTTGGGCGTGGCGCGGATGGAGTTCGAGCCCGAGGGGCTGCGCTGCACCATCGACGTTCCGCTCAGTGCGGGTAAGGCTGAGGGCTAGAGTTCGTTCACCATCACTCGGCGCTTCAATGTGAGTGGATCGAACTCTACGCCGCTCCGCCGCGATAATAGACCATCACCACGTGTTCGGCTTCGGCGAAGAACAGCCAGCGTTCGGTCAGAACGCCGGCGGTGGCGCTGCACACCGCAAGCGCCGTGATCGCGATCGTGACAGCGCCCGGCATGTTCAGAAGCAGCAGTGCGACGGCTGCGGCGAGCGGCACGACGAACAGCAGAAGCATCGTCAGGAACCGCAGCCTGCGCGCATGACGCCGCGCCACCTGATAGCCCATCTCGCGCATCACGAAGTTTGGCTGGGTGTGCGGCGGATCGAGCGGGCGCACCGTGCCGAGATGACCGAGGCCGGTGGCCTGCTCCGCGGTCCAGGTCCTGTCGTCGCGGTCGATGGCCGACCAGTAGCGCATCTTGAGCTCCCAGCCGAGCGACAGCAGAAGCGCGCCGGCGGCGGCCGCCCAGCGCAATTCGTAGCCGAAGACGGCGAGGAAAAACGTGAGCAGCACGCTGCCGGTGGCCAGCGCCAGCACCAGATAGATCGGCGTGACGGCCGACCGGTTCCAGGCGCGGATGGTCGGCAGCGTTGCGTAGATTTTTCCGGTGCACCACACCGTGACGATGGCGCACGGCACCGACAGCAGCGCGCCCACGATGATCTGTCCGGTCTGGGCTTCGCCGAACACCCAGCCGAGCCCGAGCACGGCAATGGGGAGATAGGTGACGATGGCGGCGACGCCCTCGCGCGACAGCCACGAGGTGCGAACCTGCGACAGCGCGCGCCACGCCCGTCCCGGACGCCCGAGATGGAACGTTGAGGTGAGAAGCCCGATGGTGATCAGCGCCACCGCCGCGCCGAGCGCGAAGAATCCGAACACCGGATCGCGCGGCACGAGGTCGAACAACAGCGCCGCCGCGAGCCCGATCAGGAGCCCGTAGCCCGCGCCGGAGGCCGTGGTGAAGATGATGACCGAGTAGGCGGGATGCATCGTACGATCAACGGGACAAGGTCTTGTCGGCCCAGGCAAAGAAGCGGTCGGCGAGCGAGCCGGAATTCGCCGCGGGCGCTTCGCTTGCGGCCGGCGCCGCAGCCGCCTGATCGCGGCGCGCACGCGGCGGCAGGTATTTGTTGGTCGGCTTGAAGCCCATTTCGGGCAGCAGGTCGAAGCCCTGACGCTCCTTCACGAGCTGCGACACGGCGCTTGCCGGATCGCCGAGGTCACCGAAATGCCGTGCGCCGGTCGGACAGGCGCGCACGCAGGCCGGGATGCGGTCCTCCGGCGCAAACGTCGTGTTGTAGATGCGGTCGACGCACAGCGTGCATTTCTTCATCGTGCCGTCTTCGTAGTCGTATTCCCGCGCGCCGTACGGGCAGGCCCAGGAGCAGAGCTTGCAGCCGATGCAGGTGTCCGGATTGACCAGCACGATGCCGTCGGCGGCGCGCTTGTAGGACGCGCCGGTCGGACAGACGGTGACGCAGGCCGGCGTCTCGCAGTGCAGGCACGAGCGGGGAAAGTGCACGGTGCGGCTCGAAGCGCCGTCGCCGACCTCGTAGGAGTGCACCCGGTTGAGCCAGGTTCCGTGCGGATCGGGGCCCTGGTTGTCCTGATCGGTGAGCGGCGCCGAATAGCCGGTCGCGTTCCACTCCTTGCAGCTCGTCGCACAGGCGTGACAGCCGACGCAGGTGTCGAGATCGATCACCAGGCCGAGCTTCTTTTCGGTGTGCGGCGGCAGCGCAGTCATGACACGGTCTCCGCGCTCGCGGCGAACCGCGCCGGCAGGGGCTCGAAGCGCGGCGAGGTCTCGCCCTGCTCGTCGGCCGCGGCCTTCTCGATGCTGACGCGCAGGTCGTACCAGGCCGCCTGCCCGGTGATCGGGTCGCTGTTGGAGAAGCGGTAGCCGCCCTCGCGCTCCGGCAAGAGCTCCGCGATCAGGTGGTTGAGCAGGAAGCCGCGGGTGGCCTCCGGCGCTTCCGGATCGAGGGCTGCCGCCCCCGAGCGCCGGCCAACCGCGTTCCAGGTCCATACGGTGTCGGGATTGACGCCTTCCATCAACCGCACGCGGCCTTTGACGCGGCCGATCGGACTTTTGATCCAGACCCAGTCGCCGTCGGCGATGCCGAGCGAAGCCGCGCGCTCGCGGTTGATGTAGAGGCAGTTCTCCGCGGTGATCTGGCGGATCCAGGCGTTGTGCGTGCCCCACGAGTGGTAGATGTGCATCGGCCGCTGCGTGATGGCGGACATCGTGAAGCCGCTGCCGTCGAGCATGTCGTTGTCGAACGGCGGATACCAGAACGGCACCGGATCGAAATATGTCTCGATCCGCGTGCGATGCGTGTCCGGCGCCTTGACCGGGCCGTGACCGCGCGCCGCCAGCCGGAACTTCTGCAACGGCTCGAGGTAAAGCTGGAACACCACGGGCGCCGCCGCGCCGATGAAGCCCACCTCCTTGGCCCAGTCGAGATAGGCCTTGTTGGCGTGCTTGTAGTAGCGCTGCTCGGGCGCCAGGTGATGCTCGTGGAAGCAGCCGTTTGCGACATAGGCTTCGAGCTGCTTCGGGTTCGGCGCGCCGCGGCCGTAAGCTTTGCCGTCGTCGCCGCGAAAGCCCGCCAACGAGCCGATGCCGGGCATACGCTCGTGCAGCACGATGTAGTCCGGATAGCCTTCGGGAAAACACGCCGCGCCATCGGCGGTGACGAAGCCCGGCAGTTTCAGCCGCGTCGCGATGTCGATCAGCACGCTCTGGAACGCGCGCACGTCGCGATCGGGCCGCACCACCGGCTGGCGGATCGCGTCGGCCGGGCCGTCGGGGCCGGAGATCGGCCGATCCAGCAGCGAGATGCAGTCCCAGCGTTCGAGATAGGTGGTGTCCGGCAGGATCAGGTCGGCATAGGCCACCATCTCGGATGAATAGGCATCCGAGTAGATGATCTTCGGGATCTTGTATTCGCCGGTCGCCGCATCCTTGGCGGTCAGGTGCTTGAGCACGGCCGGAATGTTCATCGACGAATTCCAGCTCATGTTCGCCATGTACATGAACAGCACGTCGATCGGATAAGGATCGCCGATCGCCGCATTGGTGATGACCATGTGCATCAGGCCGTGGGCTGCGAGCGGCGCGTCCCACGAATAGGCCTTGTCGATCCGCTGCGCGCGGCCCCTGGCGCCGACCAGCAGATCTTCCGGGCCTTGCGGAAATCCGAGCGGCGCGCCCTTCAGCGGCATGTTCGGCTCGGTGGCGCGGGCCGGGCGGTTCGGCGGCGGCGTCGGCCGCGGGAACGGCGCCTTGTAACGGAAGCCGCCGGGGCAATCGATCGAGCCCAGCAGGATCTGCAGGAGATGCAGCATCCGGCAGGTCTGGAAGCCGTTCGAGTGGGCCGAGATGCCGCGCATGGCGTGCATCGACACCGGGCGGCCGACGGTCTTCTCGTGGCGCCGCCCGGTCCAGTCGGTCCATGGCTGGTCGAGCACGATCTGCTGCTCGAAGGCGGCGTGCGCGAGTTCCTGGGCGATTCGCCTGATGGTCTCGACCGGGACGCCGGTTTTCTCCGCGGCTTTTTCCGGCGTGTACGCGTCCGACAGGAACCGCTCGGCGATCAGCGCGAAGCCCGGCCGCGCGCTGCGCCCGTCGGCGAGCTTGAAGGTGCCGACCAGCGCGGGGGCGATGTCGATGCGCGAAGCGTCGACGAGCGTGCCCGAAGTCTTGTCGAAGGCGAGCGGCTTGCCGTCGGCGTCGCGGGCGAACAGCCCGTCGTCGGCGGCCTTCGGATCGTCGATCACCAGCCAGTGGGCATTGGTGTAGCCGGCGAGATAGTCGAGATCGATCTTCTGCGCCCGCATCAGTTCGTGGATCAGTGCGCCGACGAAGATGCCGTCGGTGCCGGGCCGGATGCCGATCCACTCGTCGGCGATCGCGCCATAGCCGGTGCGGATCGGGTTGACGGCGACGACCTTGACGCCCTTCTCCTTGAGCTTGCCGAGCGCGGTCTTGAGCGGGTTCGAGGCGTGGTCTTCGGCGACGCCGAACAGCATGAAATAGCGGGTGTGCTCCCAGTCCGGCTCGCCGAACTCCCAGAACGAGCCGCCGAACGTATAGAGTCCGGCCGCCGCCATGTTGACCGAGCAGAATCCGCCATGGGCGGCGAAGTTCGGCGTGCCGTATTGCTGCGCGAACCAGCCGGTCAGCGCCTGGCTCTGGTCGCGGCCGGTGAAGAAGGCGAGGCGGGTCGGATCGCGGCCGCGCACCTCCTTCAGCCAGGCGGTCGCGGTCTGCAGCGCCTCTTCCCAGGTGATCTCCTCGAACTCGCCGGAGCCCCTGGGGCCGACGCGCTTCATCGGCGCACGCAGCCGCGACGGCGAAGTGTGCGTCATCAGGCCCGCGGAGCCCTTGCCGCAGATCACGCCCTTGTTGACCGGGTGATCGCGGTTGCCGTCGATGTAGCGGACCTTGCCGTCCTTCAGGTGCACCCGGATGCCGCAGCGGCAGGCACACATGTAGCAGGTGGTGGTCTTGATCTGGTCGGCGGACGGCTCGGACAGCGCTATGGCCGGATCGTGATGTCCCATTCGCCGCTATCCCGACCGGGCCTTTCAGGAAACATCCGCGCTCTGCGGCGGGCGTTCCTTGGAATCTTGTTCTCCGTTCTAAAGTGCCACCGTCATCCGCCGGGTACAACGCCCACGACCGCGGGCACGGCTGCTCACCCACGCAGTGCACAGGCGGCTCACTCCGGCGCGTGGAATGAGGTGTCGACCGGGGATCGGAACTGCGGGTTGTGGAGAAATCGGGCGGTTGGTGGAGCCGAGCGGGATCGAACCGCTGACCTCCTCATTGCGAACGAGGCGCTCTCCCAGCTGAGCTACGGCCCCAACCTTGGACACCCGAGAAATCCGGGAATCCGGCAACGAATTGGGCGCCATTTACGGCTGGTGGGGGGGAGAGTCAAGAATGGGCCGGTTTGGCCCGTTCTGCTGGTCCAGGTCGTGTCCGGGTTCTTGTCCGGACCCTTGGCTTGTTCCGCGGCACCCGAGCGGCTAGTTTCGCCAAATCGAACTCAAATCAATCAACACAAGCAATGCGCGCCCTCTTTCTGGTCATCGACCTCGCCCTGAATTTGTACATTTGGCTGCTGATCGCGGCCGCCGTGCTCTCGTGGCTGGTGGCATTCAACGTGGTCAATGCGCGCAACCAGGTCGTGGCCATGGTTGGCGATTTTCTGTACCGGATCACCGAGCCGCTGCTTCGCCCGATCCGGTCCGTCATGCCGGATCTCGGGGGCATCGATCTCTCTCCGGTCATTTTGATCCTGATCATCATATTTATTCGCTACGTCATCGCTTTGTACATTCTCCCCAACGTCTTCTGACGTTCCGCGGAACCATGCGCCCCTGGACCGTCACCTCCGGCGGTCTCACGGTCGTCGTGCGGCTCACGCCGCGCGGCGGGCGTGATGCCATCGACGGCATCGAACGGCGCGACGACGGTCAATGGGTGCTGAAGGCGCGCGTGCGCGCGGCTGCAACCGAGGGCGAAGCCAACGGCGCCCTGGTCGCGCTGCTGGCCCGCGCCGCCGGTGTCCCACCGCGGAGCGTCGCGCTGGTGTCCGGCGCCACAGCACGCATCAAGCGCCTGACGATTGCGGGCCACGGCCCAACGCTGGCCGCCGCGCTGGAGAAGGCATGCGGCGTGAGCTAGATAATCCGGCATGACCGCACGCATCATCGACGGCAAAGCCACCGCAGCGGAGCTGCGCATCAAGGTCGCGAGCGAGGTGAAACGCCTCGTCACGCAGCACGGGGTCACGCCCGGATTGGCGGTGGTGCTCGCGGGTCACGATCCGGCGAGCGAAGCCTATGTCGGCAGCAAGGCCAAGGCGACGGTCGAGACCGGGATGAAGTCGTTCGACCATCGCCTGCCGGACAGCGTCGGCCAGGACGAGCTGCTGGCGCTGGTGAAGAGGCTCAACGCCGATCCGGCGGTGCACGGTATCCTGGTGCAATTGCCGCTGCCCAGGCAGATCGACGCGCAGCTTGTGCTCAACGCGATCGATCCGATGAAGGACGTGGACGGCTTTCATCCGGTCAATGCCGGGCGGCTCGCCTCGGGGCTGCCGGCGCTGTCGCCCTGCACGCCGCTCGGCTGCATCATTCTGGCAAAGACCGTGCATGCGTCGCTCGCCGGCCTGGAGGCGGTGGTGATCGGCCGCTCCAACATCGTCGGCAAGCCGGTGACGCAACTGCTGCTCGCCGAGAATGCCACCGTCACGGTTGCACACTCGAAGACCCGCGATCTGCCGGCGGTCTGCCGCCGGGCGGACCTGCTGGTGGCCGCCATCGGACGGCCGGAAATGGTGCGCGGGGACTGGATCAAGCCCGGCGCGACCGTGATCGACGTCGGCATCAACCGCGTGCCCGGCGCCACGCCCGGTAAGTCGAAGCTGGTCGGCGACGTGAACTTTGCGGAAGCCGCGCAGGTCGCGGGCGCCATCACGCCGGTCCCCGGCGGTGTCGGTCCGATGACCATCGCCTGCCTGATGGTCAACACCGTGCGCGCGGCCTGTGCGATTCACGGACTGGCTGCGCCGGGCGTTTGACGGCTTGAACCTTGCCCTTCGCTGCCCGACCAATGCCGAAGGGACGACGAATCATGCGCAGCATTGCAGTATCGCCTCTTGGTTTGATCGGATTGGCGCTCGCGGCCGGGAATGCGGCAGCGCAACCGGCCGGTTCGCCGGATGCCATCGAGCGCGCCTACACGCCGCTCGATCTTGCCAAATGCAGCCACAAGCGCGGCCGCGAGGTCGAGGACTACGGCTCGTGGCGATGCGCGGGTTACGACGGCAATTTCGTGTTTGTCAGCGCCGGCGATCAGCGCACCTATATCAGCTACGGCCCGAAACCCGCCAAGACCGTCGCGTCCGGCGAGACGCTCGCCTCGTTCAACAGCGAGGGCAAGACCATCGAGTGGCGCATCGAGCGCAGGAACGGCAAGCCGGTTCCGTTCGCCACCATCCTGCGCTGGAACACCACGGTGATGCAGGACAGCGGCGACCGCGTGCGCGGCCAGGTGCTGGTGGTGACGCGGCTCGACCCCGGCGGCGTGTGCCATGTCGGATATGTCGACGGTCGCGCCAATCCGAACGCCAACGATCTCGCGGTGCAACTCGCCGACACGCGCGCTCGCAATTTCAAATGCGGCAAGGACAAGCCGGTGATCGTCGGCGAAAAAGGCCCGGGCTTCAGCGGGCCGTACAACGACTAGCAGCGGAAACAGAGGTCGCCTCCAGTCGCGGCTCAGTGTCGGCAGGCGAACACACAAACGTTTGGTTTTTTTGCCGGAACGCTACGTCAAATAGCACGTTGCCCTGCAGCAAAAGGGGGTGCGCAATGTCGGATTCCCAACCCTGCGACCACTGCGCTGGACCCACCAGGTTCACCGCTCAATTGGCGCCGCTTGGCAGCGAGCCGGGCCACCGCATTCATTTCTGTCCCGCTTGCGAACGATATACGTGGACGACTTGGCGCATCACACAGCAGCAACAGCAGCCGCAGCCGCAGCACAAAGGCAATTAGAGTTTGTTGTCGCGTGCCTGTGACGTCTCTTGATGACGTCTCTTGGGCTCTGAATTCAAAAGGGTGGTCGCCAAACAAAAAGCCCGGCATCGGCCGGGCTCGCATCCATCGTTTCAAATTCGATTCAGTTGTTCCAGGCGAAGGCAACCTTTTCGAGATTGCGTTCGCCGAAGCGCTCCGACGACCGCGCCACCGCCTTGCCGCCGAGCGCGCGGTAGAATTCCACCGCGGGATCGTTGTCCGACAGCGCCCAGATCACGAGGCTCTTCAATCCGCTCTGCGCGAGATCGCGCCGCGCCGAGGTGAACAGGCGGCGGCCGAAGCCGAGCCCCTGATATTCCGGGCGCAGATAGAGTTCGTAGATTTCGCCGTCGTAGAACAGGCTGCGCGCGCGATTGCGTCCGTAGTTGGCGTAACCCGCAACCTTGTCGCCGAATGCGAGGATGGCGATGCGGCTGCCTTTGCGGATCGCGCTGTCCCACCAGTCGGGACCGCGGCGCATGATCAGCTTCTCGAGTTCGACCGCGGGAATCACGCCCTGATACGCCGCGCGCCAAGCCTCATCGTGAGTCTCGGCGACCGCAGCTGCGTCGGACGATTTTGCCCGGCGAATCTCGATCAGGACTGTGCTCATATGCGGATATGAGCAAGCGATTCCGCAGCCTTCAAGCCCGTTGTTTAATAAACGGGTAACGATGTGGATTACTGGCTGCACTGCACGCGCATGCAAACCTCCGGTTCTGAGCAAACCGGCATGCCGTCTGGATTTGCCGGGATGTGGCTCCGATGACACGCAAGGGATTGAATTTGCTGCTTTCGTTCGCTGCGCTGCTGTTATTCGGCGTCGAATCGGCCCGCGCGCAGCTTTCGATCGGTCCGCAAGGCCCGGAAGACGGAGTGATTCGCCGGCAGAGCTGGCTCATTCCGGCACAGGATCGAATCACTCTGATGCGCACCAGCGTCTTCCGGCCGCAGGGCGCCGGTCCGTTTCCGCTGGCGGTGATCGCGCACGGGTCGACCCAAAATGAGATTCGCAGGGCAGGCTTTCGTCAGCCGCAATACACGGCGCTGACCGAATGGCTGGTCGCGCGCGGCTACGCGGTCGCCGTGCCGCTGCGGCCGGGTCACGGCGAGACCGGCGGGCCGTACTACGAAGCGCAGGGCGGCTGCGCCAATGCCGACTTCGCCAAAGCCGGGCAGAGCGCGGCGTCGGGCATCGAAGCCGCGATCGACTTCCTCGCCCGGCAGGCGTTCGTGCGGAAGACCGGCGCAGTCGCGCTCGGCCATTCCGCCGGCGGCTGGGGTGCGCTCGCGCTCTCCACGCACGCCTTGCGTCCGCTCGCGGGTGTGGTCGCGTTCGCTCCGGGGCTCGGCGGCCGCATCGACGACGCCGCCGGAAAAAACTGCGCGCCGGACCGGCTCATCGCCGCGGCAAAAACTTATGGCGAGAAGGCGCGCGTGCCGGCGCTCTGGCTCACGGCGGAGAACGACAGTTATTTCCCGCCGGCATTGTCGAAGCGGATGGCCGATGCATTCCGCGCGGGCGGCGGCCGCGTCACCTATGAGCTGCTGCCCGCAGTGGGATCGGATGGGCACGAACTGATGCTGGCGCCGGCCGCGGCCTGGGCATCGTTCCTCGAACGCTTTCTGACCGGCACTCGTTAGCCCGTTGGCCGGCTGGGGCGAATCCTGACATCCGCCGCACTTCGTGCGGCGACTTCTCCCAATGGGAAAGGCGAACCCACTTGCGGCACCGCCGGTTCAATTTCGCTGGATCAAACTCTAAACCGCCACGGCTTCCTTGGACCGCTCGGCGCGCTTGCGGTCGTTCGCATCGAGCAGCTTCTTGCGCAGCCGGATCGACTGCGGCGTCACCTCGACCAGCTCGTCGTCTTCGATATAGGCCAGCGCCTTTTCCAGCGACATGCGGATCGGCGGGGTGAGCCGCACCGCCTCGTCCTTGCTGGTGGTGCGGATGTTGGTGAGCTGCTTGCCCTTCAGCACGTTGATCTCGAGATCGTTGTCGCGGGTGTGCTCGCCGACGATCATGCCGCGATAAACCTTCCAGCCCGGCTCGATCATCATCGGCCCGCGGTCTTCCAGCTTCCACATCGCGTAGGCGACTGCCTCGCCCTGTTCATTGGAGATCAGCACGCCGTTTCTGCGGCCGGCGATGTCGCCCTTGAACGGTGCGTAGGCGTGGAACAGGCGGTTCATGATCGCGGTGCCGCGCGTGTCGGTGAGCAATTCGCCCTGGTAGCCGATCAGCCCGCGGGTCGGCGCGTAGAACACCAGCCGCACGCGGCCGCCGCCGGAGGGCTTGAGCTCGATCATGTCGGCCTTGCGCTCCGACATCTTCTGTACGACCACGCCGGAGTGCTGCTCGTCGACGTCGATCACGACCTCCTCGATCGGCTCTTCCATCTCGCCTTTTTCGTTGCGGCGGATCAGCACCTTGGGCCGCGACACCGAGAGCTCGAAGCCTTCGCGGCGCATGGTCTCGATCAGGATGCCGAGCTGCAATTCGCCGCGGCCGGCCACTTCCATCGAATCCTTGTCGTCGGATTCGCGCACGCGCAGCGCCACGTTGCCCTCGGCCTCGCGCAGCAGCCGGTCGCGGATCATGCGGCCGGTGACCTTGCTGCCTTCGGTGCCGGCGAGCGGCGAGTCGTTGACGCGGAACGTCATGGCAAGCGTCGGCGGATCGATCGGCTGCGCCTGGATCGGTGTGTCGACCTCGGGATCGCAGATGGTGTGGGCAACGGTCGCCTCCGGAAGACCCGCGATGGCGACGATGTCGCCGGCCTCGGCGTCGTCCACCGGCACGCGGTCAAGCCCGCGGAACGCCAGCACCTTGGTGATGCGGCCGTTCTCGATCAGCTTGCCGGTGTGGTCGAGCACCTTCACGGCCTGGTTCGGCTTCACCGAACCGGAGGTGATGCGCCCGGTGATCAAGCGGCCGAGATAGGGATTGGCTTCCATGATGGTGCCGAGCAGCCGGAACGGTCCGCTGTCGATCTTCGGCTCCTGCACGTGGCGTAGAACGAGCTCGAACAGCGGCTTCATGCCCTGGTCTTTCGGACCTTCGAGACTCGGAGCCATCCAGCCTTCCTTGGCCGACCCGTAGAGGATCGGGAAGTCGAGCTGCTCGTCGGTCGCGTCGAGGGCTGCGAACAGGTCGAACACCTCGTTGATGACCTCGACCGGCCGTGCGTCGGGGCGGTCGACCTTGTTGATGACGACGATGGGCTTCAGTCCCATCTTGAGCGCCTTCGACACCACGAACTTGGTCTGCGGCAGCGGCCCCTCGGCGGCGTCGACCAGCACCAGCGCGCCGTCCACCATGTTGAGGATGCGCTCGACCTCACCGCCGAAGTCGGCGTGGCCCGGCGTGTCGACGATGTTGATACGGGTGTCCTGCCAGACGATCGAGGTGGCCTTGGCCAGGATGGTGATGCCGCGCTCGCGCTCCAGGTCGTTGGAGTCCATCGCGCGCTCCACCTGCCGCTGGTTGTCGCGATAGGTGCCGGATTGCTGCAGCAGCCGGTCGACCAGCGTGGTCTTGCCGTGGTCGACGTGGGCGATGATGGCGACGTTGCGAAGTTTCATACGATGTCCAAAAGCCGTCGCGGGCCTGTAGGCCCGCGGGTGGCGGTAAATCCGGATGCTTGGTTGCGGCGCAATATAGTCAGGATCGGAGTTGAAGCAATGGCCGTTTCCTGGCCTCGGAGGCGGCGCCAAAAGCGTGGTTACTGCCGCGGTCCGAGGCCCATGTTGGACGAACCGCGGTCAGGCTCCGGCCGAACGGCGGGCCCAGGGCCCGAACTGGAGGCGATCCGGCAGGGCCTCGCGCATCATCAGCATCTCGCCGATCGTCTCGGCCGTAATCAGCCCTTTGAGCCGGCCTTCCGCATCGATCACCCCCACTGCCGGGGCCGATTGCTCCTGAAGCACGCGAAAGGCTTCGTCGAGACAACTGCGATGGCCGACCGTCGGGACCGGGCTCGTCATGGCGGTCGCGACCGTGACCTCCGGCCCGTGTTCCTTCAGCGTCTTGATCAGGTCGTTGCGTCCCAGCACGCCCACCGGCTGGCCCTCGCCATCGACCACCGGAAATTCGTTCTGGCTGGTGCGCAGCAGGAGGTCGACGGCCTCCTCGATGGTGGCGCCAGGCGCGAGCGTTGCAAACTGCGTCATCATGGCTGCGCTCGTCGGCACGCCCCGCGACATGGCGCGCACGGCGACGAGCTGCGCTTCGGAGGCGGCGGCGAGATAGACGAAGATCGCGATGAAGATCAGCAGCGGATTGCCGAACAGGCCGATGAAACCAAGGACAAACGCCGCAAACTGCCCGACCGAGGCGGCGATTTCGGTCGCCCGCGTGTAGCCGAGCCGGCTCGCCAGCGCCGCTCGCAGCACGCGGCCGCCGTCCATCGGAAACGCCGGGATCATGTTGAACAGAACCAGGAACAGGTTCACCACCGCGAGCCTATCGATCAGCGGCACGGAACCCTTGTCAACGCTGGCGAGGTTGCTTCCGTCAAGCGAGGCGCCGAACACCAGCACCAGCACTGCGGCGATTACGACATTCACGGCGGGTCCCGCTACGGCCACCAGGAATTCCTCGACCGGCTTTTCGGGAATGCGTTCGAGTTGCGCGACGCCGCCGATCGGCAGCAGCGTCACAGTCGGCGTGGTGACTCCGAACCGCCGGGCCATGAAGATATGGCCGAACTCGTGCGCCACCACGCAAGCGAACAGCAGCAGCATAAAGGCAAGAGATTCCCAAGCCGCGCTCGGACCGCCGGAGACATAGCTGCTGAAGAAAATCCAGATCAGGAACAGCAGGAACGTGACATGCAGCCGGATTGCCGTGCCGGCAATCGAACCAATGTTGAACGACCAGCCCATGGAAAGCCTCACTGTTCCGCCACCGCATCGGAAACTTAAGGTGTTCCGGCACTTTTACGAGGGCCAGGCAGTGCATTCGATGCCGTGAGCCGATTAAAAGGGGTGAACGAGGGGGCTTAGCAGCTCCCGGAGGACCTTTGCGGGCGCTCACCGTTGGTGGATCACAGCGAAGCAACCGTCGCCAGCGGAGGCGGTGGCTGCCCGTGCAGCGCCGTGCGCCGGTTGGACACCGCCTGCTCGGCGCGCTCGGTCGACAGCGTGTAGGCCATCATGGCGGTTTCATCGAGCGCGCTCGCCTCGACCTCCTGAATCATCCGGGTCTGGATTGCGTCGATCTCGGCCTGCAGCTCGTCGAGGATCTGGATTGATTCCGCGGTGCGCGCGCTCTTGGCGATGTCGAGCAGCCGCTCCAGCGTGTGCAGCCGCCGCACCCGGTCGCCGGCCTTGTTGCAGGTCAGCAGGCCCGCAAAACCCGAGCCGAGGAACGACACCAGCATAATGCCCAGGTAGAAGAAACCAGCCACAAACGGCCGGCATGGGATTGAGCCCGTACGGCGTGTCGTTCGACACCAAGGCAGGGCGAACGTCCCACGATCGGCGTAATATGCTTGCGAGGGGGCTTCGAACCAGGGAAGAGAAGTTATGGCACAGAAACTGACCGGACAGGACCGCACCGACGCGCTGCGCAACCTCGGTGGCTGGAGCGAAGTGTCCGGCCGCGACGCCATCAGCAAGAAATTCGTGTTCAAGGACTTCAACCAGGCGTTCGGCTTCATGACGCGTGCGGCGCTGGTCGCCGAGAAGATGGATCACCATCCCGAGTGGTTCAACGTCTACAAGACCGTGGACGTGACGCTGGCCACCCACGATGCCGGCGGCGTCACCGAGCTTGACGTCAAGCTCGCCACCGAGATGGATCGGCTCGCCGGCCTCTAGCTGGCGCACCTTGCAGCCGGCCCATGCGATGACCATTTTATTGGCTGCGGGTTTTTGTGGAGGGGTGCATCCATGCGGTTTGCACGTGCGGCGGCGATGAACGACCGGGAGAGTATGGACCACGAGCGTTTCAAACGTGACGAAGCCACCGTGCTTCGCGATTTCTGGGGCAAATTCCAGAGGCTTGCCGCGCAGATCCCGTTCGCCGAGGACCTGCTGACCGCCTATTACTGCGCGTTCGACCGCGCCACGCCGAGCCACGTGCGCTTTGCGCTCATCGGCGCGCTCGCCTATTTCGTCTCGCCGCTCGACATCCTGCCGGACCTGCTGCCGATCATAGGCCTTACCGATGACGCCGCGGTTCTGGCCGGCGTGGTGCGGCTGGTGTGGGGCAATATTCAGCCTGAGCATCGCGAGGCGGCCCGGCTGAAGCTCGAGCGGATCAAGGAAGGGTCGCAGGCTTAGAGCATGATCCCGAAAAGTGTGAAGCGGTTTTCGGAAAAGATCATGCTCAAACCATGACCCTCAGCGGCGCAAGGCCTGCTCGATCTCGCGGTCGATCCGTTCAAGCTGTTCGGTGAAGTCGGCGCCGCTGAGCTTGATGCAGGTTTCCCGGCAATCGATGACGGTCCAGAGCTCGCGCTGCTTCTCGATGGGCAGATCGACGAGCCTGATGCGCAGCCGCACGATCTCCCGGCGCCATTGCGCCAGCCGTTTTTCATCACAGGAAGGCACGCCGATGGCTCCGCCAGCGCGCCGCATCTGCCCCGACAATACGCCGGGGCGGGATTTGGTTTCAAACGTCTGCGGGCCAAGGTTAACGGCGCGCCGAAGGGAACTTCAGCGCTGGAATTCGACGGTGTCCTCCAGCGTGACCTTCTCGAAGTCGTTGACCAGGATTTCGACCCGCACCTGCCAGACGCCGGGAAGCGGCAACTGCAGGCGATCCACCCGCCAGGCTGCGCCTTCGATCTGGGTGGCCGGCATGCGCAACGGCTCGATGCCGGCGTCGGGCTTGGCGAAAAACAGCGTGACCTCTTTCGCGGACAGCGGCCCGAATTGCCCGTCGAGGATATTGACCGCGATCCTGCGGCCGGATGCGCCCGCGAGCTCGATCGTGAGGTCGGCCATCGCCTTCTCGCCATGGATGTGCAGATGGACGGCCGATTCGGCCGCGGCGATCAGCGAGCGTGGCGGCGGCGTGAAGCGCCAGCTTGCGACGAGGCCGAGCGCGACAACAGCGACGGCAATCTCGGTTGTGATCGACCGGACCAGCCGCTGCGGCGCGATCGGGTCGCCGGCAACGACGCGCGGCGTCAGCACAGTGCGATTGACCGCGGCGAGCGCGATCAGCACGGCGACCGCAACGAGCTTGGCGCAGAGCACGAGGCCGTAGCCCGTGGTCCAGAGCGCATCGAATTGCCTGAGCTGGATCACGGCCAGTGCGCCGCCGCTTGCGACGAGCACGAAGACGGCGGGCGGGATTGCCCGCGAAAACCGCATCAGCTCCGCGTTCCGCTGTTCGGCGGTGCGCATCGCGGAGGCAAGCGGCAGAAGGGCTCCGATCCAGAATGCTACGGTCATGGCGTGCAGCAGCACCGCGGCCCGGGTGAGAACCTGTGGGGGTGCCGCGGCGGCGTGCCCGCTCCCGGCCAGCGCGATGCCGACGCCGGCAAGCGCCAGCGCGGCGAGCCATTTAATCTGCGCGTCGAGCGCGATCCGTCCGGCGGCGAGCGACATCAATGCGATGATCGCGGTCCAGCCGTAGGAGGTCGCAAGCCCGGCCATCCAGACGCGCGGCTGCCGCAAATCCGGCAGCGTCAGGCCCAGCACGTCGATGCCCTGCAATCCCACCGACACGATACAAGCCACAAGCCCGCATTCCAGCGCGACCGCGACGGACCGGCGCGTGCGTGGCGTGAGCGGGCCGCCCGCGATCCAGGCGGCATAGAACGCACCCCCCACGCCGCAGAACAGACCGACATAAAGCACAAGCCGGGCGAGCCAGATCGCCACGCGCAGCGGACGTTCGGCATCCGCCGGCGAGCGCGCCGCCGGCGCGGCCTCCGGTGTGACGCTTGGCGCGCCGACCGAAAACATGAGCGCGCCGCCGACCGGATGACCGTCGAGCGAGATCACGCGCCAGCTCACCAGATGCGTGCCGCGCGCCAGCGCCTCGGGCAGCGCCGCGACGAGCGTGTTGCCCGCCGCGGCGACGTCCGTGAGGTCCGTCGTGTCTCCGCCCGGCCCGACCAGGCGCAGCGTGAGCGGCGACACCGGCTCGTTGAAGGTGAGCTTCAGCGCCGCCGGCGGACGCGCGACAACCACGCGATCCGCCGGCTCGCTGCTGATCAGCGCGGCGTGCGCCAGCGCGTCGGTCCGGATGACCGCCGCGGCGATGAGCGCGAGAGCGATCGCGACGATCCCGCGGATCCGCCGGAAGACCCGAGGCATCAATGCCGGTGTCCGGTTCCCGGCACGAGCTTCAACGCCGGCGCCGGCTCCTTATAGTCGGACGCGGTTTTCCCGGCGGCCGGGATCTCGATCCAGCGGTGCACGCCCTTCTCGCACTCCTGCACCACCGGGAAGTAGACCGGCCTGGCGGTGTCGAGATCGCCGGCAAGGAAGCCCTGGAACGTGAATTCGTCGTACCAGTCGTCCGGCAGCTTGCCGCCCGACCAGACGATCTCGGTGACGCCTTCGGTCACCTTGCGGTGATAGAGGTCGTAGGCTTTCGGATATTTCGCGACCGTGGTGGCGAGCGTCCAGCCGGGCTTGGGCATCGGCTTCACGCCGATGACGCCGTCGGGAATTTTGACGCGGATCGCGGTGGTGGCGGTGCCTTCGCAGCCGTGCGGCACGCGCAAGGTCGCCTTGTAGGAAGCGCCGGCCTTGGCCTCCTGGTTTTCCAGCGTGACGTGAGCAAGCGCGGTCGTGGCCCATGCGGCGCCGAGCGCGCCGGCGAGAAGAAAGCGGATCATAGTGATTGTCCAATGTTCGCGTTGAATCGAATCGATGCGTGGCGCGCAATGCGCCTCGCACAGGCTTGATCGTTCAGGCGAAGCTTGGAGGCGCGCGGGAAAGGCCTGCGCGCGGCGGCGGGCGATACGCGGCAATGACAACCGGCGCAGACGAGATGCGTCCCGCGATCGCGAAATGGATTGCGGCGAGCGGCGCCGGGCCTGACTCCAGCCCCAGTGCGGCGGCCGCGGCCGCGCAGACGATGCAAGGCAGTTTTTCAGGGGTTCTGCTGTCGCCGTTCGATGGCCGATCGCGGTCGCCCGAGTGGCAGATCACGCCGAGTGGGTCGAACGCGGTCGTGCGCGCCGCGGCCATCGTCGTGCCGAAGGCCGCGAGAAACGCCTGCAGCGCGACGACATAGCAAAGCGCCACGCGCAGCGTGCGAACCCAGCGGGAATTGGAGCGGCGAAACATCGCGGGCGTTCCTGTCGCGCGGACGTGTACCACGCCTGATCATAGCACAGAAGCCGTTACGTCTTTTGTAACCCACGCAAAAGCAAGAACCCCGGCGCTGCGCCGGGGCTCTCTTCGTCGACTTCTCGTGTTACTGCGCAACCGGCGGCGGGTTCATCGCCATCTCGGTGGTGCAGCGGTCCTTGAACAGCACCGCGCCCTCCGGCGTGTACTCCTTGCTCAGGCAGGTGCAGGGACCCGGCGTCGCCACAACCGGGCGGGCTGCGACGTAGACCGGCTGGGACACGACGACCGGCACCGGCTTGTAGATCGGGTGGTAGACCGGCTTCGGATACAGCGGCCAGTTCACGCCCGGCTTGCCCGGCTTGATCGGATTGGTCGGGATGATCT
>Ga0247825_10000132_pt1 | contig 42019 bp, 65 predicted proteins | sample 13C_Vanillin_Day_FD_194413 | JGI IMG/M metagenome (GOLD analysis project Ga0247825, IMG submission 194413) | Soil microbial communities from agricultural site in Penn Yan, New York, United States - 13C_Vanillin_Day48 | ecosystem: Environmental > Terrestrial > Soil > Agricultural land | place...
GATGTCTGGAGTCCCGTCGTCGACCAGGTTCTCGACCGGAAAGGCGGCGAGAGGAGCCAGCATCTTGACGACGAGACTGCGGAATTCTGCTTCGGTCACCGCTTCTCCGATAGTGCGAGCAGGGCAAACCCGACTCGCCGAATCTGGTCTGGCGTCCAGTCGAGCGCGTCGATCGCGGACACGACGACGCGCTCGTTGTCGCTCAGCTTGACGCGGATCGTCTGTCCCATCACGTCGAACCTCGCGAGACCGACGTGCGTCTGGACGGCGCGTCCCTCGGCGATCATCGCCTTGAGGTGAAGCGCCTCCTGCGAGTCGTGCACCTCGTCGACGTCGGCGAGCACCTCGATGGCCTCGAGGCTCTTCACTTGTTCTTGAATCCCGGCAAGAACTGAACGCCGACGGTCGACACGATCGCTGGACGCCAGACGTGACCGCAGAGCTGACACGCGTGAGTGTGATGCGGCTTCGTCTCGAACTCGCCCTCGTCGATGTGAAGCTGACCGCACGACGGACAGAGGAGGCGCATCGGAATCGGCGCCTCGAGCTCGACGATCCTCCGTCTCGCGGCGGCCTCCTTCTCCCAGAGGTCTCGGATCATCCTCTTGGCGCTGTCCGGCCAGTCGTCTGACTCGCGGTCTCCCTCGTCTGCGTCACTCATCGGCGATGATCCTCTCGAGGCGATCCTTGTAGATGATCTCGTGCTCGACTCCACCCTCGCTGAGGATGATGCGAGCGAACTTCGCGTCCTCGGCCCACTTCCCCTCGGTCTTCGCCGCCGGCGAGACGACGCAGGCGATGCCCCGCTGGACGATCAGCTTCGCACACTCGGAGCACGGATGCGACGTACAGTAGAGCGTCGTGTACGCCGCGCCGAGGTCGTGCGAGTTGAGGATGGCGTTCGCCTCGGCGTGAACGACGAGCTTGAGCTTCGTCGCCTCGTCGTTGAGTCGCTCCTCGCTGTCCTCGACGCCGCGCGGGAACCCGTTGTAGCCGAGTCCCATCACGATGCGCGAGTCGTCGACGATGACGGCGCCGACCTTGCGCTCTGGGTCCTTGCTCCAGGACGCGACCTCGAGTGCGATGCGCATCCAGCGAGCGGTCCACTTGTCCTCCAGCCCACCGGGCGGAGCGTCGTTGCGCGACATCACATGAACCTCCCGTATGCGAATCCGTAGAGCTCGTCGGCCGTGGGACCCTTCTTGACGACGCAGTAGTCGCCGATGGTCTTCACGTGTTCGGGGAAATCCTGTCCAGCGATCCACCTCCAGTAGCCGAGGTCGATCTCGTGACAGGGACGACCCTTGTACTTCCCGAAGTTGCAGACGAGCACACCGTCGACGACGATGACGTGATCCGACGGACCGCACCATCGCTTCTGGTCGGGGTCGAACTCCTCCCAGCTCTTGCCCTCGAGACCGAAGGTGAAGATCTGCGCGATGAGAACCTCGCGCGTCGCGGTCGTGTCGGCCATCGCGCCGTGAGCACCGTCGAATCCCTTCTGGTCGACGAATCGCTTGTAGGCGTTCGTCAGGTGACGCTGCTCCCTCGGCTCGTTGAGGTCCCACTGTCGCTTCGCGCAGATCAGCGTCGGCCATCGTGGCGTCGGCACATCGCCCGGTGTGGACTGAGCGAGACGACGGTACTCGCCGGCGATCATCCCTCGGTCGAACCACGGATTGTATCCGATGATCGCTTCGGCTCCCTGGATGATCGTCGCCAGCTCGAGCGCGACGGTGTCGAAGGTCGGCTGACCCTTCACCATCGTCGCCGGCTTCTCCGTGCCGTCCTTCGCCTTGTACGTCGGCTGATCCCACGTGATGCCGTGAACCGCCGACGCGTCCTCGGGGATCGCCTCGCCGGGATCGAGGTACGTGTGAAGCAGCGTGTCGCCGGTCTCGAAGTCGACGACTGCGATCTCGACGACGCGATGCTGATGCGGCGAGAAGCCGGTGGTCTCGGTGTCCAGTACGATTGCTCTTCTCACGACACTCCTCTTCGGTGGCAGCTCTCGCACGACAAGTCGAGCTTGTCGCAGACGCTCGAGATGATTTTCTTGAACTCCGACGGAGGGAAGTTCTCCTTCAGCCGAGCTACGATCTTCCTCGCCTCGTCTTCGGCGAGCATCTTCTCGATCTTGGACTCCTCGACCTCGAGGAGCATCCTCTGCTCGCGGATCTCCTTGAGGCGATCTCGAGGATCCATCGCTCGTCGCTCGGCTTTGTCGGGAGCCATCCCGTCGCTCATCGGTTCGGGACCTTCTTGTACTCGTAGCGGTTCTTGATGTGCTCGTTGAAGTAGGTCCCCATCGACGAGTCGACGACGAACTCCGCGAACACGAGCGCGGTCACGCCGAAGTAGCGATACCGCTTCCCCGGGCCACCGTCGTGCGAGTGGAAGACGGCGTCGAGGATTCGCGACTTCGGGTCGTAGTAGACTCGCTCGACCAGCGACGAGTCCGTGACGACGATGTGCTGCTTGTTGCGAAAGTTCGGGCGCTTCTTCGTTGCCATCTGTCTCTCCTTTTCATGCTGACGGTGCGACGTACTTCGTGAGCTGACCCCACGAGGGACCGATCTCGAGGTCAACCATCATGGGGACGTTGAACTTGACGGTGTCGCGCTGAAGCTCGCTGACGCGTAGAGCGTCCTTGATGTCGTAGAAGCTGAAGTCGAACTCGTCGTGGACGGCGAGGTCCGGCGTCAGTCCCTCCTCGTCGCAGGCAACGAGCGTCGCCTTCATCTGGTCGGCGGCCGAGCCCTGACCGACGCGGTTGAACGCCTTGTGAAGCTTCCACCACTTCCCGTCAGGGCCCCGCATGAAGTGGAGCTTGCGACCGAGGAACGTGACGACGAAGCCCTGACGCTCCGCGGCCTCCATCGCCGAGCGCGTCAGCCCGGGGATCCAGGGTGCGAACTCCACAAAGCCCTTGATCCTCTCGGCGGACTCGGCCGTCGGCACCTCGCGGTATCCACCCTGACCGTTGTTCCAGCGTTTGTCGAAGATCGTCTCGGTCTCCCAGCCGAGCTCCCAGCAGAGCTTCGTGTCGCCCATCCCGTAGAGGCGACCGTTGACGTAGTTCTTCACCTCGGTTCGCTTCTGGACGTGGAACGGGTTCTGCTTGTTGTACTTCTCGCCGAGGGCGATCTCCGTCAGCTTCGCGTGGATGTCGAGGCGAGGGTTGCTGCGATACTCGTCGGCGAACTCTTTCGCTCCGCGACACTCGCGTCCGCGCGTGATGCGCTCGATGATCTCAGCGTAGTGAACGCCGATGCGCGGCTCCTGCTGAGACCAGTCCGAGCACCCCCACTGGGCACCTCGGTCGGCGACGAAGATCTGGCGGAACATCTCGCCGAACTCCGGGTCGCGGACCGGCATCTGCTGAACGTTGAAGTTGTCAGAGCTGAGGCGACCGTAGCGCACTCCCTTGGACTCGTCGGAGTCCTGCTCGCTGGTCGTCTTCAGCTGATTGAACGTACAATGGACGCGCCACTCGTCGCCGTGGTTGATCGCTGCCTCGCTCACCTGACGACAGAAGTCGCGGAGCTTCGCCCACTTGCGAGCGCGCAGGAGGTTCTTGCCGACCTTGCCGGCTCCGGCGAGGAAGTCGGCGTCGACGCTGTCCTTCCCTCCGGTCCACCTCTTCGTCTTCTCGCTGACCTTCCGCTCCGTCTTCGGCGGCTCGTATCCGGCCGCTCTCAGCGCGTGCGCGAGGACCGCGGCCTTCCAGATGTCCTCACGCTTGACCGTGATGCCGCACTCCTGCCGAACCAGAGCGAGATGCTCGTCCTGCTTCTTGATCGACAGCGCGACGAGCGCCTGAAGATGCTCGTAGTCGATGCGAACGCCGCGACGTCGCATCTTGACGAGGATCGGCGTGACCTTCTTCTCGATGGCCCAGATCCGCTCGATCTTCTCCTCGGCGATCTTCGGCTCCTGCCGACGCACGACCTGAAGCGGCCGACGCGCGTCGACCATTCCGTACTGAGCGACGAAGCGGGCGGGAAGCTTCCACAGTCCCGTCTTCGGGTGCGTCCTCCACACCGCGGCGGCTCTGCTGAGGAGGTCCTCGTCCTTGCCGGGGAGTCCGTAGCGAAGACAGAGCTCGTCGAGATTGTACCGATCGTAGAGCTCGTAGATGAGTGGGTCGATGACCTGCGGATCCGTGATGCTCTTCTTCAGAATCGAGTCGTCCTGAAGATCTGTCGCGGTCCAGTCAAGGTCGTAGCCGGCTCCGTTCAGGATCAGCTCACCGTTGAACCGCTTGATCTGCTCGCGCATCCAGCCACGAACGTCCCACTCGCAGTTGTCTCCGCCGAGATGCTTGATCGGCAGATACCATGAGGGTCCGTCCTCGACGGCGACGGCGTACCCGACGACGTAGTTCTTCGTCGGATCCCTCCTACAACCAGGCCCGAGCTCACGGAGCTGCTCGTCGCGGGCCTCGACGTCGATGCAGACCCGCTTCGCCTCCCACCAGTCCTTGACGTCGCCTCTGCCCGGTGTCTTCCAGTCGATCGGACCGAGGGTCGAGATCGCCTCGTACGACGGCTGATAGAACGACTGCTCCTGCATGAAGGAGAAGTGCGGCTTCTGGTCGCTGAAGTTGGACTTGACCACTAGCGCGTCTTCCTGTCGATCTTGCGTCGCGCTCGAGCGTACACTCGGCGCACCATCGCCTCACTGATGCCGAGCTGCTCAGCGATCACGTCGAAGCCGCGCTCCATGGCGCGCAGCGCGACGACCTGACCCTCCCTCGAGGTCAGGTTTACTCTTCGGGTCTCGTCTTTCACGGATACTGAGAGTATCGACACTTCGGTCTGTGACGACCGAGTGGTGGATGATCTAGAAACCCGCCACCCCAGCACGACTCACACCACCAGATCCCGCCGACGTAGATCACAGTCGCCATGCACAGAACGACTCTGATGTCGACCTGCTTCACGGTCTTGGAAGCGAATCGCGATACGCGTCGTGCTCAAGACGCCACGCCTCCCACAGAACGAGGTAGCGTCGCAGATCGCCGACGTCGTCGAGGATGCCCTCCTCACGCTTGTCTGCGGCGAGCGCGTTCTCGAGTGATCCGTGCTTCGCCACCGACTGCTCGTAGCGATCCCACTTGCGACACGCGGCGAAGAACGCTCCCGGACCTCCGCGCTTCTGCCACGAGCCGCCGTACTCCGCGTCCTTGATGCGGAGCATGTTCGCGTCACCCTCGGCAGTCGCGCCCGGAATGACGTAGAGCCACGACGCCATCGCCGCGCAGATGGTCCGCAGATCCATCGTGCACTCGAGAACCTCGTAGTTCTCCTCCTTGGCGCGACGCTCGAGCCAATCCCAGATCCCCTCGATCTGGTTCTGCGCCTCGGCGATCGTTGGCTCGCGGTTCGACTTCTCCTTCGCCTTCTCGAAGAGGTCGAAGTAGCGCCGAGCGGCCTTCTCTACGTAGTCGATGTAACTCATGCGACTCCCAGAACGCGGTTGAGGAGATCCTTGACGGTGATGCGATTCGAGTCGACGATCTCGAAGAGCTTCTGGCGATACTTCACGTCGGTGTTCTTGAGGAGCTTGTTCCTGATCGCCAGGATGAGGAAGTCGATCGCCTCGTCTCCACTCGGACGATCGATCGTCTTCCTCACGCGAAGCTCCTCGGCCCACCGGGCTTACTCATGTAGTGGTCGACAAACTCGAGAACCATGTCCGGAGCGGGCTGACGACGCAGGTAGCCGAGGCCTCGCTCGCGCACAATCGCGGCGTGAGTGTTGCCGAGCATCATCTGGTCGGTGCAATGCATGACCAGCTCGAGCACGTCGATCGCCTTGAGCCATCGCTGCTCGTCCTCGGTCAGAACGTGCATCGCGCGCATCGCCGACGGATGGTTGTCGGCCATAACTCCGTACTCGACGAACTCGTACATCTTCGCGAAGTCCGGATGAGCCCGACGGACGGGCGCCGGAACGTCGCCGGCGACGCGCTCCGACGAGTCGTGCCAGAGCATCGACTTGACGAGATTCATCGACGGGTTCGGGTGAAGGAGCAGGAGCAGCGACACCGCCTGCCCGGAGTGCTCCGCCACGTTCGTGGAGTTGATCTGCGGGAGCGTGTGCCATCGCTTCGTGTAACCGAGCGACGCGCGCATCGACTCGATCTCCAGCCAGAGCTTCTCACTCACGGAAGCTTCTCCAGGTTGCCGGTGAGCATTGCCGCGACGATGATGATCGTGAGACACACCATCGTCACGCAGAACATGATGGGAAACTCGTTGTTCTTCATGTCGTCTCCTCGTAGTTGACGCCGTCGTCTCGCTCGCGCATCCACTTCGCCTGTCGACGCTTGAGCCAGTCCTGGCAGGCGATGCGCCAGTCGCTCGCCTCGCACTTCGAGAGCTGCTCGAGCGCGTAGTCGAACCGCTCCTCGTCCTGGAGGTCGCGGTACGCGTCGTGCGCGGCGACGATCGGCCACGCGACGTTGCGGAAGAACAGCTCGTCGAACTGATCCCGACCACCGGGCGGACGAACGCCGTCGAAGTCGGTGAAGTGATGACACTCGAGGTCCCACTCCTCCATCGTCGTGTTCATGACGAGAGGGTACGGCTCGACCTGAGCCATGTATCGCTCGTGGTGGTAGGTCCGCGACGGGTCCTGGTCCTTCCACTTCGCGACCGTGCTCTTGAGGACGTCCTCGTAGGCGTGCCAGTTGACGCTGATCTGCGTCAGTGTACCGACGGGAACGCCGACGAACGAGGCGACGTACTCCTGAAGCATCGAGAAGTGGACGGCATTCGCTCCGTACGCTCCCCAGATGACGTCGTTGGAACGGCAGAAGAGCGACATGTCGAGTCGACCGTCGACGCCGACCTGAAACGTCGCGGCGACGTTGCACGCCGAGTCCTTGGTCTGCGTGTCGCCTGGAGCGCGAAGGTCATACTCGTGGTCCCAGATCTGCAGGACGCAACGTCGGTCGTCCCTGCTCGACTTGAGTCGCGCGATGATGTCGCGAAGCTGGTCGCGCGGATTGTAGGAGTAGTCGTCGTAGTCGACGCGCTTCAGGTCGCCGCGCGACTGACGCCACCGGAATCCGTAGGCGGCGTTGAAGTGTTGTCCGTTGTCGCTGAAGCTCTTCATGCGATCGACGTAGCGCGTCAGCGACTTGACGTCGTTCCGTCCGGCCAGCATCCACAGCGACTCGTAGAAGTGGAAGAACGGATTGGCGTCGCGCCACGGATGAAACATGACACGCTCGCGCGGTCGCTCGTAGACGGTCGTCACCGGAACCGGCGACATCACCACCGGGCCATTGCGACTGTCGCGTCGCACTCCCTCCTTCTCAAGAAGCTTGAGAGCGAGAGTGAGCGCGTGATGGACGTTGCGAACGTGTAGGACTCTCACTTGCGCTTGCTCCACAACCACTTGACGAACTCAGTGGCGTTGCCGATCACGAAGAAGTAGACGATCGTGAGTCCGGTCACCTTCAGCAGACGGATTGGTTCGACTCGATCGCCGCTGACGAACAGGCCGAGCGCGACGCCGCTGACGAGTGCGATGCCGAACAGGACAGCCATGAACGCGTCCAGCCGGAGACCAGACCAGCGGAGTCGATACCGAAGTCTCTTGACCTCGGCGATCAACTGCTCGACGGTCATGTCGTCGGTGTCGTCACTCACCGTAGACCTTCCCGCTCCAGCTCTCGCCGTCGTCGGCTCGAGTCGCCTCGTAGCGTCGCAGCATCTCCGCTCCGCCGAGCTTGTTGAGCGCGCACGGATAGCAGAGGCCGACGCCGGCCCACCGACATTCCTTGTTCCCGCACGCGCTCGTCTTGCAGCGACTCCACGAACGCGGCGGAGGCTCGTCGGTCGTCGGGATCTCCTGCTTCGCGTAGAACCAGTCCGGAAGCGGTCGCCGATTCACCGACGTGGAGAAGATGTAGTCGTAGGTCGTGCGAGTGTCCGACGGAAGCTCCCCTCGCTTCCGCTGGATCCGCTCACCACCTGGCACGACCTCGAAGATGCACGAGATGTGCACCTCACTCGTCTGGAGCTCGAACTGCGCGAGCTTCCTCGCGACTTCGACTCCCCGATTCGTCCGGATCGTCGTGACCTCCTGGTCACTGTCCGTACTCACGACTCTCAGCTCGATGTTCTGCGTCACTGAGTCCCCCGATTCAGTCGTTGAAGCCCCACACTACCACACAGTAAGGCCCGTGTGTAGTGGTGACGAGCGAAATCTTTGAACTTCGTTCAGTCCGACTTCGGCGTCTTGTGCTCCACCGGAGTCTCGACGTCGTCGCGTCTCCAGCAAGTCGCGTCCTCGCAGATCGGCGCCTCGTGTTGACCGTCACACGGCGAGTGCGCCGACGGAACCTCGAACGTACCGTCGCACGCGTCGCGCAGAGCGTTCCAGAGTTTCTCCCACAGCATCGATCTCTGCGCCGGCGAGCGAGCGTTGTGCTCGTCGCTCACGGAGAGTCCGTTCGCCCGAAGGACCTCGATCATCCTCTTGCGACCAGTCAGCGTCACTGCTTCCACTTCGTTCGCTCGAAGCCGAGCATCAGGTCGTGGTCGTACAGTTGGAATCGCGGGAACCTCCACTGACGACTCTCGAAGAGCTCGCGAGGTGAGGAGTCGCCCGTGATCATGATGTCGACGAACCTCATGCACCACTCGCACGAGTCGACGACCTCCTCCGGATCGTCGCTTCCTGGAAAGTGACGGAACTCGATCGTTCCGTGCTTCCACAGCGACCGGAAGTTCATACCGGGCCGCTTCGCGATGTGCCAGGCGCGACCTCCTGAGACCGTCGGCGAGGCGTGAGCGTCCTTGAACTGGTCGGTCGTCTTCGCCTCCATCGCCTCCATGAAGCGCTCGGTGCTCAGCGAGTGCTGATGGCTCTGCAGATTGCGACGCCAGCGCTTCTTCGCGCCACGGTAGATCTCGTCGCTGGCGAAGTCGTCGCGGCTCGGCTCGACGATCGGCTCGACGCGAGTGTAGACGAAGTCCTCGGCGGCTCGCATCCTAGCGAAGACGCGCTTGAGAAGCGGCAGATCCTCGAGCAGATCCACGTCTGGCTGAACGTGGACGTGGAGGTTGCACTTGAAGTTGACGGTCGGGTTGAGCAGCTTGCGAAGCGCGAGGACGATCTCACCTTGTGCCGCGGACGTCTCCGTCGGCTTCGTGTTGACCTCACCTCCCCATCGCCACGTCTCGCCCGTTGGGTCGTTCGCGTGACCGTCTGAGTTGACGATGGAGTAGTCCTGATCGTTCCACCATCCGAGGTACTCCGGGATGGCGACGTGACGATCGACGTCAGCCCACTCGAGCTCGACTCCTACGCTCCGACTCATGAATTCTCCCATCCGTATCTCCACGGAAGAAGCTCCGGGAGGGTACGTACCTTGATTCTGTCGCGACAACCGACACACCAGATCGGCGTCGACAGTCGAACCTTTGGTGACGGATCGATGAGGCACTGACCGCAGGCGATGCAGTGTGCGTGCTCTTCGTGATCCTTCGCGAACTCGGCGAAGGTCATGGGTTCTCCCTGCGTCTTCAGGCGGTCAATCACTTGAATCGCTCCTTGTACGCGGCGTCAAAGTCCGCGCACTCCTGTCGAGACATCAGCTTGTTCGCTCGCTCTCGGATGAACTCGATCTTCGCCGGATCGTCGAACTCCCAACCCTGCGACTTTACTTCTCCGCCGGGGTTTATCCCCAGAACGTGAGCAATCTTGATCGCCTCGACGAAGTGCATCGCCTCGACGATGCAGGCTCCGAGGAACTGAGTTCCTCTTGGTCGGTCTGGATCGGCGAACGACAACCAGAAGCACCTCACCGAAGCGCCTCCCTCGTCTTCTCGAGTTGCTGCTCCTTCCACCACGAGCGCAGCGCGCCCGTCGGCTTCAGGCCGTCGTGGAGCTCCGCTAGCGCGTCCCGCTTGAGGTTCTCGCTACGGTAGTCCCAGAGCACCTCCCAGCGAACGCCGCGCGGAACCTTCTCACTCATCTTCGCGATCTCCTGAGCCTGACGGTCCAGGTAGTAGCCGACGTATCGCTTCCCGCGATGCCACTTGCGATACGCGCAGAGGAGTGTCTCCGTCTGCCAGATGGTCGGTCGCTCGCTCGTGAACTGCGTCGTTCTCAGCTTCAGGTCGGTCCAGTACCGATCAGTGTCGGCGACCGCGTCAGGTCTGATGCGGGTCTCCTCGTCCTCGACGAGATCGTCGCGACCGTAGGCGTAGTAGAGACCGTTGCGACAGCTCCACGCCTTGTCAAGATCGAGGTCCGTCGGCATGAGGTCCGTCGGCGTGATGGTGTGGAGCGCCTCGAGGTAGAGGAACATCGCGAACTGACCGAACGAGTAGAGGTTGCTCGTCGCTCCGTAGACGTTCTCGTATCGCTTCTCCGGCGTGTCGGCCCAGCACAGAGAGTCGAAGTACTCGTGCTGATCGCGACCGCTGATGAGGTCGCGGTACGACTCGAACGCCGGAACGAACATGTTCGACGAGCGGACCCAGCGTCGGTCCGTCTGGACGATCATCTCGTCGCGCCCGCGCGCCTCCCACCATCGCCTCATGCGACCGACGTCGACGCGCTCGAAGTCCGGAAACTCGTTGTAGAGGTAGAACGCCGAGGCTCCGCAATACGTCATCGCATACAACCATGCGATCCAGTATCGCTGCTCGCGATTCAGCTCGAAGCGGTCGCAGACGTAGAGGAGCATCGAGTAGCCAGGATCGACGTCGCCAATCTCGAACGAGGCTTTCTGATACTTCAGATACTCGTCGAGTCTGGTCACGCGCGACCCCCGGTCTTCTCAATCTCAACCACGACCTTCGCCCGAATCTCCGGAGGCATCAGTCGAAGAAGTTCATCCTTCGTTCTCTTCTTACGAATCGGACTGTCGTGCCGAGTGAGCTCGTCTGCGAGTCCTTCGACGTCGAACACCGGCATCCCTCCCGCCCACGACTCGACGAAGTTACTCGTAACCGTGTCGTACCAGGCGAAGTACTCGTCGTTCGGATCGAGTGTGATCTGTCCGCTAAGGTTGATGAATCGAATCATACCCACTCCACTCCCTCTGCGACCAGCTCGCCCGGTGGTCCTCCGGCTCTGCGGATGATGTCGGCCGTGCTCGCATACCACCGGGCACCGAGATGGTCGACCCGATAGAGTGGACGGCGCCGGTTGCGACCGGCGAAGAGCCTCTTCCCGACGATCCAGCATCCTGCGAAGGACCACTGCTCGCCGAGGATCATGGTGTCCGGCTCCTCGTTCTCGAGGCGGCGGAGGAACACCTCACCGTCGTTGTCGCTGTCGCACTTGACGCCGTGCTCGCGCTCGAACTCTTCGCGCGTTCCCATGTGGATGACGCCGTTGAACGCGAGCGCGATCAGGTATGGAGTACGTCGCATCGTCGGTCCGTCGACGATCGTCAGGTCCTTCGGCATTTCCCTCGCGATCGGTCCGGTCATGAGAGGCATCCAGTCCGACGCGTCCACGACGATCGGCTGATTGTTCTCGGGTCGCCTCCAGTCGCCGCTCGTCGAGTACCTCGTGTGAGCGATCAGCGGGAGCGACGTGTCGAAGACCTTCTGGAAGTTCCGCCAGTCGTCGGTCTTGTCGAGACCGACACCAGGCTGATAGCTGCCGACGGCGTGCGTCCCGCGCGCGAGGCTCTCGCGCACGAGAGCAGCGTAGAACTTCATCCTGCCGAGATGGAGGTCGAGGCTCGTCTCCTGCGTGACCTCGTGGCTCAGCGGCGCGTAGCCGATGACACCACACATCAGCGAAGCCTCTCGAGGATGTAGGTCGGCGCCTCGTCGCGGTCGAGGTCGACGATCTTCATGCCGTCCCCGATCAGTCGCTTGCGCGCGCTCTGCACACCACGCCACTCCTTCTCGACGTTCTCCGGATCGAACGGCTCGAAGTTCCCCTTCGCCTGGCGACGCGCGACCACCGAGGCGATGCACGAGCCGAGGTCCGTCTTGAGGACGATCACCTCGGTGTCGACGTTGCGCTCGCGGAACTTCTTCCACACACCGAGGAGTCGAGTCGCCGAGTGCTGAGCGACGATGCCCTCGAAGAGGACGTGGAGTCCCTCCTCCGCGTACATCGACACGAGGTCGAAGATGGTCTCGATGGAGCTGATCGTGTCGCATCCGCCGGTAGGATTCTCGTAGCTACCGGGCACGAACACGCCTCTCGGCCACTGATCGAAGACGTAGCCGATCGGCCTCGTTCTCTTCGGTGCCGAGATCGGTCTGGCCTGACCGAGCTGGTCCATCACGCGACGAACGACCGTCGTCTTGCCTGCTCCGTTGGCTCCTCGAACCTGGATGATCATACGGTGTGCGCTTTCGTTGATGCGGAACTGAGCACGTTGGGCTCATTCGCTCGGTGTCTGACCCGGCCGGTGGGGTACGGTAGTGGCATGGTTTATGCAGTGACGCGGCCTCATGGCGAAAACTTCAGACTGTCCGATCGAGAGGCTGCTCCAGATGACGAACTTCCCGCTGAGTTTGAGCGACATCGCCGAGGCTCTGCTGATCGACGAGACGACTGCGGCGATGGTGCTCCGCGAGTATCGACACGCCGGACGCGCTCGTCAGGTCGGTGCGCGCTGGGAGATCGTCGCCCGGTAGAGCTTCCGTTTGCGAGAGATCCCGCCCGAGTGACCGTTGCCGAGATAGTGAACCTCGTCGAATCCGGCGTCCTTCAGGGCGCGGATGGCGTCGAGCTCGCTGAAGCCTCGCTGAACGTTCGACTCGAAGTAGAGCGTCTCGCGGCACAGCGAGCGAAGCATCGCGTAGAACGCGGCGCGATCGTCGATGTACGTGTCGACGGAGCAGCACCACACGACGTCGTGGACCGGACGGTTCCACGGATCGTTCTCGTGCTCGTGCATCGCGTTGAAGTTCGCGACGTAGAACTTCGCGCGACCGATGGACTCGTGCTCGCGCATCTCCATCATCAGCGGTCCCGCCTGAGGCGTCCCGTAGAGCTGCGCGATGCGGTGACAGAGATCGACTCGGTCCTGCCGAAACTCGACTCCCGTCACGTTCGCTCCCCTCCGGGCAGCCTCGAAGATCGTGGCTCCCACGTTCGAGCCGACGTCGAGGAAGGTCTTACCCTCGAGGCTCATCGGCACCTTGAAGTCCTCGTAGCGAGTCTTCGTGTCGCGGACGGCCCGCATGTCGTCGAGCCCGGGGAGGGTGAATGAGCAGTAGATGCCGTGACGACGAGCGTTCGGCGCGACCTTCTTGCCGGAGCCGGACAACTCTACGATGTCGGCGCGGATCTGTGCGAGCTGACTCACGGTTCGAACTCCTGGAGCTTGTAGTCGTCGGCGACGACCTTGTAGTACCACGGCGAGCTCTCGCCGGAGAACTGTCCGCACATCGCGGCGCAGAGCTTCTCGGCGAGGAACGAGTCCATGCGAACACCCTCAGCCACGAACGACTCGTCGCGGCCGGGAGCCTCACCAGACTTCCCGAAGTTGCACGTCTTGACGACCCTCATCACTCACCCCGACAGGAGAACTCGATGCCGAAGTTGTCGCGACTGATGGTCCTCATCCTCACCTCGCCTTCTCTCGACGGGGTCCCACCGACATCTCGACTCCCAGCGAGAGATCGTCGTCGAACACGTGGATGTCGTATCCGCCGACCGGATAGTTCGGCAGCTTCGACTCGAGGATGACGCAGGTCCATCCACCGCGAACTTGAGTGTGAGGAGCGACGACGATGCCCGTCGTCAGCTTGAGAATCTTGCCCTTCATCGTTACCTCCGTGGACCGCCAGGGACTCGAACCCTGTCCACCGCTCTGCGCGGTTTGTCTCGCGTGTTCATCGGACTAGTACCCGACTACTGAAAACGAGATGACCTCGACGATCGATCGAGGTGAGCTTCTTTCCAACGAGCTCACGGCCCAAAAGCGGCTCGAGGCCGCGACGTTACTACGCGAACAGCTCGCGCACGACCGACGACATGCTCACGTCCGCGTCGGGCGCGTAGAGCAGCTCGTTGTCGTCGAGACAGTCGGGCTGAGCAGGATGACGCTTCCGCTCGGCTCGCGCGCTCGCGTCCGAGAGCTCGAGCAGGACGCGCTTCCTCGCCTCGAGGACCTGCGTCATCGTGAAGACGCGCCCGTCCTTGAGCGAGAACATGTCGTCGCGATCGAGCGGAGCGTACCTCGGCACCGGCTTCTTGTCGCGCAGAGCGACGTTGATCGCCTCCTCGCGACTGCGCAGAACCTCGTCGTAGAGGTTCGCGACAGCACGATCGGTCTCACGCTGACGCTCGAGCTGACGTACGGCACGGACGTCAGGATCACCGTCGAACCTGTCGACGATGCAGTGGAACGGGTCACGCGTCAACCGCTGGCGCCACTCCTCCATCTTCTTGCGTTCCTCGCTGTTCGGAGGCGAGTTCGGCGGACAGCAGCGATTGTCGCGCGCGTAGTCCCCGTTGTGCCAGTGCGTCTCGTTGTCTGGTCGCGTGCCAGAGTTGAACTCCCTCGCGATCCTCGTTACGGAGTCGAGATTTGAAGCCCAGAGAACTCTGTCTCCCGGCTTCGTGTCCGAGGTCTTGACGACCACGTATTGCTCACTCATGTCGCTCATCCTTTCTCTGTGACGTTGATCTTGGTGACGGCGCACGTGACGTCGTCGACCGTGGGCTTGAACTTCCGCTTCGGCTGACCGACTCCGGTCTTCGCCTTCTGGTACTTCGCGACCTCGCAGAGCTGGAACTGGACGTCGGTTAGCTCGAGCTTCGGGAACTCGTAGGTGTGCTCCCGCTCGCCGTGACACTCCGGCCATCGCTCGTCGCGCATCGCGTAGAGCTCCTGGCAGACCTCGAGCGCCTCGACCTCGGAGATCTTCTCGATGACGCCGTACCGAACCCAGGACGCTCCCTTCCTCGCTCCCGGGCCAATCGGCGTCCAGGTCGACCAGTCGTCGGGAGTCCAGTCGGTAGCGAGGATGTAGTCGAGGAGGATCTCCTTCGCGATGAAGCTGCCGACACCGAAGAGCCCGCACATGCGACCGCAGGCGATCTTCCAGAACGGCGTGTCGAGGATGTACTCGCTCGAGTTGACGATGCCGTCGATGATCTCGCCGACGACCTCGTGCTTCGGGTCGGTGCGTCCGGCGTTCGGGACGATGTAGGCCGCGGTGAACGTCGGCTCTCCCATCGCGATGCGAGCGCCGATCTTCGTCTCGAACCGCCTCCGGTCCCACGACTCGGACCATCCCATCGCCCTCGCCGCGTGGATCGTGCCCGTGAGCCGGTAGATCGAGGCGTTCAGGAGCGCCTCCTCGCAGGGATGCTCGTCGTATCCCTGATCGTCCTGGTGAGCGATCTTGAAGGGAGCGTAGAACTCCGCGTTGAAGAGCTGCGTCGTGCGGTCGTGGTAGCGCTTGACGTTCGTGAACGAGAATTGCTGGAAGATCCAGTCGTCGGTCCATCGCTCCTGCGGTAGACCGACGAGGCGCCGCTGACGAATCAGCTCGCGCTCGACCATGAACTCCCAGAACTCGTCGACGCGACTCACGTCTCCGTCCAAACTGGATCTGGAACACGCTCGCTGATCTCGAAGATCTCGAGTAGATCGTCGAGACCACGAGACTTCGGCTCGTATCCGACCGTCGACACCATGGCGACGCCCTCCATGTGGAAGAGACGAACGAGAAACGGTGGAAATTCACCAGATCTCGCGCGAAGCCAGTAGAATCCGCTCTGTCTCACGCGAACTCCTTGATGACGTGGTACGTCTCGCCGATCTTCACGCAGACGTTCTTCACGGCGAGCGAGTAGCCGCGGACTCGCGACTGCGGCATCTCGTCGTCCTTGACGCCCTCGGCGAGCGTGACGTGAGGGTTGTACGACCAGCCTCCCTCCTTGACGTCGACGTTCGCCGCCTTGAGGTTCTCGAGGATGTGCTGACGGAAGTCGATCAGCTGGATCGACGCCGTCATCAGGACCACGAGGCAGTTCCGGTCCTTGCCGAACATGCGAAGGTGACTCTGCGAGGCGACGAACCTCGGGGCGTCGTCGGCGTGGCGCCTCGTGACGTCGAGGATGACCTTGCCGTCGTCCTCCGTCAGGTTCTTGCCGACGAAGCAGACGGTCATGTGCGGCGAGGCCTTCCTCTGCCGCTTCTCCGGAGCGGCCGTGACCCACCGATCCGTCAGATCGATGAGCTCCCTCGACATCTCCATGGTCAGCATTACGACGTGGTTGCCCGGTGTGACGACGCTCACTTCTTGCCTCCACTGATGATCTTGAACTTCTGTCCGTTGGAGATCACCACGACCTCCTGCTTCGGCTCCTCGATCAGAGGAAGCTCCGACGGATCTCGCTCGCCGAGTGGAACTACCACGGGCAGAGCCGCGGGCTCGTACGTCGTGACGACGCCGTGCTCGTGGTCCTCGAGCGGACTGGGATGCTCGATGGACTGGTGAATCTTGAGCGCTCGCAGATTGGAGTACGATCTCCAGCAGTGGTCGCAGTTCCATCTGTCGACGGTGTCTGGCCACCGGGCGTTGATCATGGACAGGACGAGCGCCGCGAGCACGGCGACGTCCACGATACCGACGATAACCTCAGTCGTCCCCACAGATGCAGTCCTCGCTGTGTGAGACGTAGCACGGCGGCTTGATCTGGTCGCGCCAGAGCTCCTTCGCCCGCTTGTCGATCGCCCTCGAGAGACCGTGCCCGAAGTCCCGAATCTCCGACGTCGACATCTTCCTAAGCGTCGCTCGCATCGACGGGGAGTGAAGGTTCAGCAGCTTCATGATGCCGTCGATCTCTCGACCGCGCTGCGCGAAGACTCGGTCCTCCGTCTCCTTCATCTCACCGCTCGTCAGGTTCCTCATTCCGACTCTCCTTTTCTTGGTTTCCATCGTGCCACTCGCAGGGTTCGAACCTGCGACCCCCGACTTAGAAGGCCGGTGCTCTGTCCAACTGAGCTAGAGTGACTGAGGTCGCGAAGTACACGACCTGACACCGGACCGGGACAGCGTGGGTGTCATACGCTCGCTTAGCTCGCCCCTAGACGTGCGCCGGTGGATCGCCCTTCTCGGCATCTGCGACCACGCGGCCCGGATTACCGCTCCGGGGCACGTCCAATCAGTGTCCAGCGCTCCCGAACGGATGACCGTCGCGCTCGACGTCGACGTCGTCGTCGCCGGACGCCGCCTGATGCTCGAACTTGACCTTCTGCTCGAGACCCTTCGCCAGCATCTGCTTCAGGACCTTCGACGCCTGATAGAGCTCGCTGCTCACCGGCAGGAGGCTCTCGCGAAGACCGCGAGGGTCAGCGCTGGTGATGATGGGGATGTAGTAGATGCCTTTGTCGTTCTTCTCCTGCTTCGACGTGATGCGAGTCAGGTGACCGTAGACGGGGATGCGACCCGAGAACTGACCGAGGCGCTGCATCCACTTCTTGTACGCCGAGATCTTCGTGCGGTCGAACGCGATGACGGCGTACGAGTCGAACGACATCGACTCCTCGTCGACGACCGAGCCGAAGACGTAGCGAGTGTCGCGCAGGACCAGTCGCGTGTCGCCCTCGTAGATCTCGTACTTGCCGAACTCCTGCTCGCGGATGCACTTCTCCACGATCGGGTCGTCCGGCATCAGGTGACCGCGGAAGCCTCCCTTCTGGGCCTTCTGCGCCTCACCCTCCTTCGCGATGCGCGGGAGCCACTTCGCGAAGTAGCGTCGAGTCGTCGCGGGAACGAAGAGCACGCCTCGCTCGCGGTCGTAGACGCGACCGTCGAGCGTGTTGAACCAGACGCCTCCCTTCATCTTCTCCTCGACGACAGCCGGCGTCATCGGCTGCGACAGCGCGAGGAACGGGGGAGCCATCTCCTGCGGAGACATCCCCTCGAATCCGTCGCCGGCGTCCTCCCCGTAGTCCGGGATCGTCGCGAGGTGTCCGGGAACCTTGTCCAGGACCGCCGGCAGAGTCTCTTCCTCTTCCTTCTTTGCCATGCTCTTCTCCTAGCGGATCAGCTTGACCGTCGCGACCGTTTTCACGACGGCGCCGAATGCGTCCATCGGTGGGTCTGCTCCGGCCTCACGCTGTTCACGCAGAAACGACATCATCTGGGCGTGATTGAGGGTTCGATAGGCCGACACGTGCGCCTGACGGTCGACCTTGTTCTCGGAGATCAGCTTGGCGAACTCGCGAGCCTGCTCGTCGGTCTCCGTGCCGAACTCCAGCTCGAACTTCGTGCGGATGATACCGCCGGAGCCGGCCTTCCTGAGATACTCGAACGCTCGCTCGCGCTTCTCCGCGTCCTTCGGGAATGACGCGTAGATCTTGTTGTCGACCGAGATGCTCAGCCCGGTGGGCGTCGTGAGGGAGTCCATCCCCATCGACTCCAGCTTCTCCGGGATGATCTTCTCCGCGAGGAACTGGAGCTTCTTCTTGACGACCTTCCACCGGGCCTTCAGCGCGGCCTGCTCCTCGAGGAGCTCGATGGTCTCGAGAGCCATCTGTCCGAGTGAGCGCGCCGACAGCTCCGAGATCATCTCGAGGTCGGCCGCGTCCTCGGCGAGGTCCTCTGCGTACTGCTCTTCGTCGAAGTCGATGTCTCCTGGTCTGCTCATCACTCCCTCCAGGTCGCGAAGTCTGGATCTTCGTACTTGCTCTTGGCGAGATTCACCTTGATCGGGATGTAGCGACGGTTCTTCCCGTCCCACTGGAGCAGCGTGACGTGACCGTCGTCGTACTGCGACGCGACGGCCACGGCGAACCCGATCAGCGCTGGATTGCCGACGAGCAGCAGATAGTCGTCTCGCGTGTAGCCCGACAACTTCGCGCGAAGCTCGCCGATCACGCCGAGCTCCGGGTTCGGTCCGGCGCTCGCGTGGAAGGGACTCGCCGACGGACTCAGAAGGAACTCGAGCCTTCCAAACTCCTCGGCTGGAGTCAAGTCGTACCTCGGCGTCAACTTCCCGTTGTCGTCGAGACGATTGTGACTCTGAACTACGAAGACTCTCGGCATCAAACTCCGTGTCTCACTCGCGCGACGCGCGGTGCGGTGTGGGGTGCGGGCACGTGCGCCAGGTACCACGCCACGCGCGCCAGGATGCGCTCAGCCTCTACTCGGTATGGGTGTGGCGGGCACACAGCGCAGCGGTTGGAGGCGCGCGGTCGGCCACCGTGGCGCACGTGGGCGCCATTGTGCAAAACGGTAGCCTGGCGCACATCTTCGCGCATCCAGAACTCGCGCGCGAGTTTCGCGAGCGCACGCGACTCGCCGTCCGCGAGCTTGAGAATTCGGAGGTCCCTGATGACGGCTCTGTCGTGCATCACACATGGATTCGGCTCCGTCCACGAGTGGCCGACTCGAGCCAGACCGAGGCCGGCGCGAGAGCAGCTCGTGACCAGTCGAGGTCGACCGAACACGAGCACGACGTCGCCGACCGAGACGCCCGCGTAGGAGCCGAGCATCTCGGTTGCACGATCGATCGCGCGGATGTATCCCTTCTGTCCACCCATGTTCAGTTGACGACGCGATCCGGGTCGGCGATCCACTCGTCGGCGCTCGCCGACTCCACGACCATGGGCTGACGAGCTGCGCGCTCGATCTCGTCTCTCAGCGACATAGCCTCCACCCTGACGCGATCGAAGACGTCCCCGATGTCATTGAAGACTGCGGCCTCGGTCTCGCCGACGACGTCGACGAGGTCGTACCATCGCGCGCACTCCACGCAGTAGGTGTGCGAGACCTTCATCTCCGTGCGCCTCGGTCGCGCGCACTTCGGACACTTCCATCGCTTCTGCTGCATCACTTCTCCGACTTGCCGTCGCTCTGGATGTACTCGAGGAGATCCTCACTCGAGGCGACCCAGACGAGCGGTGACGACGCTGAGATGATCTCGATGACCCCGTCCGCGTCGACGATGTAGCGAAAGTCGTCGCCCTTACTGATGACCTCGGTTCCGGTCGGCCCGTAGATCTTCAGCTCAGTGCGAAGACGATAGTCCTTCTTGCCGTTCATCTTCCGAACGACAGAGTGAGCCGGAATTCTTCCGGCGAAGAGGATGACGCGAATCGGTTCGCTCATGGGTCGCTCCATTTCTTGGTCTCAGAAAGCGCAACTATACCACGCGGGGCCGGTTGCTGGCAACTCTACGAGCGGTTTTCTTACTGCTTCGGTGGTCGGTGATAGAGCACGCCGCATTTCTCGACCGTGACATCCAGGATGAGCACACTGATGACTCACTGATGCCTCCTACACAGGACGTGTCCGCAGGTCGCGCACGTCTCGAGGTCGAAGTAGGGACGATCCCCGCGCTCCGCCGCCGCTCTCAGCTCGAGCGAGTAGAGCGCCGAGCGCAGACCGTCGATGACGACCACGTTGTGATTCGACGGGATCTGATTGTCGACGTACTTCGTGCGATCGATCAACGCGCGGATGACCTCCTGCGTCGTCGTTCCCGAGTACTGAGGCTGCTTGTTGCCCGGGTAGTGATCGCCGACGCGCTTGACGAAGGTCAGCGTCTCGGGGATCAACGTTCCGTCTCTCGCGGCGCGCTCCGGCTCGAGGTGACTGGAGATGACGCTCAGCTCGTACTGATGACCAGGATCCAAGACTCTCATGCCGCCTCCTCCATCGGTAGACTGATCCACTCCCGATACTTGTCGCCGGTGACGAGCGCCGACGTCTCGAACTTCTCGAGCAGACCCTCCAGGAGCTTGATGTCGACGGTTCCGTATGCAGCCATGTCGACGATCAACACGGGCTGATCCTGCCCGATGCGATGGAAGCGATCCTCGGACTGGAGTCGCTTCTCCGGCGAGTAGTCGTTGGAGTAGTAGATCATCGTCTTGGCGACGATCAGCGTGACGCCGTGCGAGATGCTCTTGACGTTGGCGACCAGGAACCGATGCTTCGTGTCCGTCGGGTCGCAGAAGCGCTCGAGAGCCCACGTGCGCGAGCGGTCGTTCACCTGACCATCGTAGCGGAGCGCGTCCTCGCCGAGCATGTCGCAGATCTGGTCGATCTCGCGCGTGAACCTAGCCCAGATGATCACCTTGCCCGTGGTCTGCGAGATCAGCTCGCGGAGAAGATCGAGTCGCGGGTTCTCTTCCGGTGGGATGATGTCAGCCAGGACGCGGTTCTTGAGCAGGAGTCGCAGGTCCGGCATCTCCTCGACGCCGGCCGGAACGTCGACGGTGTCGTCCGCCGTGACGAAGCCAGAGGCGATCTGGTGGAGCCGAATGAGACGGGTGACGGCCAACCGGGCGTCCACCTCGAGGCCTCCCTCGAGCTCGGCCCATAGGCGCTTCCTCACCTGCTCGTAGAGCTTCTTCTGCGCCGGAACCATGTCGAACGTCTTCAGCTCGTACATCTTCGGCGGGAGCTCGACGCCCGAGTCCTCCTTCGTGAGTCGCGACGCGATCTCCGAGATGATGTCATGCAGCTTGTCGAGTCCGCGGTACTCCTCGAGCTCCGGGAACATCCGCGCGCCCATGCGTCGCGTCTTCCACACGCCGAACTCGCTCTTGAACGCCGCGTACGACTTGAGTCCGTGCCATCCCCAGAACTCGGGGTTGAGGAACTCGATCTGCGAGTGAAGATCGAACGGTGAGTTCGCAGCCGGCGTGCCCGTGAGGATCCATCGGCGGTGAGCGAGACGCCCGAGCTTCTTGACTCGTATCGACGTCTTCGTCTTGCGATTCTTGATCGCAGTGGACTCGTCGACGACGAGCATCGTGCGGTGGATTCGCACGAAGCGCTCGAGGAAGTCGTAGGCGCGATCCGTCATCGCGAGCGCGTCGAAGCCGATGGTGACGACTCGCAGCTTCCCCTGGAACTCGGTGGGATCGGTGAAGATCATCCGGTGGAGAGTGTCGCGCTGCGAGTCCGTCTTCGGGTAGATGAGGTGGACGTAGTCCGCCGCCATGTGCTTCGGACACTCGATGCGGATCCAGTTCGGGTACGTCGCGTTCGGCGCGATCACCACGAGCGCGTCAATCTTGTTCGTCTTGTGGAGGTGCGACGCGACGTCGATGATCAGCTTCGACTTGCCGAGACCCATCTCCCAGAAGATCGCTCGGGCCGTCTTCTCGCGGCTCTCGAGGTACTCCTGCCGCTGATGCGCGAGCTGCGGAGTCTTGATCGCTGGATCGCCGTCGATCATCAGTTCTGGGTCCTCTCGTTCTTCTCGAGGATGTGGATCGCCCTGTCGATCTTGTCGCGAAGCCAGACGAGTTGCTCCTTGTTGAGGAGCAGCGAGTCCAGATGCGTGACGTGGTTCGCCGTCTTGTACGACACCGTCTCGGGAAGCGTCTGCTCCTCGCGAATGGCGACGAAGTGAGTGAACTCGTCGGGGTCCCACTCGATCGCGAGTCGGTTACCCTTCGCGCGTGAGATCGGGTCGGGGTCGGGTAGAATCTCGAACAGCCTCTTCGTCATCTCGTGCTCCTATACTTACCTCGAGGGCGACGGCGCCGCTCGTCGATCTCCATCTGACGTCGAATCCAGTTCCTCGCGGCGATCACGTCGTCCGTGAAGGCGACGTTGACGCGGAGGAGCTTGACCAGACCCTCTTTCTCCTGCTTCGTCATGGCGCCGGAAGTGGATATCTCGGACACATCTTCCAGAGCTGACCGTACGTGATCTCGCCGTCGTAGAAGAGCGACTCGAGCCAGTCGTAAGCGGACTTCTGCTCTTCTGTGAGTGATTCGTATCCGCGCGACCAGTCGGCGTTCTCCATGGTCTTGCGTGCAAGCTCGAGCGCGACTTCTCGCTTGAGCTTCTCGAGTTCATGCGCCTGCATGGGTCACCTCGTAGCGTCCGTCACATGAGACGAGAGCGCACTTCGCCCTCGCCAGCACTCCTCGAAGAGCCGGAGCTCCGCACTTCTCACATCTCATGGTGAGAGGCTTCCGGCACCTCGAGCAGAGCCCGAGCCTTCCGTTCGTGAACGGCGCAATCGTCGGTAGAGGACGGTCGCACTTGGCTCGCACTCGTATGATCAGCTCCTTGGTCAACGTCCTCGCCCGGTTGTGGTTCGGTGGAAGTCGACGAGAGCGTCGGCGGCCTCCTCGAAACCCCATCCTCTACCGTCGCCTCCGTCCGTTGACTTGATCGACATCGCCTCCACGAGCCAGAGCAGCTTCGGCACGTCGCTGAACCGAATCGCGACCTTCCCCATCGCGCACAGAGCGCAGTAGAACTTCCCGTCTGCACAGACGTAGCGAGCGTCGTTCTCGCAGTTGTCGCCGTGGCACTCCGGATGGACACTACTCACCGTTCAGCTCTCCCCATCGCACGTGAGGTGCGACGCTTCTGAGGATGTCGCGGGCTCGCCTCGCCGCGGCTGGATCGTTCCACTCGCGACAGAGACCAGACGGATGTGGGAGTGCGAGCAGGAGCGAGCCTCTCGACACGACCTTCTGGACCTCCCACGGGCGAGGCGTTGGGACGTACTGAGACTGACGAGCCTGAGCCACTCGCCGACCCAAGGTGACCACGAGGTCGCCCGATGTGAGTGAGTCTATCAGGATCTCCATTCTCGCTCGCGCCGTCTCTCTGTGCCAGTGACCGACGCAGAGGTTCTGACGCGTGAACAGGGAGTCGGCGAGGTAGACCCGTCTCGGGATGCCGAGGATGTACTCCCTCAGTCGGTGGCCCGACGCGCCGATCGGCTCGTCGTAGAGGGCGAACCTCGGGTCCTCTCCGTACGGGTTCAACTCGCCGACCAGATGGATCACATCGCCTCCAGGCATCTCGGGCAGCCGACCCTCGCCGGGTCGTAGGTGTAGACGGTCGGCTCGACCTTGATCGGCCGACCGTGCTCGTCTCGCTGCACCGTTCCGTCGCGCATACGTCTTCCGCACGCCGTCAGGAACGGTGCGACGCGAAAGCACGGTCCGTCGGGCTCAGACTCCCGGCAGATCGTGCATCTTGGGCTCGAGCACTTCACGCGAGACTGGGGATGACCAGGAGCTTCGTGCCGCGCACGAGCTTCCGGTTGACGGACGTCGACTGAACGAAGATGCGATACGTCCCGTGATTGCCGATCTTCACGCGGACGTCCTCGTTCGGCATGTTGAGCAGCGCTCGAGCGTCGTCGCCGCCGTAGATCTTGCGACCTCCGCGCTCCATGATCGCGACCTTCTTGTAGCGCTGGATCGTCTCGTCCTTGGTCAGCTCGTAGAAGGCCGAGCCGACGCGGTACGAGCCGAGCTCCCTCTCCACGAACTCGCGGATGACGCACTCGGCCTTGACCTCGAGGATCTTCGCCTCGCCGGCGAGGTCGACGCACTTGTTGAGGTCGCGCTTCGAGATGTTGGAGGCATCGGTCTCGAAGAACTTCGTCGTCGACCGCTTGCCACTCGCGCGATCCGCGACGTAGCTACTGATACCACGGGCGATGGACGCCGACGCGCGCTCCATGCCGTCCGCGCTCTGCTCCCAGACCTCGACGTTGCCGAGCGGGATGCCGTACCTCACACAGAGCGTCTTCTTGTAGGAGTCGCTCGGCACGAGGAAGACGACCGACCAGCGGTCCGTCGCCTGGAGCCTCGCGACGCGCTCCGGGAGCCTCTGACCGTTGTAGCGATCGCCGTCGGTGTCCTCGCCGTCGGTGATGACCATCAGGAGATAGCTGTCGCTCGCCGAGTCCTTCACCTCGCTCTCCACGACGTCGATCGCCTCGTGGATCGCGCGCAGCATCGGCGTTCCACCCGTCGGGTAGTAGTCCGAGAACACGCGGAGGTCGTCCATCTTCGCGACGCGGTGCTTGAACTTGACGTCGCCGCCGAACGTGCCGACGGTGACGGTCGAGTCCTGCCCGCGCTTGATCGTCTCGCCGCGGATCGCGTTGATGTTCTGGTTGACGATCTTCTTGGCTCCCTCGGCGTGCGGACGCATCGACCCCGAGGAGTCGAGAAGGAGGATGAAGTGATTGCGGATCGCCTCGGCCGTCGGCTTCGTGGCGTTCTCCGCTACCACCTCCGTCGCCGGCTTCGCCCGAGACCTCGCAGGCTTCTTCGTCGCAGGCTTCTTCGTCGCTGTCTTCGTTGCCATGTTCACTCCCTTTCGTGCTTCAGTTTGTTCTCGCCCGCTCGCACGAGAGCTCTTCGCTGCCTGTGAGCGCGGACCGGAAATCTGCTTCTGTGATGCGGGTTAGTCGTCGGATGAACGGCCATGCAGTCGAGGCCCGGTGGAGCGTGGCAGAGCGGACACTCGAAGCGATACGACTCTCTGTAGATCGGCTCGCCGCGACCGACGAAGGTCGACTGACCCTCCTCGCGCGGAGTGTACTCGAGGTTCGGAGCGACGTGGAGTCGCTCGTACTTCGTCCGGTCGTTCGGCTTCCGCACCATCAGGTCAACTTGTCGAAGTGCTCCCGGAGCAGCTTCGCCATCGACTGTCTGAACGCCATCACGGCGGACGACAGGACTCGCTCCTCGTCGGTCATCGGTCGCTGGTAGCCGACGTCCTCTCCGCGAATATGCGCGTCGATCCACGCCGACGCACTCGTGGTCGCCTCGTGGAGAACGACGCGACACTCGAGACACCACACCGCGTATCGGCGACGACCGGTGTCCTCACCGACCTCGCTCGTCGGAGCGACGTAGATCTCGCATCGGTGCTTCCCGCTCATCAGTTCTCCGTGTGGTCGAAGGGTCCCGGCGTCGTCTTCTGCGTCTGCGTCGCGGCCGGGAGCTCCGGCCACTTGTACTCTCGCCATCCACGGGCGGCCGCGAACATCTCGCGACATCGCTCGAGCGACGGGAAGAGGAAGATCATGATGCGATCGGTCGCTCCGGCCTTCTCGTAGACTTGCTTGTCGCCGACCTCGGGAAGCTCGCGCGTGATGAAATTGTGGAACGACCGAGTGCCTCGCACGCGTCGCTCCTTCGCCGTCTCCATGTATCTCACGTAGTCGGCGTAGAGGTCCTTCTTCGCGACCTTGACCCATCCGTGCTCGCGGTCGTCGAACCATCGACCGCTCTCCAGCTTGTGGAGGAGCCACTCGAGCTCGAGCGCGAGGTTGAACTCCTGCTGCTCCCTCAGCGCGCGCGTCTGAGGGACAGCGGTGACGTCGAACTCGGACAGATCTACCAGCATCAGGTGGTGGAGTAGGTTCGCCACGCCTCCCATCCGCTGGTCGTCGAGGATCGGGCCGAAGTACGACCGCGACTGGCGCACGCGATCGCTGACGCGGAGCACGAGGAAGCGTCGCTCGTGGTCGCCGGCCGGAACGACCTGCTCCTCGTTCGACGTCATGATGAGGTGCGCGTAGTTGCGGAGCTGGATTCGGTCGAATCCCTTCGGCTCCACCGACATCTTCTTGCCCGTGATGAACTCCTTCAGGACGGACGCGTGTCGCTTGTCGCGCATGTGGAAGGCCTCCTCGGCGACGACGAGGATGCACTTCGCGAGGTGAGCGTTGAACTTGCCCGTGAGTGCGTTGACGTCCGAGACCGTGTGTCGGTGCGGCTCGAAGATCTGCCCGAAGAAGTCGCAGAAGATGCTCTTGCCGGTGCCTCGAGTGCCGAGGAGAACGAGCGCGACCATGGACGGCGTCCGCGGGAACTGAACCACACGGGCCATCCAGCGCTCGACGTAGCGGAAGCACTCCTCGTCACCGTCGCAGATGATGTCGCGCACGTGATCCAGGAAGCGCAGATGCCTGTCACCGGGCGTCGGCATGACGGAGAAGCCCGACCACGCGTTGACGTGATCGGGCACCTCGAGTCCAGGCTCGAAGACGTATCCGGAGTATTCGCGCCGTCGAGGATGCGAGGTCCAGTAGTCGAACGCCGAGATCTCCTTGACCTTGCCGGTCTTCGTCTCCGAGATCATCTTCGGGAAGTTCTTGATGCGGTCGCGGAACTCCCGCATCGTCTGGATGACCGGCTCCATCTTTCCCGTGTCGACGTTGAGCGCTCCCTGCTCGACCAGGATGCCGACCTTGCCTCCGTACGACTTGATGACGGCGAACTGCTCATTCATCTCGGCGAGCATCGGGTTCTCGGCCTTGTCGCGAGCGCGCTCGACCTGTCGCTTCGCGTACCTCGTGACGCCGGAGCCCTTGTCGAGCACCGACGACGAGATGAGGTAGCGACTGTCTGTGATGACGCCGAGGATCACCTCGTCGCTGAGGCCCTCCCTCACCATCTCGCAGCAGACGTGGAAGAGCGCGTCGCTTCGGCTCTGCCATCGCTCCGGCTTCTCCGGGTCGTAGCCCTGAGCGATGAGGACCTTGAGACGGTCGTCGATCTTCAGGTGATCCAGCGACTCGACTCGGACGACGTTGTCACTGACTCGTCGAGTCGTCGAGGTGTTCGACTGGACGACTGGAGTCGCCATGAACGTTGAGTACGGATATGACCGGAGCTTGCTCAGATGGAGTCTCCGTAGTTGACTGAACCAGGGTAGCGAACGTAGACGATGCCCGAGATGCTGATGGTTCGCATCTTCTTCATCTCGTTGACTCTTCGCAGAAGTTGTCTGCGAGCGCGGTAGAGGCGATTTCTGCGGCGCTCTTGCCCGATGTGCGGGATCTCCAGATCGGGATCGTCGAGTCCGCCGAACTCGACGAGACCCCACGTTCGCCAGTTGGCGACGGCGCGACGAATCTCCGCTCGAGCCTCACGCGAGCGGAGCTTCTCTGTGCGCGAAGAAGATCGCGACGGGTCTGCGAGGACCTGTCTCTGCCGGAGAGGCGAGACGCTGCTCGCTCCTCGACAGCGTAGGAGGCGTATGGTCTCACCGATGCCTCCGTCGCATCGCCTCGCGAAGTCGCTCGCTCGCACGCCGCATTGGGAATCGCTCGACCTCCGCGTCGACTCGGTCCTCGAAGAGTCCAACATGGAATCGAGTCGCAGGGTCTTCGCACGATCGACCGTTTACGCAGAGCTGCATGACGAGACCCTCGCTCGCGATGTAACACGCGAGCTGAAACTCGTCGTATGGGATGCCCAACTCTTCGCTGAGGAGTGGTCGGTCGTCTCTACTCACCGACCGACCCTCACCACGGGCGCGTCGTAGATCTCGATGTCGTCGCCGAACTTTCTCGGCGGAAACGTGAGGGCTATCCATCGCCACCACAGACCGAAGCTGACGGCGGCGAGCACCATCCTCGCGTCGTCCTGTCGCTGCGCGTCGAGCGCGCGGATCTGGCCGGTCTGGAAGCTGATCTTCAGCTCCTGGTCGCTGAGGCGCTTCGTGAGCTGGTCGATCGCCGTTCGCAACTTCGCCGTGGAGTTCTCGACTGCGACCTCGTGCGTGATCAGCTCGTCGAGGACCTCGGTCGCGCTGAGCCTCGGCTCCTCGAAGACCTCGGAGCCGCGTCGCTCCTCAGTCGCGTCGACGACGAAATACTTCCAGTAGTTCTTCGTATGCGAGTCGATCATCGACGTCTCGGTGAAGACGCCGGACGGACCCAGCGGCTTCCAGCCTCTCACCTTCGCGAGAGTGTCGATCTTGTCCTGCTCTGAGTCCTGCGCTCCGGCTCCATGGTTGTAGCGACTGACATACGGCTCGCCGATCCTCATCTCCTGAGGAGTCTTGATGCGATACCGACGAGGTTCGACGATCACCGGTCCCATGACCTCGTTCCAGTCCTCGAGACGGACGTCGACGTCTTCGCGAACCTCGTACTCCGGGATGTCCCATCGCGCCGTGGTCAGTCGGTACTGGAGACCGCCAGTGTTGCGATTCGACGCGAAGTTCCACTGCCTCGGCTTCTCGCCGGCTCGACGACGAAACTCGAAGAACTCGGCGGGAGTTATGTTCGCCACCTCGACGCCGTCTGCGTTCTCCTTCCTCACTCTTCGCTCTCTTTCTCTGGTTCCCAGTTGACCTTCACCACACGGGCGAGCGCGATGGTGCGACCCTTCGCGATCTTCTCCGCGTTCGGTCGGTTCAGCGTGCCCGGTAGTCGCAGGATGCGGGAGACGTCGCGGCAATGATCGGGCGTGGAGAAGTCGAGCTCGAACTGCCAGTTGCGACGCTCGACGTCGACGGCGCGAGCCACGATCTCGTCCTTCGTTCCTCCACCGTCGGCGACGGGGATCGGCTCGAGCAGCTTCCACAGAGCGTTGTATCCACCGCCCGAGAACACGACGACCGTCGGCTCGATGCGATAGGTCAGGAGCTGCTCGAGGATCCTCCTCTGCTCCGACTCGACGTCCTCGCCGGCTCGCGGGTCAACGTCGACGTGGAGGTAGTGGACTCGCGCCACCTCGACCTTCTCGCACTTCTTCAGGTCGCGCGCCTCCTGCGTCGGCGGGTTCACCGAGTAGTAGAGGTTCCGCTTCTCGTAGAGCTGGAGCCACTTGATCGCCTCGTCCTCGTCCTCCGGACCGAACGTGCGCGAGTCGATGGCCTTCTTGTCGACGGAGATCGCCGTCAGCTTCCACGGGCCCTCTGGATAGATGAGGGCGAGGAAGCTGAGGGACGCCGCGAAGTCGCTGCGGAGCTCGTTCACTCTTCCTCCATCGCATCGGCGTACGCCTGATAGAGACGTCCAGAGTTGACGCCAGTGATGGCGCCGTCTCCCCATCTCGAGTCAAGAGCTCTCTTGATCGCCGCACGGAGTTTTCTCTCGAGCGAGACCAGTCGAATCACCGCGTCACGGTCGCCGAGAAGAGCCTTCTGCTCTAGCTCGTGAAGTTCTTGGTCCGTCACAGGAGACCCATCTCCCTGAGCAGCTTCTCGACGTCGTCACACTGCTGACGCATCGAGCGAAGCAGCTCGGTGGCGACGCGAGCCTCGAGCGCTCGCCCGCCGGCCAGAGGCGCCGAGTCCACGGCGGAGGCGACGAGGACGGGAACGCTCGTCGCCGACGCGCCGACGGGAGCGTGAACGTCAATCACGACCTTCTTCGAGCCGTCGCGCGTCGTAGCCGTGACGACGACGGTCGGCCAATACTTGTCGCTCACGTGGTCTCCGGAAGGAGTGGACGGACCTCGACGGCCTCCACGTCGATGACGCCGAGGTCAGTCAGCAGGCTCGCGAGAACCGCGGCGTGGCAGCCGAGCGCCTCCTTCTCGCTCGAGTGTCGCCACTGACCTCCGGCGTGCTCACCCTCACCGAGTACCATGGTCTCCCACAGGATCGGAGGACCCTCACCGCCGAAGTCATGATTCATGGCGAGGAAGATCGTCGACACGAGGTATCCCTCGACTCGGTCGTGTCGACAGATCTGCTTCCCAGCCATCATCATGCTCTCATGCCAGACGGCCCACTCCATGAACGGCCCGGTGTGAGGAATAGCCTGCCGATCTCCCGGAGGAGCGGTCAGGTCGATCTTGTAGTAATAGTCACGCATTCGGCCTCCAGACGGGAGTCGAACCCGTCTCCGCTATACTAGCCGGTACCAACTAGAGGCTGACACTGTCGACGTTGATCGGGGACGTCGGTTCCCGTGTCACGGTGCTCTACGTCGCGGGGGCGACGGAGCTAGCTACTTCAGCGCCTCCTCCCGAGGCTGACAGATCTCACCCTTCTTGCCGCGCTTCCCGCAGACGCAGAGATACGTCTTCTGGTCGAGCCCCTCGCCGATGTCGATCTTCTGCTCCTGGTCGACGTCCCTCTTGAAGTCGAAGAGCGGCTTCGCCACGACCCTCACCTTCTTGCGAGCGGGGTAGCCGCACGAGGGCGAGTCGCAGACGGCGCAGACGTCGTACTCCTGCTCCGGTCCCGCCCCGTCGGCGAGCAGCGACTCGAAGCAGACGACCTTCTGCGTGACCTCCGGGTGAGGAGGAAGGTCGATCGGAGCCTGAGTCGGCAGCTCCTCCTTCCTCTGGGTCTGCTCCTGAAAGATGGACTGACGCTTCTTCTGCTCTTGCTCGGACATCTCAGTTCCCTCCCTGCGCGTTCGCGTCGAGGACGACGGTCACCTCGCCCCGCTCGATCGCGGCCCGAGCCTCGGCGATCGCGTAGGAGTGGTCGACTCCCTGGAGATCGCGGACGATCTGGTCGGCGGCCCACGTGACGTCGTCGCGCGTGAGGCCGTCGCGCTTGCACCCTCCGGTCTCGCGACGGATCGCCGCAGTGGTCGCGTAGTCCACGAGGCCGGCGACGGTCGCGCCGGAGACGTGGAAGGCGAGAGGCACCGGACCGACCATCCGCTCCTCGTCGCAGAGGCGACTGACCGCGTAGTCGGCGACGTCCTCGTACGTCGGCACGCGGCGGAGGTGTACGTCGAGGATCTGGCGCGTCTGCTCGCGGTTCGGCCGCGACACTCGAGCCTTCCGGTCGACGCGGCCCGGACGAACGACCGCGGGGTCGATCATCTCGGGTCGGTTCGTGGCGACGATGATCAGCGCCGACGACGACTCCATGCCGTCCATCTCGGCGAGGAACATCGGGACGATGGTCGCCTCCATCCCCATGTTCGGCCTCGAGCCGCGACGCCCGAGGAGAGCGTCGGCCTCGTCGATGAAGATCGTTCCGGGGTATCCGTACTCGGCCTTGTGACGCCGAGCCGCAGCGAAGAGCTCCCGGACGTTGTACTCCGACTCGCCGACGAACTTGCTGAGCAGCTCCGGTCCCTTCACGTACTGGAAGCCGCGAGCCTGCTCGTGCCCGTGAGCTCGAGCGATCGCCGACGCGGCGGCGCGACCGAGCAGAGTCTTCCCGTTACCGGGCGCTCCGTGGAGCAGGATCCCGTTGACCGGCTTCTTGCCGTAGCGAGCGAACATCTCGGGATGCTCGTACGGGAGCTCGATGGCCTCGCGGAGGACGGCCTTCGCCTCGTCGCATCCGCCGACGTCGTCCCACCGAACGTCGACGACGCTCTCGAGCGAGGTCACCTGCTTCGGCTTGCCGAGGTTCTGGACGACCATCTTGGTCGTCTCGTCGACGAGCAGGCGATCCCCCTCCTCGACGGCGACCAGGGTGCGAAGCATCCCGGAGAGCGCTCCGCCGACCTCGACGGTTCCTCCAGCCTCGGCGACTCCGGCCGACGTGAGGATCGGCCCGGTGTGGCTCAGCGCGTCCTTCGGCAGGACCTTGAGGACCTGCATCGTCTGGGCGACGAGGACGACGCGGTCGCCGGTGACCACGTCCGGGTGACGCTTGACGTCGACCGTCTGCGCTCCGTTGGTGATGACCATGCGATCCTCGTACGTCGAGAGGACGCTGCCGATCGGGTTCGACTGCTCCTGGACGCGCTCGAGGATGCCGTTCAGGCGCTCCAGGCGATCCTGAGCGACCCGACGCTCGCGTCCCTCGTCCTCGAGCTGACGCTCAAGCGTGCGAACCTGATCACGGTACTCGTACTCATACATTCCCATCTTCGTGCTCTCCTTTTCTCTGTTCGGGTAGCCGACGACTTCGTTCCTGAAGTATCGCCGGTCGTCGTTGCCGAGTCCCGTCATCATGTCGAGGAACTCCCTCTCCCTCGCGTTCGGGGGACGCTGATCCTTGACGTTGACGCTCATCTGTCCGCCGTACCTCTGCTCGAGGTCGGCCAGACCCTCGCTGACGCGACGCTGGAGCTCCCTGAGGAAGACCTCCGGCGGATAGCGCCGAGCTTGACCCTCGACGCGAAGCTCGCTCTCCTCGAACCACACGCGGATGTTGCCTCCGTCCTCGCGGACGAACGCCTCCACGACGTCGCGGGTTCGCTGGAACATCGCGTCTGCGATCTCGCGGTCTCTGTCGTCTCGGCTCATCTTGAGTCGCTCCATCGTCTGGAGGCCTGCGGTTGTCACGACGTACTCTGGGTCACGCTCGTCGGCGCGACGGCCGCGCCCGAGCGTTCGCCACACGCGCGACGGTGGAGGGTCGTCCGCGATCTGGACGACCCCACGCTTCTCCTTCGGCGGACGAAGGTCCTCTGGTCGCCGCTCCTGGAACGGAACGGCTCTGCCGAAGCGATCGCGATCGCCTCTCTTGGTCATGGCTCACTCCTTTTCTTGGGTCACACCCCGGACCCGGAAACACCATACTACCACGTTGCCCGGTTGCAGCCAACCGTGACGAGCAGAAAATTTAGAACTTTCTGTTTCGTGGAGCGTCGCTCAATGTTCCGCTGATCGTCGAGTCGAGCAGGATCTTCGAGCCGGCGCGAACCTCACCACGGGCCGACGGCGATCCGGCGATCACGCGAGCCCGTGGTTCGTCGAGAAGGCGAAGCCATCGCACCTCGTCGCGCGTCAGCTCCACCTGTCGTCGGTCGTCTCTCCACAGATGCCGAGCCACGACTACACCGGGTCTTCGTCGACGAGTGGACACTCGACGCATCCGTCGTCGCCGCACTGCGGATACTCGCACTCCTGCGTGGCCGTGACGACGATCGGCAGATGAGGCATCGTTATGACTCGCATCTCCGGAACGCGGATCGGGTCGACGATGAAGCCGTCGTCGCTGCGACGCTCGTATCCGGGCGGATACGTTCCCCGCATCAGGTGACGAACCCACAGCGCGAGCGCGATCGTCAACCAGAGACACATCAGCACGACGTCGGCCGTGCTCGTCACGCGACCTCTGCCTGCTCGGGCTGCTTCTGCTCGCGGTCGAGTCGCTGACGGATCGCCTCGCGGATCCACTGCGACGCTCGAACGTTCTCGTCGTTGCACTTCTCGAGCACCGCGAGATACATCTCGTCAGTCAGCAGAACCTGGACCTCACGTCTCAGCTTCTCACTGACAGGCTTGAACCTTCTGTCCTCGTAGTCCGACATGATCGTACCGCTTTCAGCGATGCGAGGCTGATTCTTCCCCGTTGAGATCGCACTATACCACACCACGTTGCCCGGTGGCAACGAGGGACTGAGGCGACTTCGCTCATTTCTGAATCGTGACCCAGACTTCTGGGGAATTTGGTACTCCGCGCCGATGCTCCACAGGGTTAGTTCAGCGCCCGTGTGAATCGGGACGAGTGAGAGTTCTCCCATCGACGATTCCGTCACGATGGTTTCTAACGTGATAGTTGGGCGTTCTGCTCGCAGAATCAACTCAACAGAGGAACGAAGTTCCCGGGGCACACTAACTATTGTTAGCCCTACCCTTCTTTTTATAGAGAGAGAATGAGATATATATAAAAACTCGAGGTGGGGTGGGCCGTACTCGTAGCTAGCCTGTTCCCGTGGTTTCATTCTTGCTATCGCGTGAGCGCGCGTTCCTTAGATCCGCATCTACTTACTCACGGGCACTCCCGGGCAACATGGTTGTTCGAAAGACATTGCGGACTTGAAAATATCGCTTGTAGTGGGGCATCTCCCGAGGCATCATTGGCGCACAGCACGAACCATATGGCGTCACCAGTCGGGGTCAGAACGCGATACGTCGCATTCGAAGGTCTGGAGAACGAGGAGCAGTGCTCCAAGTATCTCGCGGCTCTTCGTGAGACGGGGGCGTACATCAGCGCGGCAGAGGTCATCAATTGCAATCCGCGCGAGATCGCCGACTACAGGAAGCGTGAGCCCGAGTTCGCCGAGATGTGCAAGGCGATGCTCGAGCACTTCGGCGCAGCGATCGTCGCCGTCGCTCGCGAGCGAGTGATGAACGGATGGGAGAATCCGGTCGTCGGCGGTCGCAACCGCGACGAGATCGTCGCTCACACGAAGCACTACAGCGACTCACTGACGCTCGCCTTCCTCAAGAAGGTCGATCCCGACTTCCGGGACAAGAGCGAGGTGAAGGTCGAGGCGACCGGAAGCATCAACACGTTCGACTACTCCAAGTATTCTCGTCGCGTTCGCGACCAGCTCCGTCTCCTGGCTCAGATGATCAAGGAAGACGAAGAGGCGGTCGCGCGAGGCGAGAAGCTCGAGATGTGATGGCGGGTCCTCAGCTCCCACCGATGATCGCGGGATTCGGTTCCAGTTCCGACGGGGGCTGGAGCAACCGATTCGACGACGGCATCAAGATGATGGCGACTCGTCCCGACGACGCTCTGCTCGAGCTCGACCGCGCCGACTGCCAGACGCTCAAGGGATTCACGCGCGTCTTCTGGCCGATCATCGAGCCGGGACGCGAGCTCGTCGAGGGATGGGTCCTCGACGCTCTCGACGATCACCTGACCGCGGTCTCGAGGGGACAGATCCGGAAGATCCTGATCAACGTTCCACCGGGCTGCATGAAGTCGCTCAAGGTCAACGTCCTCTGGCCCGCGTTCGAGTGGGGCCCGATGAAGATGCCCTGGCTCCGCTACGTCTGCGCGTCGTACTCGCAGGACCTGACCGTCCGCGACAATCGCCGCGCTCGCATGATCATCGACTCCCCTCGCTATCGTCAGCTCTACGGGCCCGAGGCGCCGGAGAGCTACGAGAAGTGGAGAGTCGAGCTGTCGTCCGACCAGGACGCGAAGGTCAAGTTCGAGAACACGAAGCGCGGATGGAAGATCGCCACGTCGGTCGGCGGCGCAGTGGTCGGCGAGCGTGGTGACCGCTTCATCATCGACGACCCTCACAACATCAAGGTCGTCGAGAGCGACAAGATCCGCGAGGCGACTCTGCAGTGGTTCACCGAGGTCGTCCCGACTCGCGTGAACGACCCGGACAAGGCCGTCTTCGTCGTCATCATGCAGCGAGTCCACGAGCGCGACATCTCCGGCCTCATCCTGGCGAAGGAGCTCGGCTACGAGCACCTCTGTCTGCCGATGGAGTGGGAGAGCGATCATCCGCATCGCTCGCGCTCGTCGATTCACTTCGTCGATCCGCGCGAGAAGGACGGCAAGGACGGCGCTCTGCTCTGGCCCGAGCGCTTCTCGGCTCGCTACCTCGAGGAGCTCAAGGAGCAGCTTCGCTCGTGGGGCGGCGGATACGCCGAGGCCGGTCAGCTTCAGCAGCGTCCCACGCCTCGCGGCGGCGGCATGTTCGCTCGCTCGCTCTGGCGCTTCTTCAAGTCGGGGATCGGCGGATACGAGGCCGCGGCTCGTCCTCACGGATGCGACATGTCGCCGGCCGAGCCTCGCCCTGCTCAGTTCGACTCGGTCTTCATGAGCGTCGACTGCGCGTTCAAGAGCACCGAGGCCGGATCGCGCGTCTCGTGCCTCGTCATCGGCACGCGAGGTCCGTTCCGCTACATCCTCGACAACGACACACGGGCGATGACGTTCACCGAGACGTGTCAGGCGATCGCTCAGTTCGACCCTCGCGGGAAGCTGATCGGCGGACTGATGCATCGGTGGAACTGCATGTACGCGATCGTCGAGGACAAGGCGAACGGTCCTGCAGTCATCGACACGCTTCGCCAGAACCTCGCCGGCCTCATCCCCGTGAATCCCGAGGGCGGTAAGGAGGCGAGAGCGGCCGCGATGGAGCCGACGCTTCGCAGCGGTCACGTTCTGCTCCCCGAGGGAGCTCCGTGGCTCGAGGACTTCATCAGCGAGCACGCGTCGTTTCCCGTCGGCATGAGGGACGATCAGGTCGACGCTCTGTCGCAGGCGATCATCTACCTCGTCAACAACGAGGACATCTCTCGAGCGATCGCGATGAGCAGAACGTGAAGCTCAAGCGCACGAACAACGGGAAGGTCTCGTTCCTGTGTCCAGGATGCGGAGACCATCACGTCGTTCCAGTCGAGGGACCGGGAGCGTGGTTGTTCAACGGAAGCTTCGAGCGCCCGACGCTCCAACCGTCGCTTCTCGTTCGCAGCGGACACTACGCGTCGTCGCACAAAGAGGGCGATCCTTGCTGGTGTGGTAAGGACTACGACTTCAAGTGCTATCAGTGTCACTCCTTCGTCACTGACGGCAAGATTCAGTTCCTGACCGACTGCTCGCACGAGCTGCGAGGACAGACGGTCGATCTAGCCACGATTTGAGGAATGCTCGGGTCGCCCGAGCTTCGGTTATCTCTTGCACAGATGCCTCCGCCGTTCGACTCGGCGATGGGACGGTTCCCAGGACCCCGAGGCTCAACACTTCATCCGAGCGGACTTCACATGAAGAGCAAGTATCCACATCTCCACGCGTACATGACCAAGTTCGAGCGCGAGACGCTCGACGGCGGCGACTGGGACGAGTCCAAGGTCGAGCGAGCCGAGAATGGACAGTTCGGGTCGGGCGGAGGCGGAGGAGGAAGCAAGAAGGAGTCGCTGAAGGTCGGCGCGACGATCTCGAAGGGCGGAAAGCCGTACGGAAAGATCTCTTCGATCAGCGGCGGAGTGGCCACGATCGAGAAGATCTCCAAGACGACGGTCTCCACGAACAAGGTTCAGCAGACGAGGAGCGGCTCGCACATCGTCACGCTGAAGGAGCTCGAGGACGACAAGAAGTGGGGTGTGGAGGGTGCGAAGGCTCCATCGAGCGACAAGCATTCCATCGAGAAGCTCGCCGCGAGAACCGGATCGCGCTCGGGTCCGCTCGCGTCGGCTCACAACGCGATGGATCGCGCCGAGGCTGCCATCGAGAAGGGCGACTTCAAGAAGGCGGAGAAGGAGTTGAGCTCCGCCGCGAAGATGCACGAGACTGACGCGGAGGACGCGCAGGACTTCGTGGTGAAGGACTCGCTCGCACGTCAGGCGAAGATCCGCGAGGCGATCGCCGCGAAGAAGGACCAGAAGCCCGGTTCGACGATGGCGAAGAAGTCGGCCGAGCGAGCCGTCAAGGCCGCGGACGCTGCGAAGTCGGCGGCCGATCGCGTTCTCACGGCGAAGACCGACAAAGAGGCGATCGACGCGATCAAGGATGCCGAGAAGGCCGTCAACGAGGCGCAGAAGCACGAGGAGGCCGCGGCCGACGATCCCTCTCGCGCGCTGAACACGCACACCGCGGCGAGCTCCAAGGCGACCAAGGCCCTCGACGAGGCCATGAAGCATCTCGAGCAGGCGAACAAGAACTTCGAGGCGAGGGGTCGAGGATAAGTGAGCTCGCCGTTCGCAAAGATCAACGACCTCCGCGGCACTGACCGCGAGATCGGCGAGACCGCGCCTGCTCAGTCGCGCATGGACGCTGCGAGTGCGGCGGCTCGCGTCGACGGATGGTTCAGCTCGCTCGCGGGATACGGGATCGAGGGTCGCGACAAGCGGATGTCGGCTCGCTTCCAGGGCGACCGACTCGACGACCAGACGATCGAGGACCTCTGGCGCAGCGACGACATGGCGTCGCGCATCGTGGAGGTCGTTCCCGACGAGGCGATGCGCCCGGGGTACGAACTCAACGTCGGTGACAAGAAGCTCGCCGAGGAGCTCGCGTGGGAGATGGAGGAGCTCGGCGTCGACGACGTGCTTCGTCAGGCGAAGAAGATCGAGCGCGCGTTCGGCGGAGCTGCCATCTTCCCGGTCATCAACGACACGCAGAAGGCGATGTCGCAGCCTCTCAACGAGGACAGGATCCAGAAGATCGAGCATCTTCAGGTCTTCGAGGCGAGGGAGCTGAGACCGTCGCGCTACTACTCGAATCCGCTCCGCCCGAAGTTCGGCGAGCCCGAGACGTATCTGCTCTTCCCTCAGGCGCGAGGGACGATGACGTCGTACGGTGGAGTCGAGATCCACGAGTCGCGTCTTGTCGTCTTCCCGGGCATCCGCGTGTCGCGGTCGCAGACGGCGACGAACCTCTGGGGCGACTCGGTCCTCAATCGCGTCTACGGCATCCTCCGCGACTACAATCTGTCGTGGGCGGCGACGACTGCGCTCCTCCACGACTTCGCTCAGGCCGCGTTCAAGATCAAGGGACTCGCGCAGCTCATCGCGCAGGACCGCGACGACGTCATCCGGACGCGCATCCAGATGGTCGACCTCGCTCGGTCGACGATCCGCGCCGTCCTCATGGACGCCGAGGAGGAGTTCGAGCGTAAGTCGACTCCAGTCAACGGCCTCGCCGAGCTTCTCACCGCGATGCTCACGCGCGTCGCGGCCGCGGCGGACATGCCCGTCACTCGCCTCTTCGGTCAGGCTCCGGCCGGACTGTCGGCGACCGGCGAGCACGAGATTCGTCAGTGGTACGACCGCGTCGACACCATTCGTCGGCTCGGTATGAAGCCTCAGCTCTCGCGTCTCATCTGTCTGCAGATGAAGTCGCGCTCGTCGGTGACGAGGGGCAAGGAGCCGAAGCGCTGGAGCGTGGAGTTCAAGCCACTCTGGCAGATGTCCGAGAAGGAGAAGGCCGACCATCGCAAGGTCGTCGCCGAGACGGACAACATCTACGTCCAGATGATGGCCGTCAGCCCGGAGGAGGTCGCCCTCTCGAGATGGGGCGGTGACGACTACTCCGCCGAGATGAACGTCAACTTCAAGGAGCGCGCGTTCCTCAATGAGCTCGGTGAGACCGTCGTTCCGCCTCCACCAACCAACAAGGGCGGAGCGCCTGGAGAGGAACCTCCTCCGGGAGCTCCTTCCGGCGATCCTTCGGCACCTCCGGGAGCTCCTTCCGGCGATCCTTCGGCACCTCCGGGAGCTCCTGACGAGAGCGTTCCATCGGGCGCTGAGCCGAAGGCCAAGGAACCTCCTCCGTTCGCCAAGAAGGGCGAGGAAGAGCCGACCGAAGAGCCGACCGGAGAGAAGAAGCCGCCGGTCGAGAACGACGACGGGACGCCCGCCGAGGCGGTGATCGAGGAGGTCGACGAGGACGGAGACCCCGAGACCGCTCCTGCCGAGTATGTCACCATCAGCGTCAAGGGTCACGCGCGCAAGATCCGCCTCCGTCGCAAGCGGACGGAGAGTGCCGATCGCCAGGACTCGATCGCTCAGGCTCTGCTCGACCAGATCGCAGACGAGTTCGTCGCGCGCATGGACGAGAAGGAGTGGGACCCGGAGCTTCACCCGAAGGACGAGTCCGGGAAGTTCACGTCGACGGGAGGCGGAGGTGGTTCCAAGGACGAGAAGAAGGCTGCTGCGAAGGAGAAGGTCAAGGCGGCGATCGAGGCGTACAACGATCTCGAGGACGTCTACGGAGACGACGAGGACAGTCAGAGCGATCCATATCATCCGCTGAGTCAGGCGAACGCTGCGATTGTCGCCGCGAAGGTCGAGCTCGCCGCTCTGGATAAGGACGACTTCTCGACTGGTGAGGACTCCGACACCGAGCTGACTCCTGCCGACGCGGCCGCTCACGCTCAGTCGAAGTTCGTCGACACCGGCGAGGGACTCGAGCTCACCGCCACTCAGAAGATCAGCAGCGGAGCGTCGAAGAACTCGGCGCATCGCTCGGGTCGCGCGAAGTTCTTCGTCGATCAGCGACAGAATTATCTCGACAAGGCGGCGAAGGAGAAGGATCCGGCCAAGAAGGAGAAGCACCTCAAGGCCGCCGAGAAGTCGATGAAGCTCGCCGAGCGCCACGCGAAGGCCGCGGCGAAGTACGCGAAGGACGACAAGGAGAAGGCTCTCGCGCAGAAGGCCGCTCAGCTCGTCAAGGACGCGAAGGGCGGAAAGGCTCCTGCGTCGTCTCCGACTCCCTCCAAGCCGACCTCGAACGTCGACAAGATGGTCGCGGAGAACGAGGCGTACAAGAAGGAGCAGGAGTCGAAGTCGAAGGAGCTCGGAAAGCCGCTCGACGAGGCCGCGATCAAGGCGGCTGGTCTTCAGTACTACCCCGGACAGAAGGTCTTCGATCCTGGAGGCGACCATCTCGTCGTTCACGCGATCAGCGGAGCGGAGTACAAGGTCGACAAGGAGACGAAGAAGTTCACGGAGACGAAGCCGAAGCCGGCTCCTCCGCCTCCTGGTCCCCAGACGCAGACCGCGACGAAAGTCGCCGGCGAGATCGTCGGTACGCAGTCGCCGGAGCCTGGCTCGGAGCTCGAGGGGAAGCTGAAGGAGCTCGAGGCGGCGAAGCCGAAGTCGCTCGATCAGTTCTACGCCGAGCGCACGAAGCTCACCGGAAAGCTCACACCGGGCGAGAAGAAGGCCGCGCTGACGTACTCGGGCTCGGCCTACTCGTCGATCAACTCTGCGCTGCGCTCCGACAAGATGCCGTCGGGTCATCAGACGACGGTCAAGAACCTCGACTCGATGTTCGACAGACCCGACGTGATCACGAAGGAAGATCAGGTCGTGTATCGCGGCATGGGTTCGGCGAAGCTCTTCGAGGGCGCTGGACCCGGTACCGAATTCGTCGACAAGGGATACATGTCGACCTCCGTGAAGAAGGAGTCGGCGTTCGGCGGTGACGTCGCCCTGGCGATTCACGTGCCGAAGGGCTCGCGCGCCGCGACCATCCCGTCGAAGATTCCCAGCGAGAACGAGACGCTCCTCCCGCGCGGAACCAGACTCGAGATCCTGAAGATCGAGAAGGTCAAGAGCCCGTACGGCGGAATGAAGACGGTCATCCACGCTCGCGCGCACACCGACGGAGGCAAGTCGGCCCCGACGAAGACCAGCGCGTACGACCCTGACGCCGACGACGACGAGGACGACGACTGATGGGAAACAACAGACCCAACAAGTTCATCGACGACGGCGTCGGCCTCGTCTTCGATCACTCGAAGAAGCAGAAGGGCGCGGTCGAGCGCGAGCGGAAGCAGATCACCAAGGACTACTCGATCGAGAAGGTCGAGGACGTCTGGCTCGTCTACGACGCGAGCGGCGAGGAGGTCGGCGACTGGGACACTGAGGAGGAGGCCGTCGACCACGCGAGGGTGATGCAGGAGTCGGACGACGTATCGTGACTCAGACGTTCACAGCGCACGCGGTTCGTCTGCACCGATCGATCGGCATCGCCGGTCGTCGTCGGAGAATGCCGCGTCAGGCGTCGTTCACACCGATCATCCGCGAGTACACGCGGCGTCTGGTGACGATCGTTCAGGCGACGCGCGACGCGATCGCTCCGCTGATGGCCGAGATTCCCGCGCTCGTCTCGTCGGCCAGTCAGCATCGTCAGCTCGTCACGCACGACGTCGTCTACTTCCGTCGCTACGACGCGGGCGAGAGCGGTCGCGTGAAGGCTCTGCTCAAGCGCGCGAAGGAGTCGCTTGCGGTGATGACTCAGCCGACTCAGCTCGAGCGCATCGCCGAGGAGTTCGCGCGTCGCACGAGCGAGCACTCGAAGGCTCAGCTGAAGAAGCAGACGATCGCCGCGCTCGGTGTCGACGTTCTGCCGAACGACTCGCTCATCGCGTCGCACATGCAGGACTTCGTCGCGTCGAACGTGTCGCTG
>Ga0247825_10000134_pt1 | contig 41470 bp, 40 predicted proteins | sample 13C_Vanillin_Day_FD_194413 | JGI IMG/M metagenome (GOLD analysis project Ga0247825, IMG submission 194413) | Soil microbial communities from agricultural site in Penn Yan, New York, United States - 13C_Vanillin_Day48 | ecosystem: Environmental > Terrestrial > Soil > Agricultural land | place...
GTGAGCCACGCCCCCGCCGCCACGCTCAGCATGTCGCTGCTTCGCACCGTGCTCGTGGCGGCGGGGGCGTGGCTCACCGGCGACCTGGCGGTGCTGCTGTGGCTGCTGATCGTCGCGGTGGTCGCCAAGCTGGCGCTGCTCCTCGTCTACATGGGGCAGCGCCACGGCCTGCGACGCCCGTGGCTCGAGCGCAGGGCGTTCTCCGAGCACTTCCGCCACGCCGCGCCCTTCGGGGTGTCGAGCGCGCTCTACACGCTGCGCTCGCAGGCCGACCAGTGGGTGGTGGCTTCGCTCTTCGCGCTGTCGAGCTTCGCCGCGTTCTCGATCGCGGCGATCGTCGGCCAGGTGGTGACGGTGTTCCGGCACGCGGTGCTGGAGGCGTTCCTGCCCAGCATGAGCCGCATGCAGGCCGGCGGCGACCTGCGCGGCATGCTCGAGATGAACGCACGCGCCAATGTGATGGTCGCCTCGGCGCTGTTCCCGGTGCTTGCCTTCGCCTTCGCCTTCGCCGAGGACCTCATTGCCTTCGTCTACACCGAAGCGTACGTCGAGGGCGCCGCGGCGATGCGCGTGTACATCGCCGGCATGGCGGCGCTGGTGGTGGAGGTGGGCAGCGTCGTGCTGCTGCTGCGTCAGGGCGCGTTCGCAATGCGCCTGGGCGCGCTGTGCCTCGTCGTCTCGGTTGCGGTGAGCTGGCTCGGCGCGAGCCATGTCGGGCTCGCCGGGGCGGCAGCGGGCAGCGTGCTCGCCGTCTACCTCGATCGCGTGGTGATGCTGCGCCGCATCTCCCGCATGACCGGGTTGTCGGTGCGCCGCATGCAGGAATGGGGCTGGCTCTCTGGCTCGCTCGTGCTCGCCGCCGCGGCGGCCGGCGCGGCGTGGACGGCCGCCGGGCAGCTCGACGAGCAGCAGGCCTTCCCGCGCCTGCTGCTGGGGAGCGCCGTCGTCGCGCTGGTGTACGGGGTGCCCGCCTGGTGGGTGCGGCGCAAATGAGAATGCTGTTCGTCACCGGCTCGCTCGTGCACGGCGGCGCCGAGCGGCACACGATCACGCTCGCCAACCGCCTCGCCGAGCGCGGCCACGAATGCCACGTCGCCTACATCAAGAACGACCCGAGCCAGCTCGCGCGGCTCACGGGAGCGGCCAGCGTCCGCTGTCTGGAGGCGCGGAAGTATCTGGATTTCAAGGCGCTGGGAAAGCTGGTCGGCTCGATGGCGGAAATACGCCCGGCGGTCATCGTGGCGGTCAACCCCTATGCGCTGCTCTACGCCGCCCTGGCGCGCAGACACGCCGCTCCGAGCGCCGCGCTCATGGTGACCTACCACACTACGGTACCGGCCAGCGCCAAGGAATGGCTGCAGATGCTCTATTACCGGCCGTTCTTCTGGAGCGCCGACAGCTTGGTGTTCGTCTGCGAGGCGCAGCGCCGCTACTGGAACGCGCGGCAGCTCGGCTCGCGCCGCGACGAGGTGATCTACAACGGCGTCGACCTCGAGCACTGGCAGCCGCGTCCGGCCGCCGAGCGCGCCATGATCCGGCGCGTCTTGGGGATGGAGGAGGGCGACGTCGTCGTCGGCATGTGCGCGGTGCTGCGCCCCGAGAAGAATCACCTGCAGCTGGTCAACGCCGTGGCCCGGCTGCGCGCGCTCGGCATCCCGGCGCGGGCGCTGCTCGTGGGCGACGGGCCGGAGCGCGCACGCATCGAGGCGCGCGCGCGCGCCCTCGGCATCGGGCCCGAGGTGCAGATCACCGGCTACCAGCAGGATGTGCGTCCGCTCATCGGCGCATGCGACGCGATGGCGCTGTGCAGCACGGCGGTCGAAACTTTCTCGCTGGCGGCGCTCGAGGCGATGGCGCTGGCGCGGCCCGTGGTGCACGCCCGGTTGGGCGGCGCTGCGGAGATGATCCGCCCCGGGCGCGACGGCTGGCTGTTCCCGGTCGGCGATACCGCAGCGCTCGTCGAGCGGCTGGCAGCGCTCTCCGGGCGCAGCGAACGCGAGCGCCTGGGCGCGGCGGCACGCGAGGCGGTCGAGACCCGCTTCTCGGAGCGCGCCATGGTCGATCGCTACGAGGCGACCCTACTGGAACTCGAATCGCAGAGGAGCAGACGTGAAGACCTACGAAGACGCGCAGCAGCGTATTAAGGCCAGGCCGCGCACCTGGCTCGTGACCGGCGCGGCCGGGTTCATCGGCTCGCACCTCGCCGAAGCGCTGCTCAGGCTCGGCCAGCCGGTGGTCGGCCTCGACAACTTCGCCACCGGCAAGCGCGAGAACCTCGAGCTGCTCGCCCGGGCTGCGGGCGAGGCGCGCATGCGCAGCTTCCGCTTCATCGAGGGCGACATCCGCTCCCTGGACGCTTGCCGCGCCGCCTGCGCCGGCGTCGAGGTGATCCTGCACCAGGCGGCGCTGGGCAGCGTGCCGCGCTCCATCGAGGACCCGCTCAGCACGCACGCCACCAACGTCACCGGCTTCCTCAACATGCTGCTCGCGGCGCGCGACGCCGGGGTGGCGCGCTTCGTCTACGCCAGCTCGAGCGCGGTGTACGGCGACCACCCGGTCCTGCCCAAGCTCGAGGAGCGCATCGGCGCCGCGGTCTCCCCCTACGGCCTGTCCAAGTACATCGACGAGCTCTATGCCGGGGTGTTCGCGCGCTGCTACGGCTTCTCCGCCATCGGGCTGCGCTACTTCAACGTCTTCGGGCCGCGCCAGGACCCGGAGAGCGTCTACGCCGCGGTGGTGCCGGCCTGGGTCGGCGCGCTGCTCAGGAACCAGACCGCGTACGTGAACGGCGACGGTCGCGCCGCGCGCGACTTCTGCTACATCGACAACGTGGTGCAGGCGAACCTGCTCGCCGCCACCGTCGAGGATCCCGAGGCGCTCGACCAGGCCTACAACGTGGCGCTGGGCGAGCAGACCTCGCTCAACGAGCTCTTCGCGATGATCCGCGCCGGGCTGGCGCCGCGCCTGCCGCACCTGCGCACGGTGCGCCCGGTGCACCGCGAGCCCCGCTCCGGCGACGTCGCGCTCTCGCGCGCCGACATCGCCAAGGCGCAGCGGCTGCTCGGCTACCGCCCGCAGGTGCGCATCATGCAGGGCCTGCAGAGGACCATCGACTGGTATGCCGACCACCTCCTGGAGACGCTCAATGCTGCCTGAGGTCGTCGAGCAGAAAGAGATTTCCCCGGGGAAGCAGTCCGCCCTGCCCGCGGTCGCCGTCGTCGGTCTGGGCTACGTCGGGCTGCCCGTGGCGGTGGCCTTCGCGCGCGAGCGCCTGACCATCGGCTACGACCTCTCGCGCAAGCGCATCGAGAGCCTGCGCCACCACGTCGACGTCACCGGCGAGGTGTCGAGCGCGGCGCTGCGCGAGGCGCCCCACCTGCGCGCCACCGCCTATCCCGCGGAGCTCGAGCAGGCCGACTTCATCATCGTCGCGGTGCCGACGCCGATCAACGCCGCGCGCCAGCCCGACCTCTCGCCGCTCGAGTCGGCGAGCGAGACGGTGGGCCGCTACATGAAGCCCGGCGCCACCGTGATCTTCGAGTCGACCGTCTACCCGGGCGCCACCGAGGAAGTGTGCGTGCCGCTTCTCGAGAAGCACTCCGGCATGCGCTGGCGCCAGGATTTCCACGTCGGCTACTCGCCGGAGAGGATCAATCCCGGGGACAAGGAAAGGACCTTCACGAAGATCGTCAAGGTCGTTTCCGGCGACGACGAGGCGACGCTGGAGAAGGTCGCCGCGCTCTACGGCTCGGTGGTGAAGGCGGGCGTGTACCGCGCGCCCTCGATCAAGGTCGCCGAGGCGGCGAAGGTGATCGAGAACACGCAGCGCGACCTGAACATCGCCTTCGTCAACGAGCTCGCCATCATCTTCGAGAAGCTCGGCATCGACACCGGCGAGGTGCTCAAGGCCGCTGGCACGAAATGGAACTTCCTGCCGTTCCGGCCGGGCCTGGTCGGCGGGCACTGCATCGGCGTCGATCCCTACTACCTCACGCACAAGGCGGAGCTCGCCGGCTACCACCCCGAGGTCATCCTCGCCGGGCGGCGCATCAACGACGGCATGGGCGCGCACATCGCGAGAAAGGCCGTGCAGCAGATGATCCACGCCGGGCGCAACATCAAGGGCGCGCGCGTCAACGTGCTCGGCCTCACCTTCAAGGAGGACTGCCCCGACATCCGCAACTCGAAGGTCGCCGACATCCTGCGCGAGCTCGCCGAGTTCGGCGTCGAGGTGCGCGTGCACGACCCGCTCGCCAGCCCCGAGGACGCGCTGCACGAGTACGGCGTGCGCCTGTGCGCATGGGAGGACCTGCCCGCGGCGGATGCGCTGATCCTCGCAGTGGGTCACAAGGAATTTCTCGAAAAGAGCCAGGCAGACCTGACGCAGAAAATCGTCCGCAACGGCTGCGTCATCGACGTGAAGTCGGTGCTCGACGCCGCGGCGCTGCGCCGCGAAGGGCTGCGGGTGTGGCGCCTGTAGCCATGGGCCAGGGCGCCCTCGCGCTGGCGACCTCGGCGCAGCCGCGCCGGCTGCGCGTGGGCCTGTTCGCCGACACGCGGCTGCAGCCGCGCTGGCTGGCCGAAGGCCTGGGGCGCGTCGCGCGCTCGGACTTCGCCGAGATCGTCGTCATCGCCACCGCCGGGTCGCGGCGCGCGCCGGCGCCGCGCCTGCTCGACGCCTACGCAAAGCTCGACCAGTGGGCCTTCGGCGCCGAGCCCTGCCAGCCCGTCGACCTGGCGCAGGCCGTGCCGCACGGCCTGCTGACCCACGGCGCGCACTGGTCGGCGCCGGACTTCGCGCCGCTCGGCCTGGACGTGGCGCTGGCGCTGGGCGAGTTCGACGACACGGTGCTCGACGGCGTCGCCGCCTGCGGCGTGTGGCGCTACGCCTTCGACGGCTTCCGCGAGGTCGCCGAGGGCAAGCCGCTCACCGGCTCGCGCCTGCTCGCGCGCCTGTCCGCGGGCGCCGCGCCGCGCATCGCCTACGAGTCCTGGTCGCGCACCTACCCGCTCTCGGTGGCGCGCAATCGCGGCGAGCTCCTGCACAAGACCGCCGAGTTCGCCGCGCGCGCGCTGCGCGAGGCCCACCGCTCCGGCCGCAGCTGGCTCGAGCAGTGCCGGCCTTACAAGGCGCCCGCATCGCCGGGCCCGGCGTCGCCGGCATCGTCGCTGCTCAGGATCGGCAGCCGCATCCTGCAGCGCGGCCTCGAGAAGGCCCTCACGGTGGACCAGTGGTTCCTCGCCTATCGGCTGGGCGGCAACGGCGCGCTCGACCCCGCGCTCGAGGGCTTCACCCGCCTGCTGCCGCCGCGCGACCGCGACTGGGCCGATCCCTTCGTCATCGAGAAGAGCGGCCGCTACTACGTCTTCTTCGAGGAGCTGCCGCGTGCGGCTGGCAAGGCGCATATCGCCATGCTCGAGATCGACGCCGAGGGCCGCGCGTCGGCGCCGGTGCGCGTGCTCGAGCGCGACTACCACCTCTCGTACCCGTTCCTGCTCGAGCACGACGGGGCGCTGTACATGGTGCCGGAGACGGCGGCGAACGGCACGGTGGAGCTCTACCGCTGCACCGACTTCCCGCGCCGCTGGCGGCTCGAGCGGGTGCTGCTCGACGGCGTGCGCCTGGTCGACCCGACGCTGCACCGCGGCCCCGACCGCTGGTGGCTGTTCGCCAACGCCGCCCCGGGCGAGAGCCGCGTGTTCGACGACGAGCTGCATCTCTTCCACGCGCCGTCGCTCTTCGGCGACTGGCAGCCGCACCGCCGCAACCCGGTGCGCTCGGACGCGCGCTGCGCACGGCCGGCGGGAAGCCTCTTCTGGCGCAACGGCGCGCTGCACCGCCCGGCGCAGGTCTGCGTGCCGCGCTACGGCGCCGGGCTCGCGGTGCACCGCGTGCTGCGCCTGACGCCGCAGGAGTACGCGGAACGGCAGGTCGAGCGCGTGCTGCCGGGCGCCGGCGGCCTGCTCGGCCTGCACACCTTGAACCGAGCGGGCCACTTGACCGTGGTAGACGCGTTCACCCGCCGCCGGAGAATCTAAGCCATGCAAAACCCCGCCTATTCGCGCCTGGCCATGCTCGGCGCCGCCCCCGAGACGCGCTCGGGCATCGCCGCCGTCATCGACGCCTACCGCGCGCACGGCCTGTTCAAGCGCTGGCCGATCGACTACGTGCCCACCCACGGCGACGGGGGCCTGGCGAGGAATGCCGGCCTCGCGCTCAGGTCCCTGAAGGACTTCGGCGTGCTCCTCGCCCGCCACCGCCGGCTGGTCGTGCACCTGCACACGAGCGCGCGCGCGTTCCTGCGCGACACGGTGTTCATGTCCGCGGCGCTCGCCGCGCGCTGCCCGCTGGTGCTGCAGCTGCACGGCGGCGGCTTCGAGCGCCTTTCCGGAAGCTGGGCGGCGCGCGGCTTCCTCGACAGCGCCGCCTGCGTGATCGTGCCCTGCGAGTCGATGCGCGCCTGGGTGCGCAGCGTGGCGCGCAACGCGCATGCGCTTTGCGTGGCGAGCCCCGTCTGCATCGAGCCGCTTCCCGCCGCCGCGGCGAGGCCGAACCTGGTGCTGTTCCTCGGCCGGCTCGAGGCGAAGAAGGGCATTTTCGACCTGCTCGAGGCGGTGTCGGCGCTGCGCGCCGCGGTACCCGACGTGCGGCTGGTGTGCGCGGGCGACGGCGAGCGCATCGCCGTGGCGCGCTACGCCGAGCGGCTCGGCATGGCCGACGCGGTGCGCTTCACCGGCTGGGTCGGGCCCTCCGGAAAGCGCGCCCTGCTCGAGGCGGCGGCGGTCTTCGCGCTGCCTTCGTACGACGAGGCGATGCCCGTCAGCCTGCTCGAAGCGATGAGCGCCGGCGTGCCGGTCATCGCCTCGCCGGTCGGCGGCATCCCGGAAGTGGTGGTCGACGGCGTGAGCGGCTATCTCGCCGCGCCCGGGGACACCGCGACGCTGGAGCGGCTGCTGCGCAAGCTCCTCCTCGACCGGCCGCTCGGCGAGCGCATCGGCGCCGCCGGGCGCGAGTCGGCGCGGCTGCGCTTCGCGCCCGAGCGCACGCTGCCGCGCCTGGAGGCGATCTACGCCTCGGTCGGCCTGTGCGCGCTCGGCGAGGCCGCGGGCCCGGTCCTCGACCTCAGAAAAGCGGCGTGAAGGCCCGCCCGGTCGTCCTGCTGCTCGGCCCCAGCCGCGAAGCGCTCAGCGGCGTGAGCACGCACTTGAACCTGCTGCTGCCCTCGGCGGCGCTGGCGCGCGAGTTCGACCTCGCGCATTTCCAGGTCGGCACCGAAGGGCGCAGCGAAGGCCCGCTGCGCCGCTGGCTGCGCCTCGCGGCGGACCCGTTGCGCCTCGCCGCCGCCATCCTGCGCCACGACGCCGGCGTCGTGCACATCAACACCTCGCTCAACGCGCGCGCCTACTGGCGCGACCTCGCCTACGTCGCGGTGGCGAAGCTCGTCGGCGCGCGCGTGCTCTACCAGGTGCACGGCGGCGAGCTGCCGCAGAAGTTCCTCGGCGGCGGCAGGCTGGCCGGCGCCTTCCTGCGCTTCACGCTGCGGCTGCCCGACGTGCTGGTGGTGCTGGCGAGCGTCGAGCTCGACGCCTATCGCGCCTTCGTGCCCGGCCAGCCGGTGGCGCTGGTCCCGAACGGCATCGACTGCGAGCGCTTCCTGCGCCACGGCCGCCCGGCGGCCGAGCCGCAGGCGCCGCTCGCGCTCGCCTTCATCGGGCGCCTGGCGCGCGAGAAGGGCGTGTTCGAGGTCCTCGAGGCGATGCGCCTCGCGCGCGAGGCGGGCGTCGCCGCGCGCCTGCTCGTCGCCGGCGCCGGCCCGGACGAGGAGAGCCTGCGCCAGTGCGTGCAGGAGCTCGACCTCAGGCGCGAGGTGACCTTCGTCGGCGTGCTCGACGACAAGGGCAAGGCGCGGCTGCTCGGCCAGAGCGACGCGCTCCTGCTGCCGAGCTACAGCGAGGGCCTGCCCTACGCGCTGCTCGAGGCGATGGCCGCGGGCGCGGTGCCGGTCGTGACGCGCGTCGGCGCGATGCCCGACGTGGTGACCGAGGGCCAGCACGGCCTGTTCGTGCCGCACGCCGACGCGCAGGCGCTCGCCGCGGCCATCGGCTCGCTCGCCGCGGACCGCGCGTCGCTCGCGCGCATGCGCGACGCCTGCCGCAGGCGCATCGCCTCGGCGTTCTCGATCGCGCGGGTGGCGGACGACCTGCGCGCCCTTTATTCCACACTGCTCAAGAACCATGTGCGGAATCGCCGGCTGGGTCGCAGCCCCACGTAGCGCGCCCGAGGACGCGGCGATCGCCGCCGCCCTCGACGCCATCGCGCACCGCGGCCCGGACGGCGAGGGCGCGGCCGCCTTCGTCAACCGCGGCACCGGGCACCGCGTCGTGCTCGGGCACCGGCGCCTCGCCATCATCGACCCGCAGGGCGCGCAGCAGCCGATGTGCGACAACGCCGCCGGCATCGCGCTCACCTTCAACGGCGAGATCTACAACTTCCGCGAGCTGCGCGCGCAGCTCGCCGCGCGCGGCTACCGCTTCGAGCGCGACTCCGACACCGAGGTGCTGCTGCGCGCCTACCAGCACTGGGGCAAGGACGTGGTGCAGCACCTGCGCGGCCAGTTCGCCTTCGCCGTCTGGGACGGCCGGCGCGAGCAGCTGCTGCTCGCGCGCGACCGCTTCGGCGAGAAGCCGCTTTACCTGTGCGAGCGCGACGGCTCGCTCTATTTCGCTTCCGAGATCAAGGCGCTGCTCGCCATCCCCGGCATCGCGCCGCAGGTCGACCTGCGCGCGGTGTGGGAGTCCCTCGCCTACCGCTACGTGCCCGGGCCGAAGACCCTCTTCGCCGGCATCCGCAAGCTGCCGCCCGCGACCTACGGCCTGTGGCAGTTCGGCCGCCTGAAGGAATCGCGCTACTGGATTCCTCCTGATCGAAATTCAAGCACTTTGAAAGGGGACACATCGGTCGAAGCGTTCCTGGACCATTTGGATGACGCGGTAAAGACCCAGATGGTGAGCGACGTGCCTTTCGGCGCGTTCCTCTCCGGCGGCCTCGACTCGAGCACCATCGTCGCGCTGATGAGCCGCCACAGCTCGCAGGTGAAGACCTTCTCGGTCGGCTTCGGCGAGGACCGCTACAGCGAGCTGCCGTACGCGGCGCAGGTGGCGAAGCAGTTCGGCACCGCGCACACCGAGATCGTGGTCTCGCAGAAGGACCTGATGGCCGAGCTGCCGAAGCTGGTCGCCTTCCGCGATGCGCCGGTGGCCGAGCCCTCCGACATCCCGATCTACCTGCTCGCGCGCGAGGCCTCGCGCAGCGTGAAGATGGTGCTGACCGGGGAGGGCAGCGACGAGCTGCTCGGCGGCTATCCGAAGCACGTCATGGAAAGGATGCGCTGGGCGTGGCGCGCTCTTCCTTTCAGAGGTTCCTTGCTCTCACCCCTCGTGCGCGCGCTGCCTTACGGCTTTCGCCGCGCCAAGACCGCGGTGGCGAACCTCGAGCTCGAGGACTGGCACGAGCGCTACGTGCGCTGGTTCGGCGCCATGGACCACGCCGAGCGTGAGCGTCTTTCCATTTTGAATATGAATGGAAGCGACATACTCGAGAGCGTACCCCCCTTCGACGCCCAGCCGGGCAACAGCACGCTGCGGCGCATGCTCTATTTCGACCAGACGAGCTGGCTGCCCGACAACCTGCTCGAGCGCGGCGACCGCATGACGATGGCCGCCTCGATCGAGGCGCGCGTGCCGTTCCTCGACCACAAGCTCGCCGAGCATGTCTCGGCCCTGCCCGATGAGCTGCGCGTGCGCGGCCTGCGTACCAAGTGGATCCTGCGCCAGGCCGGCAAGGCGCTCCTGCCGCGGCGCATCCTCAAACGCCCGAAAGTCGGCTTCCGCGTGCCGGTGAACGAATGGTTCCGGGGCGAGATGCGCGACTACCTGCTCGACCACCTGCGCGCGGGCGCCTCGCTCACGCGGCAGTACTACGACGGCGCCGTGCTCGACCGCCTGGTCGACGAGCACCTGCGGGGCCGGCATAACCACGAGAAGACCCTTTGGACGCTCTTGAACCTCGAAATCTGGCACCGGACCTACCGCCGCGCCTGAAGCAGAAGCTGCGCTGGCAGTGGAACCGGTTGCGCTGCATGACGCCGCTGGAGGTCGGTCACCGCGTCGCGCGGCTGGTGCAGGCCCGCGCCGAAAGCCGCGGCCTGATCGGCGTGCGCGAGGTGCCCACGGCCTATGTCGACTTCGCCCCCCAGCCCTGGATTCATTGCTCGCCGGGCATCGACCCGGCGCCCTACGTCGCCGCCGCGAACCGCATCGCCGAGGGCTGGCTCCACGTGTTCGTGCTGCGCGACGTCGACCTGGGCTCGCCGCCGCGCTGGAACCGCGACCCCAAGACCGGCATCGAGGCGCCGCTCCGGTTCGGCAAGCTGCTCGACTACCGCGACGCGGACCTGGTGGGCGACATCAAGTATCTGTGGGAGCCCAATCGCCACGCGCACCTGGTGACGCTTGCGCAGGCCTTCGCCCTTACCGGAGAGGAGAAGTACTTCCGCGTCGTGCAGGAGCACCTCGACAGCTGGTTCATCGCCTGCCCGTACGGCATGGGCGCGAACTGGGCGAGCTCCCTCGAGGCGGCGATGCGCCTGGCGAACTGGTCGGTCGCCTGGCAGCTCCTCGGCGTGCAGATCCTCGAGAAGCACGCCGAGTTCGCCGCACGCTGGCTGCGCTCGGTGTACCAGCACGCGGAATTCGTGCGCGGCTGGTTCTCGCTGCATTCCTCGGCCAACAACCACCTGATCGGCGAGGCGGCGGGCCTGTTCCTCGCGGCGCTGTGCTGGCCGCACTGGCCGCGCGCGCGCGCCTGGCTCGCCACCGCCAAGGCGATCCTCGAGCGCGAGGCGCTGGCGCAGAACGCGCCCGACGGCGTGAACCGCGAGCAGGCGGTGTGGTACCAGCAGTCGGTGCTCGAGATGCTGGTGCTCTGCCTGCTCGCCGGCAAGGCCAACAAGCAGTGGTTCTCGCCCGACTACGAGTCGAGGATCGAGGCGATGATGGATTTCCTCGCCTCGATCATGGACGCCGGCGGCAACGTGCCGATGTTCGGCGACGCCGACGACGGCGTGGTGGCGAGCCTCGCCCCCGGCGCGCCGCCGGCGCGCTCGCTCCTCGCCACCGGGGCGCTGCTCTTCCACCGCGGCGACTTCAAGCTCAAGGTGGGCGCGCTCGACGACAAGGCGCGGTGGCTCTTCGGCGCGGGGGCCGACGAGCGCTTCGCCGCGCTCGACGCGGAGAAGACGCGCCTGCCGCTGCGGCAGGCCTACCCCGAGGGCGGCTATTACGTGCTCGGCTGCGAGTTCGAGACGCCCAACGAGATCCGCGTCGTCGCCGACGCCGGGCCGCTCGGCTACCGCTCGATCGCCGCGCACGGGCACGCCGACGCGCTCTCCTTCACGCTCTCGGCGGGCGGGCGCGAGTTCTTCGTCGACCCGGGCACCTACGCCTACCACACGCAGGAGCGCTGGCGGCAGTACTTCCGCGGCACCGGCGCGCACAACACCGTGCGCATCGACGGCCTCGACCAGTCGGTGCAGGGCGGCAACTTCCTGTGGCTGCGCAAGGCGCGCGCCGGCTGCAGCCTGTGGCTGTCCTCGGCGCACAAGGACAGCTTCGAGGGCTGGCACGACGGCTACCTGCGCCTGGAGGACCCGGTGAAGCACCGCCGCCTGATCGAGCTCGACAAGCTCGCGCGCCGCGTGCGCATCGAGGACACGCTCGAGATGGAGGACGCGCACGAGGTCGAGCTGGTCTTCCACTGCAGCGAGGGCTGCCGCGTCGACCCGGTCGGCGGCGGCTACGTGCTCGAGCAGGACGGCATCGTGGTCAGGGTTACGCTCCCGGACCTCGCCGGCAGCGCGCACCGCCTGTTCCGCGGCAGCCTGGCGCCGATCTGGGGCTGGGTGTCGCGCGCCTTCGACCGGCGCGAGCCGGCGGCAACCATCGTGTGGCAGGCCACCCTGACCGGCAACAGCCTGCTGCGCACCGAGATCCACATCGAGAAGCAGGGACAGGCCACGTTTTCCGAAGCCCCTGTCTAGAGAACTTCCTTTCTGTGCCGTCCGGACTATGCGGCGCGGCACGCCGGTCAACGTGCCTCTCTTAGCCTTGCCGCGATGACCATCGCCGCCACCGCGCGCATGGCCGCCGCGCCGCGCGCGTCCGCCATTCCGGCCGCCTTCGCCGTCGTGCTGTTCGGCTTCGCCGCGCTGCACGTGGCGATGGTCGCCTACGACCTCGGCAATCCCGAGCGCTTCCTGAACGCCGACCGCGCCACCTCGCGCCTGCAGGTGATCGAGCGCTTCGTGGCCGCGTGGGAGTCGGGGGCCGACCTGCGAGCGTTCCTCGCCGGCCACGGCATCCCCGGCGACTGGCTGCCGCAGGCGCTGCTCTATCTCGCCGGCGGATCGCTCGCGGTGATCCTGGTCCAGGTGCTGCTCGCGCTCGCCTCGATCGCCTGGGTGCGCGAGATCGGCCTGCGCCTCGGGCTGCCCGAGGCCCGGGCGAGCGCGGCCGCGATCCTGTACGGCGTGCTGCCGCACTCGCTGGTGCTGCCGCATCAGCTCTCGTCGGAGGCGATCTTCGTCCCGCTGGTGGTGCTGTCCTTTGCGCTCGTCCTGCGCGGTGCCGCCGCCTCGCGCCACGCCGCGGCCGGGCTCGCCATGGGGCTCGCGGTGCTGGTGCGCCCGATCACGCTCGCCTGGCCGGCCATCCACGCGCTGCTCGCGTGGCGCACGCGCCCGTCCACGCGGCTCGCCTACCTCGCCATGGGCCTGGCGCCGCTCGTCCTGTGGATGGGCTTCATCTGGAGCCAGACCGGGCTCCTCTCCATGGGGCCTTCCAAGCACGACCTCGGCTGGAACCTCCACCAGCGCGTGCAGCGCATGGGGGCGCACCTGCCGCCCGGGCAGCGCTTCGCCGACCGCGAGCGCCTGACGGTGGCCGAGTACCTGCGCTTCGCCGCCTCGCACCCGGGCCCGGCCGCGGCGCACGCGGCGCGCGACATGATGGCCCTCGGCGTCAAGTCGGGCGTCGAGCGCCTGGTGTTCGACTACCTCGACCTGTTCCCGGAGAGCCGCAGCCTGCAGGACCCGCAATCGGGCTGGCGCAAGACGCTGGAGCAGAAGGGCGTCGTGGGGGGGCTCGTGCACATCGCGGGCGACCACCCCGGCCTGTTCGTCGCCTCGACCGGCGGGGCGCTGCTCTTCCTCGTCTTCATGGCGCTCGCGCTCGTGGGCGCCTGGGTGTTCGTGCGCAGCGGGCGCTGGATGCTCGTCGCGTTCGTCCTGTACGTGTTCGCCACGGCGACCGCGGTCGACGCGGCGCAGTCGCGCCACCGCGCGCCGGCGGAGTTCGCGCTGTGCCTGCTCGCCGTGGCGGGATTCTGGGCCCTGCAGAGGCGCCGCGATGGCCGCTAATCCCTCGCAGCTTCACAAAGGTGCAACCCCCGGCCGCCTGCCCGAGCGCGGCGTCGTCGCCGTGTTCGACCTCGATGGCACGCTCACGCGCGGGGATACGCTGGCGCCGTTCCTGCGTTTTGTGTGCGGCACCTGGCGCTTCCTGCTGCTGCTGCCGCTCGCGCTGCCGGCGCTCGTCGGCGTCATGCTCGGCATGCCGCGCCAGCGGATGAAGGAGTGGCTGCTGCGGGTGTACCTGCGCGGCCTGCCGGCGAAGACGCTCGCCGCGCGCGGCGAGGCGTTCGCGCGCGAGGCGCTGCCGGGCCTGCTGCGGCCGCAGGCGATGGAGAAGCTCGCCTGGCACCAGGTGCGCGGGCACCGCTGCGCGCTCCTCTCCGCTTCTCTGGGCGTCTACGTCGAGCCCTGGGCGCGCGCCGCCGGCTTCGATGAAGTCTTTTGTTCCGACCTTGAAATTCAAAATGGTCTTGTCACGGGCAGACTGAACGGGCTGAACTGCGAAGGCGCGGAGAAGGTGCGCCGGCTCGAGGCGTACTACGGCGAGCTCACCAACCTGAAGATCCACGGCTACGGCGACTCCGCCGGCGACCGCCACTTCCTCGCGCGCTGCGTCGAGGCGCACTACAAGCCGTTCGCCGCGCATTCGACCGCGCTCGATCTCGTGCGCCTGATGCGGCCGCACCAGTGGCTGAAGAACGGCTTCGTCTTCGTCGGCCTCATCTTCGGGCATGCGTGGAGCAATCCCGCCCTGGTGGCGACCGCGGTGCTCGCGGCGGTCGCCTTCTCGCTCATCGCGAGCGCCATCTACATCGTCAACGACTTCGCCGACCGCGAGCGCGACCGGCTGCACCCGAAGAAGCGCGACCGGCCGCTCGCCTCCGGCCGTGTTTCCGCAACGCATGCGCTGCTGTTCTCCGGGGTGCTGGCGCTGGCCGGCGCCGCCACGGCGGCGGCGGCCGGGTGGGTGGTGCTCGCCATCGTCGTCGGCTACGCGGCGATGAACGTGGCCTACAGCTTCTCGCTGAAGAGCGTCGTGATCCTCGACGTGTTCATCATCTCGGCGGGCTTCATCCTGCGCATCCTCGCCGGCACGCTGGGCATCGGCGTGCCGCCCTCGCAGTGGCTGCTGGTGTGCACGCTGCTGCTGACGCTCTTCCTCGGCTTCACCAAGCGCCGCTCGGAGCTCCTGTCGGTCACCGCCGAGTTCGTCACCCACCGCAAGGCGCTGCTGCACTACAACCCGGCGCTGCTCGACAAGCTGATCGGCATATGCGCGAGCGGCGCCATCATGAGCTACAGCCTCTACACGATGAGCCCGCAGACGGCGCAGATGCACGGCACCGAGAACCTCATCTACACCATCCCGTTCGTCGTCTACGGCATGTTCCGCTACCTGTACCTGCTGCACGCCAAGCACGCCGGCGCCGACACCTCGCGCGAGCTGGTGCGCGACCCGCACCTGCTCGCTTCCGTGCTCGGCTGGTGCGCGGCGACGTTCTGGCTGATCTCGTGACCGCGGTCAGCCTCGCGCTCATCCTCGCCGGCGTGGCGCTCAACGCCGCGGCGCAGCTGCTGCTCAAGGCGGGGACCAACGCCGTCGGGCAGTTCGCCTTCACCGCGGACAACATCGTCCCGGTGGGCACGCGCCTTGCCTTCGAGCCGCACATCCTCGCCGGGGTGACCTGCTACGTGGTGAGCCTGGTGGTGTGGATCATGGGCCTGTCGCGCGTCGAGGTGAGCATCGCCTACCCGATGCTGTCGCTGGGCTACCTGATCAACGCGCTGGCGGCGTGGTACCTCTTCGGCGAGTCGCTCTCCGCGATGCGCCTCGCCGGCATCGCCTTCATCATCGCCGGCGTGTTCGTCATCGCGCGCAGCTAGCGCGCTGCATAGTCGGGTCGGCACGCCGCTCCGCCCGGACTACGCCTCTCCCCACGGCGATCAACGTCCATCCCGCATCCTCGCGGGATGAAAATCTGCGTGCTGGGCCTCGGATACGTGGGCGCCGTATCCGCGGGCTGCCTTGCCAAGGAAGGCCATGAAGTCATCGGCGTCGACCCCGAGCGCGCCAAGGTCGACCTCATCAACGCCGGGCGCTCGCCGATCATCGAGAAGGACATCGGCGAGATCATCGCCGAGCAGGTGGCCGCGGGGCGCCTGCGCGCGACGACCGAGCTCGCCGAGGCGGTGCGCGCGAGCGACCTCGTCTTCGTCTGCGTCGGCACGCCGAGCCAGCCGAACGGCGGCATCGACCTGAAGTACGTGCGCCGCGTGTGCGAGCAGATCGGCGCCACGCTCGCCGCGCATCCCGGCGCGCCGGTGATCGTCATGCGCAGCACCATGCTGCCGGGAACGATGCGCGAAACAGTCCTGCCTTTACTTGAAAGAAGTTCAGGGAAGCGGGCTGGAGAAGAATTCGGCGTCTGCATCAACCCCGAGTTCCTGCGCGAGGGCACCGCGGTGCACGACTACGCGCACCCGCCCAAGACCGTGATCGGCGAGGTGAACCGCGCGAGCGGCGACCTGCTCGCCAGCCTCTACGCCAGGACCCCGGGGCCGATGATCCGCACCGACATCGAGACCGCCGAGATGGTGAAGTACGCCGACAACGCCTGGCACGCGCTGAAGGTGGGCTTCGCCAACGAGATCGGCAGCCTGTGCAAGGCGCTCGGCGTCGACGCGCACCGCGTGATGGAGATCTTCTGCCAGGACCAGAAGCTCAACCTCTCGCCCTACTACCTCAAGCCCGGCTTCGCTTTCGGCGGCTCCTGCCTGCCGAAGGACCTGCGCGCGCTGCTCTACAAGGCGAAGACGCTGGATGTCGGCCTGCCCATCCTCTCGGCAGTCCTGCCTTCGAATCAGCTCCAGATCGAGCGCGCCGTGCAGGCGGTGGTGGAGAAGGGCAACCGCAAGGTGGGGATCCTCGGCTTCTCCTTCAAGGCCGGCACCGACGACCTGCGCGAGAGCCCGATCGTCGAGCTCGCCGAGCGCCTGATCGGCAAGGGCTACGAGCTGCGCTTCTACGACCGCAACGTCAGCCTCGCCTGCCTGCACGGCGCGAACCGCGACTACATCCTCAACCGCATCCCGCACATCTCGCGCCTGATGGTGCCCACGGTGCAGGACGTGCTCGACCACGCGCAGACCATCGTCATCGGCAACGCCGCGCCGGAGTTCGCCGACGTGCCCAGGCGCGTCATGGACGGCCAGACCGTCATCGACTTCGTGCGCGTATGCAACTCGCGCACCATCCTCGGCGTGTACGAGGGGATATGCTGGTAGAGGAAGCGCTCCGCCAGCGCTACGTCATCGAGCGCAAGCTGGCCGAGCACGCGCGCCGCGCGCGCGAGCTGGAGCGCCACTTCCGCCTGCTGCGCCGCGCGCTCGGCCTGCGCAAGGTCTTCATGGAGGTCGGCGCCGGCGCCGGCGCGCTCGCGCAGCGCGTCGCGGGCTACGTCGAGCGCGCCTATGCCGTCGATACCTCGGCGCGGGCCACGCACGCGCTGCGCCGGCCGGGCAACGTGGTGGCGCTGCGCGCGGATGCCTCGGGCATCCCGGTCCCCGAGGGCACGGTCGACGTCGCCTTCAGCCGCGAGCTCGTGGCGCAGCAGCTTCCCGCCATCCACCGCGCGCTTGCTCCCGGCGGGCGCTACCTCTGCCTCGCCCCGAAGTCTTCGCGGGCGACGCTCGCCGCGGCGGGCTTCCGCAAGCTGCGCTGCTATGCGCGGGTGGCCGGCTGGTATGCGCGCCTGCCGTTCCCCCTCGACCGGCTCTTCGGCGCCTGCATCGAGGCGGTGAAATAGCCCAGGCGATGCGCACCTACTATGTCCGGCCGCGCTGCGACGGCGGCTACGGCGCCGGCGACGGCACCAGCTACGAGAACGCCTGGAACGGCGTCGAGGCGGTCGACTGGCGCGCCATGGCCGCGGGCGAGCCGGCGCAGCTCTGGGTGTGCGGCGACCCGCAGGGGCCGGGCGGCTTCATGACCGTGTTCGTCGAGATGAGCTACCTTGAATCCTCGCCGCGTCCTCTTTCTCGTCGAGAATCTCCCCAGCCCGTTTGACCGGCGGGTCTGGCAGGAAGCGTGTGCCTTGCGCGACGCGGGCTACACGGTGTCGATCATCTGCCCCACCGGGCGCGGCTACGAGCGCAAGGACGAGACTCTCGACGGCATCCGCATCCTGCGCTACGACCTGCCCACGGAAGGCGAAGGGCCGCTCGGCTACCTGCTCGAGTACTCGGTGGCGCTCTTCTGGAGCTTCGTGCTTTCCTGGCGTGTCCGCTTCGACGCCATCCATGCCTGCAATCCGCCGGATCTGTTCTTCCTCATCGGCGGCTTCTGGAAGCTGTTCGGCAGGAAGTTCCTCTTCGACCATCACGACGCCAACCCGGAGCTCTACGAGGCGAAGTTCGGCAAGCGCGGGTTCTTCTACCGCGCGATGCTGCTGCTGGAGCGGCTCACCTTCCGTACCGCGGACATCTCGATCGCCACCAACGAGTCCTACAAGCGCATCGCCGTCACGCGCGGCGGCATGGCGCCGGAGAAGGTGTTCGTGGTGCGCAGCGGCCCGAGCCTGGAGCGCATGCGCATCCTTCCCCCCGTGGAAAGACTGAAATGCGGGAAAAGGCATCTGGTGGGCTACGTCGGCGTCATGGGACGCCAGGAGGGAATCGACTACCTGCTGCGCGCGGCCGCGCACATCGTGCACGACATGGGGCGCCGGGACGTGCACTTCGGCCTGGTCGGCGGCGGCACCTCGCTCGAGGCGCTCAAGCGCCTCGCGGCGGAGCTCGGCCTGGCCGAGCACGTCACCTTCACCGGCCGCGTGAGCGACCGCGAGATGCTCGAGATGCTCAACACCGCAGACGTGTGCGTGAACCCGGACGTCGCCAACGCGATGAACGACATCTCGACCATGAACAAGGTGATGGAGTACATGGCGCTCGGCAAGCCGATGGTGCAGTTCGACCTCGCCGAGGGGCGTTTCTCGGCGCAGGAGGCGTCGCTCTACGCGCGGCGCAACAACGCCCTCGATCTAGCGGAGAAGATCGTCGCGCTGCTGGATGACCCCGCCATGAGGAAAAGCATGGGCGAGTACGGCCGCCGCCGCGTGCTGGAGCAGCTCGAGTGGCGCCACGAGGTCCCGAAGCTGCTCGCGGCATACGACGCGCTGGGGGCGAAGCCCGCCCGGCGCGAGCAGCCTGCGCCCCTGTAGTCCGTCCGGCAGGTGGCGCGAGCAGGTCCTGCTCAACGCAAGTCGCGCATCCTTCAGCCTCTATGCAAGCCACCATCCCGCTGCCCTCCAACCGGTCCTTCGGCTGGACCTTCACCGCCGTGTTCGCGCTGGTCGCGCTGTTTGCCTATCCCTGGCTGATCGCCGTGGCGGCGCTGACCGCGGCCGTGACCCTGACGCGCGCGCACTGGCTGATGCCGCTCAACCGCGCCTGGATGAAGCTGGGCGAGGTGCTGCACCACGTGGTGAGCCCGCTCGCGCTCGGGCTCATCTACTTCGCGGTCTTCACGCCCGTGGGACTGGTCATGCGCCTCGCCGGGCGCGACGCGCTGTCGCGGCGCTTCGAGCCGGCCAGGCCGACGTACTGGGTGCGGCGCGAGCCGCCCGGCCCGAAGGACGACAGTTTCCGCGACATGTTCTGAAGAGGGAGCGAGCATGGATTTCGCCGTGCAGATGTGGCGCTTCATGCGTGCGCGCCGCAAGTTCTGGCTGCTGCCGATCATCCTGGTGAGCGTGCTGCTCGGCGGGCTGCTCGTGCTCGCCAAGGGCTCGGTGGTCGCGCCATTCATCTACACGCTGTTCTAGCCGTGACGCGTTCGCCATGAAAATTCTCGGCATCTCGGCGTACTACCACGACAGCGCCGCGGCGCTGCTGCGCGACGGTCAGGTGGTGGCGGCGGCGCAGGAGGAGCGCTTCACGCGCAAGAAGCACGACGCCGCATTCCCGCGCCAGGCCATCGAGGCGTGCCTGCGCGCGGCGGCGATCCGTCCCGCGGAGCTCGACCACGTCGCGTTCTACGACAAGCCGTTCCTCAAGTTCGAGCGCCTGCTCGAGACCTACCTTGCCTTCGCCCCGCGCGGCTTCGCCTCGTTCCGCCAGGCGCTGCCGGTATGGGTGAAGGACAAGCTGTTCCAGCGCAGCACCCTCCTCGCCGAGCTGAAGTCGCTCGACCCCAAGGTGAAGTGGCACGAGAGGCTGCTGTTCTCCGAGCATCACCTCAGCCACGCCGCGAGCGCGTACTTCCCGTCGCCTTTCGAGAGCGCGGCGGTGCTCACCATGGACGGCGTGGGCGAGTGGACCACCACCTCGGTGGCGCTCGGCACGGGGCGCGAGCTCAAGGTGCACAAGGAGATCCATTTTCCGCACTCGCTGGGGCTGCTCTACTCGGCGTTCACCTACTACACCGGCTTCAAGGTGAATTCCGGCGAGTACAAGGTGATGGGGCTCGCGCCCTACGGCGAGCCGAGATACGCGCAGAAGATCCGCGAGCACCTCATCGACGTGAAGGACGACGGCAGCTTCCGGCTGAACCTCGAGTATTTCGACTACTGCACGGGGCTGACCATGACCAACGGGCGCTTCGACGAGCTCTTCGGCGGCCCGCCGCGCAAGCCCGAGCAGCCCCTCACGCAGCGCGAGATGGACCTCGCCGCTTCGGTTCAGGCGATCACCGAGGAGGTGGTGCTCAAGCTGGCCCAGGGCATCGCCCGGGAAACCGGCGAAAGAAACCTGTGCCTCGCCGGCGGCGTGGCGCTCAACTGCGTCGCCAACGGCAAGCTGCTGCGCAAGCGCTACTTCGACCGGCTGTGGCTGCAGCCCGCCGCCGGGGACGCCGGCGGCGCGCTGGGCGCCGCCTACGTGGCCCACCATCTCTTCAACCGGCAGGAGCGCAAGCTGAACGGCGAGCTCGACGGCATGAGGGGCGGCTACCTCGGGCCGCAGTTCACCAACGCCGACATCGAGAAGCGCCTGTACGACGCCGGAGCGGTGTTCGAGACCATGGGCGACGACGCGCTCATCGAGGCATCCGCGCGAGCGCTCGCCGAGGGCAAGGCGCTCGGCTGGTTCCAGGGGCGCATGGAGTTCGGCCCGCGCGCGCTCGGCGCGCGCTCAATCCTCGGCGATGCGCGCTCGCCGACGATGCAGAAGACGCTCAACCTGAAGGTCAAGTATCGCGAGTCGTTCCGCCCGTTCGCGCCGGCCGTGCTGGCCGAGGACGCCTCCCGGTTCTTCGATCTGCGGGCGGAAAGTCCCTACATGCTCCTGGTCGCCGACGTCGCCGAGCGCGAGCGCATCGCCATGACCGAGGCGCAGGAGGCGCTGTTCGGCATCGACAAGCTCAACGTGCCGCGCTCGTCCATCCCGGCGGTGACGCACGTCGACTATTCCGCGCGCGTGCAGACCGTGCACCGGGAGACCAATCCCCGGTTCCATGGTTTGATCTCCTCCTTCAAGCAGCAGACCGGCTGCCCGGTGCTCGTCAACACCAGCTTCAACGTGCGCGGCGAGCCAATCGTCGGCTCGCCCGAGGACGCGTTCCGCTGCTTCATGGGCACCGAGATCGAGACGCTCGCGGTCGGCAACTGCTTCCTGCGCAAGGAGCGGCAGAACCCCGCCCTGCGCGAGAACTACGAGCACAAGTTCGAGCTGGACTGACCGTGCTGAGGTTCCTCTCCGCTATCGGCGTCATGCTCGTTTCGACGGCTGTCGCGGTCGGCGCCTTCGAGGTATTCCTGAGGGCGACGGGCTACAGCACGCCGATGTGGTACGAGCCGCACGACGCGCTCGGCTGGAGCCTGCGTCCGGGCGCGAGCGGCACGTTCACCACCGAGGGCCGCGCCGAGGTGCGCGTCAATTCGGCCGGCTTCCGCGACCGCGAGCATCCCCTCGAGAAGCCGCCGGCGACCTATCGCATCGCCGTGCTCGGCGACTCCTACTCCGAGGCGATGCAGGTGCCCCTGGAGAAGGCGTACTGGGCGCAGCTCCCCGCCCGTCTCGCCGGCTGCGGCTTCCAGCCGGGGCGCCAGGTGGCGGTGCTCAACTTCGGCGTCGCGGGCTTCGGGACCGCGCAGCAGCTGGTGATGCTCGAGACGGTCGCGCAGCGCTATCGGCCCGACCTGGTGCTGCTGCAGTTCACCAACGGCAACGACGTGCGCAACAACTCCTTCGCCCTCGAGGAGGAGAAGCAGCGGCCGTTCTTCACCGTCGATGCGCGCGGGCGGCTGCGCGCCGACAACTCCTTCGTGGCGACCGAGGCGCACCTGCGCCGCTCGTCGCTGCCGTGGGAGATCTTCCGCGGCGCCTCCGACTATTCGCGCGTGGTGCAGCTCCTGCGCGCCGTCAGGCAGGCGCCACTCATGTCCCGCGCGAGCGCCGCCGATGCGCCCGAGGCCGGGCTCGAGACGGCGGTGCTGGTCGAGCCGAAGAATGCCCTGTGGCAGGAGGCGTGGCGCACCACCGAGGCGCTGATCGCCCGCACGCGCGATGGCGCATCGCGCCAGGGCGCCGCCTTCCTCCTCGTCACCGTGCCCTACGCGGTGCAGGTGCATCCGGACCGCAGGGTGCGCGAGGCGATGCAGGCGAAGCTCGGCGTGCCCGATCTCTTCTACCCGGACCGGCGCATCGCCGCATTCGCGGCAAAGCAGGGCATTGCGGTCCTGACCCTCGCCCCGGAGATGCTCGAGCTCGCCGAGGCGAAGGGCGTGGCGCTGCACGGCTTCGCGAACGCCCAGCCCGGCTTCGGGCACTGGAACGAGCTGGGCCACGCCGCCGCCGCGTCGCTCATCGCGCGGAAGCTCTGCAGCGGCCTAAGTGCGGACCTGCCTCATTCAAAGTCCTAGGCGGGAGGCCGCCTTGCGGACCTTCCTCTCGAAGGTGTAGAGCCGGTCGGTGAGCGGGCCGATGCGGTAGCCGAACACGCGCGCCTTCACCTCGCTCGACGCGGCGTCGTAGCGTACGCGGAGGAACTCGATGGCGCCGGCGCCGGCATCGAGGATCGCGAACTCGGCGAGCTTGTGGCGCTGCTTGCGCGCGGCGTCGACGGAGCCGGGATTGACGAAATAGGTCCGGTCGCCCCGGAAGGCGAACTTCTCCTGAAAGGCAATCTCCTGAACCCGCATCTCATCGGTCACCTCGCCGTCCACCTCGTAGATCTTCTGCTCGTGGCTGTTGCCGAAGAAGCAAAGGCGTGCGCCCGGGAAGTCCTCGCGCAGCAGCGCCGCGTTGTGCGCGACGAGCGCCGGGCTGACCATGTGCTGCTGCACGTCGCGCACGCCGCCGTGCACCAGCGCCACGGCGCCGTCCTCGAGCACCAGGCTCGCGGGCAGGCTGGCGAGCCAGGCGCGCGTCTCGCGCTGCAGCGTGCGGCGCGTGCGCTGCAGCGCATAGCGCGCGTTGTTCGAGCAGCGCCGCGTGTCGAGGCGCCCCAGGCCGATCAGGTCGTGGTTGCCGGCGATCGCCAGGACGCCGCGGCTGCGCAGCATGGCGGCGCACTCGTCCGGGTCGGCGTTGTAGCCGATCACGTCGCCCAGGCACACCAGGCGCCGCACGCCCCGGGCATCGAGCGCGGCGAGCACCGCGGCGAGCGCCTCGCGGTTGCCGTGGATGTCCGCGATGACGCCATAAGGACCCATGCCGGTGATTGAATCGCAACGAGGTTACGGGCAGGCTGGGGTGCAGCCATCCCCAACAGGACTACGACCTTGATCGAGAGAGTGATGCACCTGGCGGCGCGCCGCGCCGGGTTGCACGTCCTGGGCGTGTACTGTCGCAGGCTCGGCGCGGCCGCCGGGGTCTGCAACGAAGATCTCCATGTTCGTGCCCTGGACGAGACCGAGTTGCTCGCCTATTGCGCCGATCCCGAGCTGGAGCTGCGCGAAAGCATGGTCCGCAGCGGAAATACCTGCATCGGCGCGTTCTCGGGCGACGCGCTCGCGGGCTACGCCTGGTTCGCCTACGACGATGCGCCGCACGTGAACGGCGTGCGCGTGCGCGTGCCCCGGCACGCGATCTACCGCTTCAAGACGTTCGTGCGGCCCGCCTGGCGCGGCCGCGGCATCGCGCCGTTCCTGTACGGCGCCGCCGACGAACTCGTGGCGAGGCCTGACCGCGGCTACGTCGTCAACTGCATTGCCCTGCAGAACGCGCCGTCGATCGCCGCATCGCTGCGCAGCGGCGACGCGCCGCTCGGCCATCTCGGCTACTGGCAGGCGGGCAGGCGCTTCCTTGCCCTACACGCGCGCGGGGTCCAGGCCTTCGGCCTGCGCTTCTACCTGGGCTGAAGGCGCCTGCGCGGGGGTGCAGAGCCGGCGCAGCTCGGCGCGCGCGATCTTGCCCAGGGCGCCGCGCGGAATCGCCGGCACGACCGTCAGCCGGCGCGGCACCATCTTCGAGGCGAGGTGCCCGCAGCAGTGCTCGAGCAGCTCGTCCAGCATTTCCTCGCGCGGCCGGGCGGCGGCCGCGGGGTGCAGCACGACGGCGGCGCAGACGACCTCGAGCTCGCCCGCGCGCTCGCCGAACACGCCGCAGTCCGCGACGGCCGGATGCTGCCGGATCGCCTGCTCGATCTCGCTCGGGAAGATGCTCAGCCCCCCGGCGTTGATCATCTCCTTGAGGCGCCCGGTGATGCTGATCGCGCCCTGGTGGTCGAGGCGCGCGAGGTCGCCGGTGCGAAACAGTCCGTCGGCCGTGAAGCCTTCGTCCTCGCGGCCGAGGTAGCCGTCCATGATCGACCAGCCGCCGATGCACAGCTCGCCGATCTCGCCGGCGGCGAGCGCGCCGCCGCCCGCCGGGTCGCGCACCTCGGCGAAGGCGCCGAAGCGCATCGGCCCGACGGCGCCGGGATCGGCGCCCGGCAGCGAGGCCTCGTTGCAGGCGACGGTGGAGTAGGTTTCGGCGAGGCCGTAGGAGAGGAACACCCGCGTGCGCGGCAGCGCGGCGAGGATGCGCGCCGCCTGCTCGCGCGAGGTGGCCGCGCCGCCCATGCTCAGCACGCGCAGGCGCTCGCGCACCGCCGGCTCGCAGCCGTGGCGGCCGAACAGGAAGGCGCCGACGATCGGCGGGCAGATGGCGACGCTCGCGGCGTGATCGACCAGCCCCGCGGCGAGCGCCGCCGGGCTCGACGACTCGCGGTGCACGATGCAGTCCGCGCCCAGCGCCACGGCGCCCATCAGGCAGTACAGCCCGTAGACGTGCGAGAGCGGCAGGATCGGCATGACGCGGTCGGCGCCGCTCGCGCCATAGAAGCCGAGCACCGCCTTGCCCTTCTCGAGGATGCGCGGCCAGCGCAGGATGGCGCCCTTCGCGGTGGAGGTGCTGCCCGAGGTGTAGAACACCGCCGGCGGCAGGTGCTGCAGCCAGTCCTGCCAGTCGCGGCCGCGGCTGTCGGGCCGCGCCGGGCGCGCCCCGCGCGGCTGCGGCAGGCCCGTGCCGAGCACGACGTCGCGCGCCCCGGGCGCCTCGCCGAGGGGGCGCAGCGTGCCGGCCCAGTCGCGCAGCGCCCGACCGAGGCGCTCGTTGCCGGCGTCGATCGCCGCCGCCTGCGGCGCCGCCGCCTCGAGGATGCCGGCGAAGCCGAGCGCCGAGGCGCTGGGCGGCACCGCGATCAGCTGCAGCCCCAGCCGCCAGGCGGCGGCCACCAGCTCGACGTGCACGCGGCTGCTCTCCAGCGCGAGGACGATGCGGTCGCCCGGAGCGAGGCCGAGCTCCGACTCGAGCCGGGCCGCAGTGCCGGCGGAGCGCTCGAGGATCCGTGCGAACGGCTCGGGCGCTTCGCCCGCGAGCCGCAGCATCGGTCCGTCCGGCAGGGCGCTCATGGTTCTTTGCCGCGCAGCTTGCGCTGCACGTACGCCGTGGTCGCCGCCGTGGTGGCGAAGTTCGCTTCCTCGAGCTCGCGCGTCTCCACCGCGATGCCGAACTCCTGCTCGATGCCGACGATGAACTCGAGGAACGCCAGCGAGTCGAGCTCCCCGCGCTCGCCGTCGCGCGGCCGCTTGCCCCCGGGAGAAATCGAGCGGTAGATCCGCACCAGCCGCGAGCGGATCTCCTCCTTTTCGTCGATGCAGCCTTCGATCACGAGAACGCCTCCGTGTGGTGTCCCATCCAGGATTCGCCGTCGAGGCGCTCGAGCCAGCACTGGCTCGACAGGAGCACCCCCAGGAGCTGCGGCGTGCGCGCGTGGACGAGCGCCGCGCCGGACCAGCCGTACAGGCACCGGCGCCGCGACAGCGCGTCGGCGAGCCGCGGCTCGAGGCGCCCGCGCACCGCCGCCGCGCCCTTCTCGTAGGCGTCGTGGAGGAGGTGGTCGAGCACCGCCTCGAGGGCGTTGCGCCCCGCCGCCACCTGCTGCACGTGCGCCTGCCCGCCGCGCAGGTAATAGGCGAACCAGCCGAGGACCTCGCCCTGCGCGTCGCGCACGAGCGAGCGCACCAGCTCGCCGCGGCTGGGCACTGCCGCCATCTCGCGGAACAGCCAGTCGAGGAACGCGGCGTCATAGGCGGGGTGGCAGCGCGCCGATTCGGTGACGCGCGGCAGGTGCTCGAGCACCGCCTGCGCGGTCAGGGGCTCGGCGCGCGAGCGCGGCGGCGCGGGCCGCAGCCGCTCGCCGGCGGCGCGCAGGGCGAGCGCGTCGAGCGGCCGCCACAGCGGCCGCAGCCGGCGCGCGAGCGCCGGGCGCCCGAGCCGGCCGAGCGCCTCGTCGGCGCCGAAGCGCAGCGGGCGCAGCACGCGCGTCCAGGTGATGTTCTTCGCCGGCGCGCTCTCGCCGCCGCAAAGCTCCCACATCCGCCGCACGGTATCGTTGGCGCCGTCGGTGAAGGTGGCGTCCTGCGGGCCGAGCAGGTGGCTGCGAAAGAGGATGGCGCCGACCGCGCGGGCGCGCGCCTGCGGGTCGACCACGAGCTGGCCGCCGCAGCAGAGCCGCAGCACGCGGCCGTCGAGCCGCACGCGGCGCACGTGCTGGCCGAGGAAGCCGACGATGCCGCCGCCCTCGTCCTCGTAGACGAGCGGGGCGAGCTCCTCGTCGGCCCAGGGGCAGTCGAAGAAAGTGCGCTCGAAGTAGCGCGCCAGTCCGGCAGTCGCGGCCTCGCGGCGGCCCGAGCGCATCACCAGCTCGTAGAGCGCGGCGACGGCCGGCAAGTCCTCGCGCCGGCAGGCGCGCAGGCCACGCGCGCTCCGCGGCGCCGGCGACGGCGAAGCGCGCGCGGTGCTGACTGGCATTTGCATCCGCCAAGGGTAAACGCGCGGTTGCTACCGGGCGCGGCTCGGACGCTGCGCCAGTCGGCTCAGAGAGGCAGCAAGCGCAGCATGCGGCGCACGCGCCGCGGAATGCGCCGCACGCGCGCGCGGCGCTCGCCGAGGAGGACCACGGGGGCGGGCGGATTTTTCACCACCGCAATGAGCCTATCAGCGCAGGGAGAAAATTCGGGCCCGCGCCCTTGAGCCATCCGGCCCAGCAGCGCGCGTTTACCGGCACGCGGGCGCTTTGTATGGTGCTTGCGTGTCTGCTGTCTTGTTCTCCCCCGCGGCGGCGGTGCGCCGTCGCCCTTCCGGAACCGTGACCATCGTGGAAGTCAGGAGCGATCCGGCTTCGCTGCGCGCGCTCCTTCGCCTTGCAAAGCATTTCTCCAGAAAATGATCGTCTCCATCCACCAGCCGCACTTCCTCCCCTGGCTCGGGTTCCTGCAGCGCATGGCGCAGGCCGACCTCTTCGTGCTCCTCGACCACGTGCAATTCGAGCGGCGCAACTACCAGAACCGCACCATGATCCGCATGGGCGGCGAGGCGCGCTGGTTCACCGTGCCGGTCATCCAGCGCTCGCAGAAGGAGCGCATCGTCGAGAAGCGGGTCGACAACCGCATGGAAGGCGCGCGCGGCTGGGGAGCGGCCCACCTGCGCACGCTGAAGCACGCCTACCGCGAGGCGCCGTTCCTCGGCCACTACGCGCCGCAGCTGCGCCAGGTGTTGGAGACCGAATGGGAGCGGCTGGTCGACCTCAACCAGGCGGCGCTCGACTTCCTGCGCGGGGCCTTCGACATCCGCACGCCGCTGGTGTGCAGCTCGGAGCTCGCGGTGGAGGGGGCGCGCGGCGAGCTGATCCTCGACATCTGCCGCGCGGTGGGCGCCGACACGCTGCTCGCCGGCCTGGGCGGCTCGCGGGGCTACCTCGACGTCGCGGCATTCGCGCGCGCCGGCGTGCGCGTGGAGTTCCAGCAGTTCCGCCATCCCCAGTACCGGCAGTGCGGCCCGCAGCCCTTCACGCCCGGCCTGTCCGCCATCGACGCGCTCTTCAACTGCGGCCCGGCCGGCCGCGCGATGCTGCGCGGGGAAGGCGCCCAGCAACCCTCGCGTGTCGCCGCCTGACAGCGAAACGACGCGGTTCTACGAGAGCCACGTCCGGCGCTACGGCTACGGCTACCGCGGCCTGGGCTTCGGCCGGCGCTCCTCGCAGGAGAAGCGCTTCGCCGCCGCGGCTGCGCTCGGCGCCTTCCACGGCGCGCGCCTCCTCGACGCCGGCTGCGGCTTCGGCGACCTGCTCGCCTGGCTGGACGCCCGGGGCATCCAGCCGCGCTACACCGGGCTCGACATCTGCCCGCCCATGATCGAGCGCTGCCGCCGGCGCTTCGGCGAGGCCGGGGCGCGCTTCCTCGTCGGCGATGTGCTGGAGTACGAGCCCGACCAGCCCTACGACTACGTGGTGGCGAGCGGCATCTTCGGCTACGCGGCGCGCGGCCTGCGCGCCCGGGTGCAGCCGATGCTCGAGAAGCTCTTCGCCATGGCCGAGGTCGGCCTCGCGGTCAACTTCCTGTCCTGCTGCGCGCCGCGGCGCGCGCCCGGGCGGCTCTACCTCGAGCCGGCGGACGTGCTGCAGTTCGCCCTCACGCTGACCAGCGCAGTGCGCATGGACCATACGTACATGCCTAACGATTTCACGTTGTGCATGTACCGTAAGCCTCCCTGGGAAGATCCCGGGATGCAGGAGTCATGACAGCGAACGGCAACGGAGCAAGCTTTTCCAGCCGGTACGCCGGGCGCACCGTGGTGGCGATCGGCGCGCATCCGGACGACCTCGAGCTCGCCATCGGCGGCACGCTCGCGCGGCTGTCGCGCGACGGCGTGCGCGTGGTGATGGCGGTCGTCTCCATTCCCGGGGACTACCACGTGCGCCTCGAGGAGGCGAAGCGCGCGGCGGCGATCCTCGGCTGCGAGCTGCGCGTGCTGATGGACGGCGGCGCGCGGCGCATCGACGACCTGAAGAGCTACCAGCTGGTGGGCATGCTCGACTCCGTGGTGCGCGAGTGCGAGCCCGCCGCGGTGCTCACGCACAGCGCCGCCGAGTTCCACCGCGACCACGTCACCGTGCACAACGCCACGGTGTCGACGCAGCGGCTGCTGCAGTTCGACTTCTTTTCCTACAGCCCGACCATGTGCCGGCCGGTGCCGGTGCAGTTCCACCCGCGCCTCTACGTCAACGTCAGCGACACCATCGAGGCCAAGATGGACGCGATCAAGGCGCACGAGAGCCAGTTCGGCTGCCGCGGCATCAGCACCGACCTCTACCGCGACGTGGCGCGCCTGAACGGGCGCATGGTGGGCGTCGACTACGCCGAGGGTCTCGACGTCGGCCGGATGCTGGTGTAGCGGTGCGGCTCGTCCTGCTCACGGCGGCCGTCCTCGTCGCCGGCTGCGCCGCGGCGCCGAGCGCCGAGCGGCGCGACAGGGTGGAGGTGGTGTGGATGCGCGTCGACGACGTGCAGCGCACCTGCCAGGGCCTCGCCGGCCGCAAGGAGTTCCTCACCATCCACGGCTGCTCGCGCTGGTCCGCCGAGCAGCGCCGCTGCGAGATCTACGCCCCCGAGCCGCGCAGCGAGCGCGACGTGCAGCGCTTCGCCACCCTCGGGCACGAGCTCCTGCACTGCTTCGAGGGCAACTGGCACGACCGCTGGGGGCGCATGGAGAAGGCGAAGAGGTCATATGCCGTGCGCAGCATCGACCCTGCCGGGGAACAGGAATTTGCTCCGACCCGATGAAAACGAAGAGGGCACGGCCGCTAGACCGTGCCCCCTGTGCTGCACTTTCCCACTTCAAGCGGCGTTCAGCAGTGACTACACAGTGTTTGGCTCGCGAGAGCTGATAACAGGGTGCTGGCCACTTCGTGTAGGGCGCCCCCTACACAGGTAGGGATGGTCCTACTTCGCCGTTTCCTGCGCCCGAGGCGGGACTAGTCCGAGCGGACTATCCCCGTCATGGGCGAAGTGCCACTGTGCGTAGGTCGCGGCGCCTTCCAGCGTGCGGTCGCGGTAGGCGAAACCCCCTGATTTGACTGGGGGTTCCTGCGACAGGCTGTGGATGCCGCGGATGCCCCCCTCGGGGGCCCGGAGCAGGCCCCAGTCGGGGCCGCCGGTCAGCGGATCGCGGTAATGCCGGCGCAGGTGCCGCACCGGGTTCGGATAGCGCCGGTCCTCGAGCAGGTCGTCGAGCGACTGCGGGTAGCGCTTGATGGCCCCGGGCGTGCCACGGTAGTAGCTGGCGATCGCCTTGCGGTACTCGTTGCCGACGAAGAGCAGGTCGCGCTCCTTCTCGCGCTGCACCGCGTGCGAGGTGAGCTCGCCGAAGGCGGCGCCGACGGCACCCAGCGTCGCCACCAGGATGAGCACGGCCACATAGGTGAAGCCTCGCTGCCTACCACCGCTCATAGCCCTTGGCCCCGCTTTTCACGTCCCAGACGCCGCCGCGCTTCACGTCGGCGGGCGGCACCGGCACCCAGGTCGCCGCCGAGCCGGTGACCGGGTCGGGCGGGATGGCGCGCAGGTAGCGCTTGGAAACGAGCTCCTCGAGCGTCGCCGGGTAGCGCCCGGCGTCGGCGTAGTGCTTGTCGAGCGCGTCGCGCATCAGCACCAGGTTCTCCTTGAGCACCGCCTCCTCGGCGCGGTGCACGCGCCCGACGTAGTCGGGCACGACGATGGAAAGAAGCAGCGCCAGGATCGTGAGCACCACCATCAGCTCGATGAGGGTGAAGCCTTTTGCCGTTTTCACGTTCACCACTCCCTGTAGGCCACGCCGTTCATCCCGGCGCCCTCGCTGCGCGAATGCACGTCGTACACGTCGGCGCCCGCCTTCGGGTCGCTCGCCGGGCTGGCGTAGCTGCGCAGCCCCCATTCCTCGCCGCTCACCGGGTCCTTCGGCAGGCGGCGCAGGAAATGGATCTTCGTCTCGTCGGGGATGCGCGCGTCGCGCACGCCCTCCACGAGAACCTCGAGCGAAGGCGGGTAGCCCGAGGCGCCGAGCTGCCTCTCGATCGCGCCGTCGTCGTAGGCCTGCTTGTAGGCGTCGATCGCGGTGCGGATCTCGCGCAGCGCGCGCCTGAGCTCCTGCTCCTTGCCCCGCTGCACCGTGGTCTCCGCCAGCGGCAGCGCCACCGTGGCGAGGATTGCCACGATCGCCACCGTCATCAGCAGCTCGATGAGGGTGAAGCCCTTGGCGCTCATTTCTTCTCTTGTGCCGGCGCCGCAGGCGCAGCGGGTTTTTCCGGGGCTGGAGACGGAACGGGCGGCAGTTGCGGCACCATCGGCACCGCGCCGCCCGAGGCGCCCACCTCGGACTCGGTGCCCGAGTTGAACTCGGAGAGCCGCGCCGCGGGCCGCTCGATGTTGCGGATCACGCGCGGGGTGATGAGCAGCACGATCTCGGTCCTGCTCGCGGTGTCGTCCTTGTTGGTGAACAGCCGCCCCACGATCGGCAGGCCGGCGAGCCCCGGCACCTTGTCGGCGCTGCGGCGGTCCTCGGTGTTGATGAGGCCGGCGAGCACCTGCGTCTCGCCGTCCTTCAGGCGCAGCGTGGTGGCGGCGTTGCGGGTGCCGACCTGGTAGGCGACGGTGCCCGAGGCGCTGCGGATCTGCTGCGCGATGTTGCTCACCTCGAGCCCCACCTTGATGCCGACGTCGTCCTCGAGGAAGACCTGCGGCTCGACCTCGAGCTTGAGGCCGACGTCGAGGTAGTTGATGGCCTCGGAGACGAAGCCGGTCGCGCCCGCGGTGGTGGTCACCACCGGCACCTTGTCGCCGATGTGGATGCGCGCCTTCTCGCGGTTCTTCACGCGGATGCGCGGGTTGGCGAGCACGTTGGTGCGGCCGGCCTGCTTGCGCAGGTTGATGGCGAGCAGCGGATCGCTGAACTGCAGGCGCGCCATGGTGCCGTTGAAGTTCTGCGCCTCGCGGCCGCTGATCTGGCCGGGGATGCCGGCGGCGCCCATCACGCCGAGGCTGACCGAGCTCGGCCACTGGATGCCCATCTGCGCGAGCTGGGTGTGGCCGACTTCCAGCACCTCGACCTCCAGCATCACTTCGGGCTCGCCCAGGTCCTGGCTCGCCACCAGCTTCTCGACGATGCGCACCGCCTCGGGGGTGTCGCGGATCACCAGCAGGTTGAGCTTCTCGTCGACGAACAGATCCCGCGTCTTCACCAGCTGGCGCACCATGTTGGCGGTCTGCTTCACGTCGGCGTTGGCGAGGTAGAAGCTTTTCACCACCAGGTCCTTGTAGGCGACCTGCTTGGCCGGGTTGTTCGGATAGATGAGCACGGTGTTGTCGTTCAGCACCTTGCGCTCGAGCTGGTTGGTGACCAGGATCAGGCGCATCACCTCCTCGATGGCGGTGTCGCGCACGAACACCGTCGCCTTCAGGTCGGGTTGCAGGTCGCGGTCGAACACGAAGTTGAGGCCGGTGTGCTTGGAGATGATCTCGAACACCGAGCGCAGCGGCGCGTCGCGGAATTCCAGCGTCACCTTCTTCTGCAGCGCGCCGCCGAGCTGCGGCCCGGTGGTCTTCTGGCGCGCCTGCTCCTCCTCGATGCGCCGCACGATGGCGCGCGCGTCGCGGTTGCCGGGGTCGCGCGCGAGGAGCTCGCGCGCCTTGTCGTGCGCGATGGCGACGTCGCCGCCCTCGAGTGTCGAGCGCACGTGGGCGAGCTCGGCGCGGCTCTTGCGGTCCCGGTCGACGCCCTCGAGCCCGGCTTTGGCCGCGGCGTTCTCGGGGTCGAAGCGCTGCGCGAGGCGGTAGGCCTGCTCGGCGCGCTCGTGCGCGCCGGCGCGCAGCGCCTGGTCGCCCGCCTCGAGATAGCGCTGCACGGCGAGGCCGCGGTTGCGCTGGTAGTAGTTGCGCAGCTCGGTGTCCTTCGGGTTCTCCGTGGCGAGCTGCTCCAGGCGCGCGAGGCCCTCCTCGGTCTGGCCGGATTCCACCAGCGAGCGCGCCTCCTTGAAGCTGTCGTGCGTGGCGCAGCCGGCGAGGGCGAGCGCGAGGATCACTAGGAGTTTTTTCATAGGGGTAGCTTCTGCTTGGCCTTGAGCGGGAGGTAGGTGAAGGTGATTTCCGCCTCGCTGACGGCGTCGACCCGGTATTCGCCGATGGTGTCGCCCTGCGCCACGCTCAGGCTCTCGCCGCCGCGCGACAGGAACACGGCGAGCTTGCCGTCCTCGATCAGCTTGCCGAGGTAGGCGAAGGGAAGGGGCGGGGGACCGGATTTTTCCGCCTTTCCAGCCTTTGCCGTTTCTTTTCCTTCGTTGAACGTCCCGTTGGCAAAAAGGTCTGCCTTGGCGCCGGCGTCGGCGGGCCGCTCGAGCTTCGAGAGGTCGAGGTCCTCGCCGGCGCGGATCCGCGTATCGATGCGCGCGACGGGCTCGACGATGTCGGCAGCGGGCTTCTCGCGGCCGGCGACCACCGAGGCGACGAGGCCGGCGGCGGCCAGCGCGATGAACAGTTTTCTCTTCTTCACTTCTTCACCCCGTGCAGCGTCAGCCGCAGCTCCGCCTGCACCCGCTCGTCCGAGCGCTTCTCGCGCTTGAGCGACATCTGGTCGAGCGAGAGCACCGGGATCTCGGCGAGCGCGCGCTTCATGAAGTCGCGGATCTGCGCGTAGGTGCCGCTCACCGGCAGCACGATCTCGTAGCGCTCGAGGCGGTCCCCCGCGGCGTGCGTGCGGTAGGTCGCCGAGCGGGTCTGCACGCCGGTGGCGCGGCCGATGGCGTGCAGCTTGGCGAGCCAGTCGGTGCGCTCCTCGGCGCGGTCGAGGTAGCGGTAGAGCTCGTCGAGCTTGCCCGAGACCTGCCCGGGCCGCGCGCCGCGCTCGCCGCGCTCGAGCGCCGCCTGCATGGCGCGGCTGCGCTCCTGCAGCGGCTGCACTGCGAGCGCGTAGAACGCGGCCGCGGCGGCGAGCAGCAGCACGGCGGCGAGGCCGAGCGGCCCCAGGTCTTGCTTCATCCGGTCGAACGTTTCCGTCATGGCGAGCCCCAGGAAGCCGAAACCGAGAACGAGACGTCGCTCGCCTTCTGCTCGTGGCGGACCAGCTGGACGTTCGCGAGACCGTCGCTGCGCCGCAGGTTGAGCACGTAGGTGAGCGCCGCGAGGTAGTCCTTGCTGTCGCCCGAGATCGTCACTTTGCCGCTGCGCGGGTCGGGCTCGATGGAGAGCAGCGCCACCTGCGGGCTCGCCGCCGACTCGAGCGCGCCGAAGAGCTGCGTCCACGGCAGCGTCAGGCGCTGCACGGTCTCGCGCGCCGCGGCGAGCTCCTCGGGGCCGACCTTGCGCGCGGCGCGCGGCTGCACCGCCGTGAGCCGTCCCTGGTCGGCGGACAGCGCCTCGCGCAGGCGCAGGTAGGTCCAGCCGGCGTCCGCCGCCACGGCGAGCGCGATGGCGAACAGCAGCCGTCCCGCCCAGGCGGAGCGCCGGCGGCTGCGGATGAAATCGATGTCGAGCCTGACCATTCCTAGTCGGTCGCCAGCGCCAGGTCGCGGTAGCTGAGCGCGTGCGCGCGCCAGCGCTCGTGCATCTGCGTGTCGAAGCCGTTCTGCGCGCACACCACCACGCGCGTGCACGGCTCGGAGAGGCCGAGGAAGGCGCTCTCGCGCTCGAGGATCTCGGGCAGCACGATGCGCCAGCGCTCGTCGCAGCGGCGGCTGCGGATCGCCAGCCAGGCGCCGCGCTGGATGAGCACCAGCGTGAGCCGGCCGCGCTCCTCGACCACCACCCAGCACGAGCCGTTGCCGACCGTGGCGCGGATGCGGTTGTAGGCGGCGACGAGGAACGGCTGCACCGACACCAGTTTCAATCCGTTTGCCGTGAACAGCGAAGCGAGATTTTCGACGAGAGATCTGTCTACGGCGCAGGCGAGGCGGGCGCCGGCGGGCGCGGTCTCGCTCACCTCGACCTTCCACTCCGCGGCGCGCGCGGCGCCGTGCAGGCCGGCGAAGCGATGCTTCGCCAGCGCCTGCCACTGCTCGTGCGTCTTCAGCGTCTCGTTCCAGGGCAGCAGCACGTAGCGCACGAACTGGTCGGCCAGCACGATGCTTGCCTCGCCCGAATGGGGTTTTATTAGTTCGGGAAGAATCTTGAGAGGCGATTCCCATCCGCCGTCCGCCTCGGGCACCTCGATCGCCTTCGCGCCGGCGACCATGACGCGGTCCGGCCCGAGGCCGATGCGCAAATGCTTCTTAGGCCACAAAAGTGACACGGTTGATCTCCTCTAGAGTTGTTTCGCCGCTCTCGACCAGGCGCACGGCGGCCTCGCGCAGCGGCACGGTGCCGGCGGCGCGGGCCGCGTCCTTGAGCTTCCTCGCCGGCGCACGGGCGATGATCAGCTCGCGCAGCTCGTCGTTCAGCACCAGCAGCTCGCCGACCGCCCTGCGTCCGCGGAAGCCGGTATTGCGACAATCCTTGCAACCCTTGGAAAAGCAGCTTTTGCAGATGACCCGCACGAGGCGCTGCGCCATCACGGCGTTCAGCGCCGAGACGAGGTTGTACGGGTCGACGCCCATGTGCATGAAGCGGCCGAGCACGTCGAAGGCGTTGTTCGCGTGCACCGTGGTGTAGACGAGGTGGCCGGTGAGCGCGGACTGCACCGCGATCTCGGCGGTCTCGGGATCGCGGATCTCGCCGACCATGATGCGGTCGGGGTCGTGGCGCAGGATGGAGCGCAGGCCGCGCGCGAAGCTGAGGCCCTTCTGCTCGTTCACCGGGATCTGCAGCACGCCCGGCAGCTGGTACTCGACCGGGTCCTCGATGGTGATGATCTTGTCGCGGCCGTGGTTCGACTCGCTGATCATCGCGTACAAGGTGGTGGTCTTGCCGCTGCCGGTGGGGCCCGTGACGAGCAGCATGCCGTAGGGGTTGGCGGACAGTTCCCTGAGCCGGTATTTCAGTTCTTTTTCAAAACCGAGCGCATCCAGCGTCAACCCCTGGAGCTGGTCCGAGAGCGCGCGGCGGTCGAGGATCCGCAGCACCGCGTCCTCGCCGAACACGCTCGGCATCACCGAGACGCGGAAGTCGATCTCGCGGCCCTCCTTGCGCGCCTTGAAGCGGCCGTCCTGCGGCACGCGCCGCTCGGCGATGTCGAGCTCCGACATCACCTTGATGCGCGAGATGACCTGCTCGGCGAGCTCCGCGCCGGGCATGGTGTCGGCGGCGATGAGCACGCCGTCGATGCGGTACTTGATGGCGAGGCCGGCGCCGGTGCACTCGAGGTGCACGTCGCTCGCGCCGGCCTTGAGCGCGTCGTAGAGCGTCGAGGCGACGAGCTTCACCACCGTGCTGCCGGCCTCGGCGGCGGCCTCGAACGAGATTTCGTGGGCGTTGGAGGAGGTGCTCTGCTCATCCGCCTTCTCGACCCCGTCGAGGGCCTTGAGGTCGGTCTCGTGCTCGGCCAGGTAGGCGGCGACGTCCTCGGGGAGCGCGACGCGGTAGACGAAGGGCGCGCCGAGCCGCTCCTCGATCCAGTCCTGGGTGTCGAGGTCGTACGGGTTGCCGAGCACCACCAGGGTGCTGCCCCCGGCGTCGCGCGCGGCGATGCAGCCGCGGCGCGAGGCCTCGGCGAAGGCGATGAGGTCGAAGGCGGGCGCGAGCGCGCGCAGCGCCTCGAGGTCGGCCGCCGGCATGAGCAGCTTCTCGGAGAGCTCGGCGAGCGTCGCCGCCGCGGCTGGCGTTTCGGCGGTCACTGGATGCTCCCCGCGAGCTCGAAGATCGGCATGTACATCAGCACCACCACCAGGCCGACGGCGAGGCCGAGCACCGCCATCAGCACCGGCTCGAAGGCGCGCGTGAACCAGTCGACGTAGCGCGCCACTTCCTCGTCGTGGAAGCGCGCGATCTCGCCGAGCATCGCGCCCATGTCGCCGGAGCGCTCGCCCACCGCCATCATGCGCGAGGCCACCGGCGTGGCGAGCCCGGCGGCGCCGAACGCCGCCGACATCGAGCGCCCTTCCTCGATCAGCCGCCGCGCCTGCGCGAGCGGCGGGCGCAGGTGCGCCGAGAGCAGGCCGTCCACCATCTCGAGCGCGCGCACCGCCGGGATCCCGGCGCGCAGCAGCATCCCCGCCGTGCGGTACAGGCGCGAGAGCTGGTAGACCTTCATGCGGCTGCCCAGGCCGGGCAGCGCCCATAGGCGCGTGTTGAGCCACGCGCGGAAAGACGCGTTGGCGAAAGCCCAAACGGAAATTCCCACGAGGCAGACCGATGTGCTCAACATCAAAACCGCGTTGTTTCCGACGAACCGGCCGAAGGCGAGCAGCAGCTGCGAGAAGAAGGGCAGGGTGCCGGCCCTGTCCTCGTACACGCCGGCGAAGCGCGGCACGACGTAGAACATGAGGAAGCCGAGCACCAGCACGCCGACGCCGAGCAGGATGGCGGGATAGATGCTCGCCGAGACGACTTTCTTCTTCACCCGCTCGAGCTCTTCCTGGTAGGCGACGTAGCGCGCGAGCGCCTCGGCGATGCCGCCGGTGCGCTCGGCCGCCTTCACCGTCGCCACGTAGAGCGGCGAGAAGACCTCTGGCAGCCCGGCGAGCGCCTGCGAGAACGGCTCGCCGCGATGCAGCGCCTCGACGATCGCCGCGAGCACCCGCGAGCGCTCGCCCGCGGCTTCCTTCTCGCTCAGCGTCTGCAGCGCCTCGACGAGGTTCAAGCCGGCCCCGAGCAGCGACTTGAGCTCGCGCGAGAAGAGCAATGCGGAGAAGTGCGAGCGCCGCGGCAATGCCAGCGCGAGGGACCTGGATGCAACGGAAAAGACCTCCAGACCCCGGCCGCGCGCGCTTTCCCGGGCGGCTGCCTCGCTGGCGGCCTCCAGGGTGAGCGCGACGATCTGCTGCTGCGCGTCTACGGCGTGTACTTCAAATCGCATGCGTTCCTTGACGTCTTCACTTCAGGACGATGTCGGCGTCTTCGCCGGCGCCGCCGGGCTTGCCGTCGCGGCCCAGGGAGACGAGGTCGAACTCGCCTTTCTCGCCGGGGACGCGGTAGACGAAGGGCCGGCCCCACGGGTCGGGCGGCACGGCTTTCTTGAGATACGGCCCGTTCCAGGTGGAGGCGGCGACCGGCTTGGCGACGAGCGCATCGAGGCCCTCTTCCGCGCTCGGATAGCGGCGCATGTCGAGCCGGTACTGGTCGAGCGCCTTCTCGAGCGAGTCGATCTGGGCGCGCGCCACCTGCACTTCCGACTTGCCGACCTGCGAGAAATAGCGCGGCGCGACGTACCCGGCGAGCAGGCCGATGATCACGATGACGACCAGCAGCTCGAGCAGCGTGAAGCCTTCACTTCGTGTTTTGGTCATTCGCCCTCCCTTTAAGAGCAAGGACCTCATTGCACGAGGTATGCCAGCTAGAGGAATCAACGACTTAGAGAGATGTTGTAGGGCAGATCACTACGGTTCTGTAGTGAACGCACGACGGCATGTCGCCGTCCCCACCCAAGCGCCTGTTCTGACGCGGGAAAAGCTGTCGCCCGCTACCGACGAAAGGCGCGCGCGTGCTGTACTACTTGACCGCTTCGATGAGCAGGTGCCAGCCGATCTTCCCGGCGCACCAGCCCTCGAACGCGCGCGGCAGCCGGGACACCAGGGGGTACTTGTTCAGGGGCAGGTGCGCGACGCTCGTGCGCACCGAGGAGAAGGCCGAGAAGAGCTTGCCGGCGTCGCGGCGGCTATAGGTGAACGCGTAGGGGCACTCCGGGCCGTCGGTGCAGTGGTGGACGAAGCGCTCGGGGGAAAGGTAGCGCCAGCCCTCGCGCAGGAAATTGGCGTAGTGAATCTCCCAGACCTCCGGCGAGGCATTGCCGCGTACGCCGGCGATCGCGTCGGCGTGCAGGCCCTCGCGATCGGCCTGCCAGCGGCCGGCGCGGCGCAGCGCCGTCCAGGCGGTGCGCGCACGCATGTAGCCGAGGATGCGCGCATGGTAATTGAAGCTGTTGCGGTGGTAGAGCATGACGCGCGCCACGCCGCCCGGCTTGAGCACGCGGTGCACTTCGGCGATGGCCGCGGCCGGCCGCGGGGTGTGGTGCAGCACGCCGAACGAGTACACGATGTCGAAGCTCCCGTCGGCGAAGGCGAGCGTCTCGGCGTTGCCCTGGCGGAACTCGCCGGCCAGCCCCTCGGCGGCGAAATGCTCGCGCGTCGACTCGATCGCTTCGGGCGTGAGGTCCACGCCCGTGTAGCTCGCGCCCTGCATGGCGAACATGACCCCGTCGGCGCCGTTGCCGGTGCCGATCTCGAGCACCCGCTTGCCGGCGGCGGCGGCGAACTGCGCGAACGCCGGGATGTGCCATTCCGTGCGATAGCGGAATTCCCGGTAGCGGCGGAAGAAATCGCGCCGGTCGGCGTACTGTGGAACGAAATGCGTGCCGCACGCTTCGGTGTTCCAGAACGTGCGCACGGCTGCGATGTCGCTGTCGCCGCTCAAGCGTGCCTCCGAGGGTAATCGACAGGAGAATAGTGCCGCGGCATGATCGCGCTGCGCGCGCGGCCTGCGCCGGGCGGCTCATCCGCGCCGGAAAAGAAAAAGCCGGCGCGGACGAGCCGCACCGGCTTTCTTGCGCGCTTCAGGCCGCGCTCAGTGTGGCGCGTACACCCCGTCGTACCACGGGTCGCCGGCCTTGGCCGTCGGGAACGTGGTCCATAGCTGCATGTCGTCGACCCACTGGTAGATCGGGTACGAGCTGCCGCTATAGAGCAGCGTCGTCATGATCCGGTTGACGGGCGACCCGTTGGGGCCGAAGTTCGCGCCCCACTTGTCGGCGAGCACCTTGCCGTCGATCGCCACCCAGACCCGGCCCTCGGAGCCGGTGCTGCGCTTCACATAGATCTCGTACTTGAACCAGCGACCGATGGGCACCGGGTCGCCGTATACGCGCCAGAACTCCTTGCGCGTCGGGGCGTACGAGTCGGTCACGACCATCAGCTGCGGCTTGCCGTTGCGCGCGTAGTCGACGGCGTAGAGCTCCAGACGCCAGTCCGTGTCGGTCGACTTGATGGCGAAGAACGAGCGCCACGGGTCGCCGCTCAGGAGCTTCGGCGCAAGGTCGTCCTGCAGCTTGATCCAGGCGCTGTAGTAGAGCTCGTTCACGTCGGTGCTTGGGAACATCATGAACGTGTCCTGCGTCGAGCCGCCGCCCTGCGGGTTGGTGCCGCAGCAGCCGCTCTGCTTGATGTGGCTGTACAGAGCCTTGGTCGACGCTCCGGTGCGGCCCGGCACCGTGACGATCTCGTTGTACATGTAGTTGCCGATCGTCGAGGGCGTGGGCCCGCTGTTGGCGTTGGAGATCATCTGGAACCGGGTCCTGCCGCCATTGATCTTCGGCGGGAAGGCGAAGCCGGTCAGCGAGTCCGTGCCGATCATGTCCTGGTAGCAGCCGTTGCCGTAGCAGTCGTAAGGCGTGCTGAACGTGACGGCGCCGTCGAAGCCGGACCAGAACAGCAGGCTTGCCGGCTTCTCGCCGCTCGCCGGCTGCGTCACCACGGTGTTGCTCACGCTGACCGGGACCTCGGCGGTGCTGAACTTGCCCGCCTCGTCGTACGCCGTGGCCTTCAGCTGGTAGCCGCCGTTCGTGAACGTGGTCGTGTCGATGGCGCATTGCCAGGGCGCGGCAGTCTTGGGCTGCAGCGCCGTGCCACCGAGGGAGAACTCGACGCGGGCGACTTTCACGTCGTCGTTCGCGTTCACCTCGCAGGTCGTGCTGTTGACCAGGCCCGACAGCTCCGCACCGCTGGTCGGCGCCTTGAACGACACCGTCGGCGGCTGGTTCTGCGCCGGCTCCGTCGGCTGGCTGCCGCCCGTGGCGAGCACGCTCACCGCGTTCATGCCGAAGTACTCCTTGTCGGCGACGACTTTCACGACGTGCTTGCCCGCCGTGAGGTCGATGCCCTGCTTGCCGAGCCACTGGAAGCTGGTCCAGCTGCCGGTGTTCACCGGGATCGAGCCGGTGACATCCTTGCCGTCGACCTCCACGTGGAACGCGGTCGAGGTGGAGTACTTGCTCGCGGCGCGAACGGCGATGTCGTACTTGCCCGATTGCGGCGCGTTCACCGTGTAGGCGAGCCACTCCCCGGTCTGGAAGTTGACGATGTCGTGCGGGCCGACCGGGCTGGTGTCCACGGTCGCCCTGATGTCGACGTCCTCGGCGGTGCGGAATTGCCCGCCCTGGTTGCCTGCGGTGACGTCGCGGTAGGCGACGTTGTTGCCGCCCTTGTCGAATTCCGCGGCGCTGAACGCCTTCGGCAGCGCGATCGGCGTGCCGCTGTAGGGCGTGCCGGTGTAGGCAGGCGCCTGCGGTTCCGTCGGCTCCGTGGGCGTCGTCGCGGCGCTCGCCAGGACGCGCAGGGCGTTCAAGCCGAAGTACTCCTTGTCGGCGACGATCTTCACGACGCGCGTGCCCGCCGCCAGGTCGACGCCCTGCTTGCCGAGCCATTGGAAGCCCGTCCAGCTGCCGGTGTCCGCGGTGATGGGTCCGGTGACGTCGACGCCGTCGACCTCGATGTGGAATGCAGTCGACGAGGAATACTTGCTCGCCACGCGGGCGCCGATGTCGTACTTGCCCGATTGCGGCACGTTCACCGTGTACGCGAGCCATTCGCCGGTCTGGAAGTTGACGATGTCGTACGGGGCCACGGGCTGCGTGTCCACCGTGGCCTTGATGTCGACGTCCTCGGCGGTGCGCAACTGCCCGCCCTGGTT
>Ga0247825_10000135_pt1 | contig 41452 bp, 35 predicted proteins | sample 13C_Vanillin_Day_FD_194413 | JGI IMG/M metagenome (GOLD analysis project Ga0247825, IMG submission 194413) | Soil microbial communities from agricultural site in Penn Yan, New York, United States - 13C_Vanillin_Day48 | ecosystem: Environmental > Terrestrial > Soil > Agricultural land | place...
GGAGATCCGGCTCTCGTCCCGACTCGAGCACCCGCGCATCGCCCGGCTGCTGGATTCGGGCGAGCTGGACTGGATCGTCTACTACGTCATGACGTACGTGGAGGGTCCGACCCTGCGGGAGCAGCTCGGGCGAGTGTCCCGTCTCCCCTTCGCCGAAGCCGTCCGGTTGGCGGACGACCTGCTCGATGCCATCGACCATGCCCACCGCCACGGCATCGTCCACCGGGACGTGAAGCCGGAGAACATCGTCCTCGGTGCGGAGGGGGCGGTCCTCCTCGACTTCGGCATCGCGCGAGCGGTGGCGGCCTCGGGCAGCGACCGGCTCACCCGCTCCGGGATTGCGGTCGGCACCTCCACCTACATGAGCCCCGAGCAGATCACCGCGCTCAAGGAGATCGACCACCGCAGCGACATCTACTCGCTCGGCTGCGTGCTCTTCGAGTGCGTAGCGGGGGTCCCTCCCTTCGTGCACCGCAACGAAGCGGTGGTGTTGCAGCAACATCTTACCCAACCCGCACCCGACCTCCGCACGCTGCGGCCCGACACTCCCCGGGAGCTCGCCGAGGGCGTGGCACGGGCACTGCAGAAATCACCCGACGGCAGGTGGCAGACGGCCGCCGCCATGCGGGAGGCCCTGGCGGGCGCCCAGGTCTAGCGGAGGGTCCCGCCCGCTTATCTTTGGAGCGTCCGGCCCTCCTCCCCTCTCGAGGCAGTTCGTGGCAGACGTTCTGGAACAACTTCGCGCCGCGCTCGGCGACCGATACGAGGTCGATCGACTGGTGGGCGAAGGCGGCATGGCGACGGTCTATCTCGCGACCGATCTGCGCCACGGCCGCAAGGTGGCGATCAAGACCCTGAGGGCGGAGCTCGCCGCCTCCATCGGCGCTGACCGCTTCCTCCGGGAGATCCGCGTCGCCGCCAACCTGCAGCACCCCAACGTCCTCGGGCTGTACGATTCGGGCGAGGCGAACGGCATCCTGTTCTACGTCATGCCGTTCATTGAGGGCGAGTCCCTGCGTGCTCGCCTCAACCGGGAGCAGCAGCTTCCCCTCCACGACGCGGTGCGGATCACACGCGAGGCCGCGGAGGCGCTGGCGTACGCCCACGAGCACGGCGTCGTCCACCGCGACATCAAGCCCGAGAACATCCTGCTCCAGAACGGCCACGCCCTGGTGGCCGACTTCGGCATCGCGCGGGCGGTGGACGCTGCCGGCGAAAAGCTGACTCAGACCGGCATGGCGGTGGGCACCCCGCACTACATGAGCCCCGAGCAGTCCCTCGGCGCCGACCACGCGGACGGCCGGAGCGACATCTACAGCCTCGGTTGCGTGCTCTACGAGCTGCTCGCCGGCCAGCCGCCGTTCGACGGGCCCAACTCGAGGGCGATTCTGGCCCGACATGCCATGGAGCAGGTCCCCAGCATCCGGATCGTCCGCCAGTCGGTTCCGGAGGAGCTGGAAGACGCCGTGCTCCAGGCGCTGGAGAAGACGCCGGCGGACCGCTTCCAGAAGATGAGCGAGCTGGCGGACCTCCTGGCCGACCTGGAGCCCACCCTGGCCACCCGGCGGACCGCGTCACGGGGGGTGCCGGCGGTGCGGCGCTCCACCTCGAGCGGGCGGTCTACCTCGAGCGGGGTGCAAGTGGTCAAACGCACCACCCCGGTGGCGATCCTGGGCGAGAAGTGGGGGACCGGGGTACGTCTGTGGTCGATCTCGGCGGTGCTGCTCGCGGTGCTCACGGTGGGAGGCTTCGCGGTGTGGCGGATGGTCTCTGAACCCGGGGCCGCCGCCGAGGGCTCCGCGCGGGAAGCGCCAGCCAGCGCCGAGCTGGATCCGAACCATATCGCCGTGATGTACTTCGAAAAGGCGCCCGGGAGTTCGGACTCGCTCGAGTACGTGGCCCACGGCCTGACCGAAGCGCTGATCAACCAGTTGAGCAGCGTGCAGGGGCTGCAGGTGATCTCGAGTAACGGCGTACGTCCCTATCGGGGCAGCAACGCGCCGCTGCAGGATGTCGCGCGGAAGCTCAGCGTCGGCACCATCGTGAATGGCAGCGTGGCCCAGTCCGGGGACGTGCTCCGGGTCAACGTCTCACTCGCCAACGCGAGTACCGGCGTCGAGCTCGGCAGCAAGAGCATCGAGCGTCCCCGAGGCGAAGTGTTCGCGCTCCAGAGCCAGCTCGCCGAGGAGGTCGCCACCTTCCTGCGCGAGCGGCTTGGGCACGAGGTGCAGCTCCGGGAGGGCCGCGCCGGCACTGCCGTTCCAGCGGCCTGGGAGATGATGCAGCGGGCCCAGGAGGAGGCCAAGGACGCGGACGCCCTTGCCGCGGCCGGTGACAGCGCGGGCGCCACCCGAAAGGTCGCCAGTGCGGATTCGATGCTGGCCCGAACCGAGGCACTGGATCCCAAGTGGTCGGACCCGCCGACCCTGCGCGGATGGCTGGACTACCGCCAATCGCGGATGGCGCCCCTCGCCGAGCCGGCCTACCACGAAAAGCGGATCGACGACGGCTTGGCGCATGCGGAGCGGGCGCTGCGCCTGAAGCCGGACAACCCGGACGCGCTGGAGGTGCGCGGCACGCTCCGATATTGGAAGTGGCTCAGCAATCTCGCCGGAGCCGATGATGCGGCGAAGCTGTACGCGTCGGCGGAGGAGGACCTGCGCGCCTCGGTGCGCATCAACCCCGAGCAGGCCTCTGCCTGGACGACGCTGAGCCACCTGCTCATCAACAAGCCGGCCGTGGGCGAGGCCAAGCTCGCCGCACTCCGGGCCTACGAGGCCGACCCCTACCTCAGCAACGCCAACGTGACCCTCTGGCGTCTCTTCACGACCTCGTACGACCTCGAGGACGCCATCGAGGCCAAGAAGTGGTGTGACGAAGGGCGGGCGCGCTTCCCCAAGGACTACCGGTTCCCGGAGTGTCAGCTCTGGCTGTATCAGATGAAGGCGATCAAGCCGGACATTCCCCAGGCCTGGGAGTCACTGAAGCAGTACGTCGAGCTTAGTCCGCCGAGCATGCGGCCCTTCAACCAGCTCATGGGCCAGATGCGGGTCGCCATCGCTCTGGCCAAGGCGGGCCTCAAGGACAGTGCCCGGAGCGTTGCCCGCCGATCCGAGGGAGATCCCTCCATCGACTCGAACCGGAACCTCGCCGAGCTGGCGACCTACGTGTACGCCGGTGTGGGTGATAAGGACGAGGCCCTTAAGCAACTCAGCGTCTATATCGCCGCGAATCCGGATATGCGAGCGGCGATGCAGAAGGAAACGCCATGGTACTTCCGCGATCTCAGCGAAGACCCCGGTTACAAGTCCCTCATCGGCGATCGCTGATTCACGCCTAATTCACGCTGCGGCAATAGGTTCCGCCATGTACCTATCCCGGTTCATGGCAAGTATGACTAAGATCTTGTCAGCCCGCCTTCTAGGGCGTATAATCATTGGACACCCTTCATCCCCTTACGGAGGCGGCGCAATGCGTGGCCTGTGGTATGTCTTTATCCTGGTGCTCGGCACCGGCCTGATGGCGGCCTGTGATCGAGACGAGGAGAGCGGCGGCCTTGCGACCGCCCCCAGCCTGGCCTCTGCGGCCAGCCAGTGTTCCAACCTCAATCAAGCTGTCTCAGCCGCGTTCACCAACAATACGACTCGCCAGAACGTTCAGGCCATTGCGCAGAACATGGTCCAAGCGTTCGGGGCCAATCCCAGTCAGAAGGGCAAGGCGACCTGGTACGGTTTCCAGGTCCTGGAGGCCATCGACACGGCCGGGCGGTTCCAGGGAACCTTGCTGGCCAACTCCAACCTGGCCGTGGGCACGTTCCCTTGTATGTCGCTGGGGACCGCCACCCTCCCCACCAGTCTGGTAAGGCATCTTGGGGATAGCGGCGCTTTCAGCGTTCGCGGTCGCCCGACGGCCGATTTCGACGAGGTCCTCTCGCACGACGGGGTCTGGATCATCGAGCCGCCTGAAGACAGCTCGTGGCAAGCTACCGCCGCGTTGCAGGCGCGGGCTAACATCATTGGTGACACCGCCAACCTGTTCCTCGCCTTGGGCACACCCGGATCGAGTTCGGGCTTCGTCGGGACCGGCGACACATTGGTCGTCGGTACCTTCGACTGGGCCACGATACCCACGGCGACATTCGAACACCCGTATGTGGTCGTCGGCAACTGTACCGAAGGGGGCGGCTTCCTCCAGCACTACGCCTTCAATAACAGCAACGCCGCGATCTTCGGCGTCCTGCAGCCGACCCAGTGCCCGACTAGTGGGGCTATGCTCGAGCCCGCGCCTCGCAGCCTCGTGGAGCGGCTGCTCCGGGCCTTCAGCCCGGCGCCCGCCTACGCGACGGCGCTTCTTGGAAAGACTGGCGGCGGCAGCAAGCCGGCACTGAGCCCCTTCGGCATCACGAAGCCGGGCAAGGTGAACCTCAGCAAGTTCACCACGTCGCCGAGCAAGTCCGGCAATGTCAAGAACCAGTTGTTCACTCCGACGCCGGTCATCAATCCGAAGAGCGCTGGCGGGGTGTCGTTCAAGCAGGCCTCGGTGCTGAGCTACCTCGTGCCCATCGCCAACCTCGGGTCGCCAGGCAACATTTGCTTCAATTGGGACTACAACGACGACGAGGGTGTGACGGCGTTCTCGCTTGCGTTCTACACCAAGGCGGGCGGCCTCCAGCTCCGCGCCAAGACCGTGGGAACGATCACTACCGACGAATCTACGGGGCAGCCGGTGCCGGAGATCCCAGCAGGGGCGGACGCGGTCAGCGCTTCCTTCAACGTCAAGAACAGCGAGATCCCCGTCAACGTGTGCCCGGTGTTCGACGGGACGAAGTACTACACCAACATTCTGGATCCGAGTGTACAGCCGATCACCTTCAACCCGAACAACGCGGCCACGTTCCCACCTAACTACGACACTCCGTGAGCGTGACGCAGAGCTCGTGAACGCGTGAAGGGGCGGCTCATTCGAGCCGCCCCTTTGCACGTGCGGGCCCCGCGCTCAACGCGAGATCAGCCTCCGCACTGCACGCAACACGCCCCGCTGAGCCGTCCTGTCCTTCACCGCGACGAATATGGTGTCGTCCCCGGCGATCGTCCCCACGATGTCGGGCCACGCCAGCCGATCCAGCGCCACCGCCACACGGTTCGCCTCTCCCGGGGGCGTGTGGAGCACAACCAGGGCGTCCCCGGCAGGCTCGCAGGTCAGCACGCCCTCGGCGATACGGTGCTGGTCGGGATCCTGCGCGACGTTCGTACGCGGTGCCCGGCGATAGGCACCGTCCACCTTCACCAGCTTCAACGCCGTGATGTCCCGGCTGATCGAGGGCTGAGTCACCTCCCAACCCTCGGCGGCCAGTGCCTCCGCCAGCTCCTCCTGGGTATGCACCGCGCGAGTGCTGATCATCTCGAGGATCTTGAGGTGCCGCTTCCGACGGTCCGCCGTCATCGCGCCCTTCGTCCTCCGGCCAGCCGCTGCATGGCTGCGTCGAACCTCGTCCGCTCCCGGCGCGCCCAGCGGCCTGCCCGTCGCACGCGGACCGCCGCTTCACCCAGGCCTAGGTCGCCGAGACCGCCGGTGCTCCGCCGCCGAGCCACGAGGCGCGAGTGCGGCGGCGCGTCGAATGTCTCGCCCCGGCGGATCGCCGCCGCGACCTCCCGGTAGGCGATCCGGAACGGGCTCCCCGCTTCCACGCGCCGCATCACCTCGTCGGTCGCGAGTGTGCCCCCCGACATTGCCCCCGCGCAGCGCTCACGGTCCACCCCCAGCAGCGGTAGTGCCTCGGCCATAGCGGCGAGCATCGATTCCGCCCGGTCGAGACCGCGCATCAACGGCTCCTTCAGGAGCTGAAAGTCGCGGTGGTAGCCGCCGGCAAGCTTTGCCCGCACGTGGAGCACGGCTGCGAGATCGCCCTCGAGGGCCGCGGCGCGGCCTCGGGTGAGCTCGAAGAGATCGGGGTTCCGCTTGTGCGGCATGATGCTCGAGCCGGTCACCAGCCCAGCCGGGAGCACGAGGTAACCGAATTCCTCGGCGCTGTAGAGGATCACGTCCTGGGCCAGGCGCCCTAGGTCGTGCCCCAGCTGCACGCACCAGAACAGCGCGGCAGCTTCTAGCTTGCCCCGCCCTGCCTGCACCGTGGCGACGTTGCGATCGAGTCCAGCGAATCCGAGCGCCTTCGCCACGCTCTCACGCCGAAGTGGCAGCGGCACGCCGTAGCCCGCGGCGCTGCCCAGCGGCGAGCGATCCACCAGGGCCCAGACCGTAGCGATGGATTCGACCGTGTCGAGGATTCCCTCGGCATAAGCGCCGCCCCAGAGTCCGACCGACGAGGGCATCGCCCGGCGCTGGTGCGTGTATCCGGGCCAGAGCACGCGCTGATGCCGGCGAGCGAACGCGAGGAGCGCCTCCGCGACGTCGAGCCCCAGCGCGTGAAGCCCGAGCAGGCGGTCCTTCAGGTACAGCCGGAGGTCGCACGCGACCTGGTCGTTGCGCGAGCGGCCGGTGTGGAGCCGCTCGCCCACGCCGGGCAATCGCCGCGTCAGCCAATCCTCCACCGCCGTGTGCACGTCCTCCTGGCCCTCGCGCAACACCAGCCGGCCGGCGTCCACCGCCGCCAGTGCACGGCGGAGCTCCTGTCGCAATCGCGCGTGCTCTCGCACGCCGAGGAGGCCCGCCGCCCGCAGCCCCTCGATGTGGCCGAGGCTGCCGAGCACGTCCCAGCGGAGGAGTCGCGCGTCCCACGGTCGGTCTTCACCGGCGGTGTGGTCGAGCAGGCGGCGATCCAGTCCCTTGCCGGTCCCCCACAAGGTGCGTGCGGTCACCGGTCGCCCCGGTCGAGGTAGTCGCGCGCCACCGTGGCGTAGAAGCGGCGCGCCGCGGTGACCTCGGGCAGATCCACATACTCATCGGGCGTGTGCGAGCGGCGGCTGGTGCCGGGGCCGGCTTTGATCGCGTCCAGGTGGCGCAGGAACACCCAGTCGGAGCAGGTCGGGCTCCCGAACAGCGCCGATTCGGGCCGCGCGCGGCGGGCGGAGGCGAGGAGGGCGGAACCGGCCGGCGTCTCGCAGGGCACGAGCCGCTTCGAGGTCACCACCACCTCGGAGTCGAGCCGCGAGCGGAGCAGCGCGGCGATCTCTTCGTGGGTCCAGTCCGGCGTGCTGCGGACGTCCAGGATGGCGGTCGCCGTCGGCGGGGTGACGTTCCGGCTCACCCCGGCGTCGAGCATGGTGGGCGTGGCGATGGTGTGGCCCAGGACCGGATGGGTGCGCTCGTCGAACAGGCCCTCGAGCCGCAGGAGATCGCGGGCCATGACGAGCGCAGCGTTGACGAACTCTCCATCCGCGGCGTAACCCGCGTGGCGCTGGTCGCCCCGGGCGACCAGGTCCACCATCATGAGCCCGCGTTGTGCGGTGGCGAACTCGAGATTGGTGGGCTCGCCCACGATCGCGGCATCGATCCGGCCCGCCCGCTCGACGGCGCGCTCCATGGTCGTATGCCTGGTCTCTTCCCCGTACCCCAGGATCACCAGCAGCCGCCCTCGCTCCGGCGCTCCGGCCTGTGCCACATCGCGAGCCGCCGTGAGCATGGCCGCCACGGACGCCTTCGCGTCGCCGGACCCGCGGCCGAAGAGCTTGTCGCCCTCGATCGTCGGGGTGAACGGATCGCGGGTCCATCCGCCGCCCGGCGGCACGACGTCGAGATGCGAGACCAGCCCCAGTGTGGCACCGGGCGAGCGGCCGCACACCTCGACCCGCACCGAGGTTTCGTCCCGCACCACGTCGAGGCCCCAGCCTCGAGCCGTCTCCTCCACGAACGCGGCGAGCGTCGCCTCCTCGCCGCTCACCGACTGAATGGCGACCAGCCGCTCGAGCAGGCTCAGCTCATCCGGCAAGATCCACCCCTAAGTACGTCGCCTTCTCCTTCCGGCCCACGATCATGGTCCCGCAGCCGCCGCCGGTGAAGACCTCGAGGAGGAGCGCGTCGGGCGCGCGGCCGTCGACGATGTGGGTCCGCTCGACCCCGCCGGTGGCGGCCCGGATGCAGGCCTCCACCTTGGGACGCATGCCGCCGCTCAACACACCGCTCGCCATGAGGCCGGCGAGATCGTCCGGATCGGCGAAGGTCACCAGGGTGGAAGGGTCGTTCCGGTCCCGCAGCACGCCGGGTGCGCCGGTGAGGAAGATCAGCTTCTGCGCTCGCATGGCCACGGCCAGCGACTCGGCGACCGTGTCGGCGTTCACGTTGAACACTTCACCGTCGTCGCCGCCGGCCAGGCTGGCCACGACCGGGACGAAGCGCGCTTCCACCAGGGTGGCGAGGATCCGGGGATCCACCCGGTCCACGTCGCCCACGTGGCCATAGTCCACCTTGGCGGTCTTGCCGGCGTCGTCGACCACCTGCACCGGGGGGCGCCGGTGGGCGGTGATGAGATCGGCGTCCACCCCGCTCAACCCGACGGCCTGGACCCGATGAGCTCGGAGCGAGGCGAGCAGGTCCACGTTGAGCTGCCCCGCGTACACCAGCTTCGCCACCTCGAGAGCGGCGGCGTCGGTGACCCGCCGACCCGCCACCAAGGTGGGCTCGACGCCGAGGCGCCGGCTCAGGGCCGTGGCCTGGGGACCGCCGCCGTGCACCACCACGAGCCGGATGCTGAGCGAGGACAGGAGCGCGAGCTGGCCGGTGACGTTGTCGAGCACCTCCGGCTCGCCCAGCACCTCGCCGCCGAGCTTGACGACGAAGACCTGGTCCCGGTAGGCGCGCACGTAGCGGAGCGCGCCCTTGAGACCGGCGATGCCGCGGGAAGTGTCGATGGTCACGTCGTGCTCCCCCCTATCAGCTCCAGCAGCAGCGCCCGCTGCGCGTGCAGCCGGTTCTCCGCCTGGTCCACCACGACGGAGTTGGGCCCGTCCAGCACCGCATCGTCGATCTCGACGTTCCGGCGCACCGGCAGACAGTGCATGACGATGCCGCGGCCTCCGCGGGTGGACTTCAGCCGCGCCGGCGTCAGCCGCCAGTCGCGGAGGGCGGCGCGCTGGGCAGCCTCCTCCTGCGGATTGCCGTAGAGCTTCACCGAGCCCCACGACTTCACGTACACCGCATCGGCGCCCACGGTCGCGTCGTCCGGATCGTCGATGATGTGGACGAACTCGCCGCCGGACTGCTGGGCGACTCGTCGGATGAGCGCGGTATCCTCGGGATCCAGCTCGAATCCCGGAGGCCGGGCGATCACGATCTCCATGCCGAGGCTCGCCGCCGCGAGCGCCGCGCTCGCGGGCACGGCCGTGGGGAGCGCCTTCGGATGCCAGGCCCAGGTCAGGACGAAGCGCTTGCCCGAGGTCTCGCCCAGCTTCTCCTTCAGCGTCATCGCGTCGGCCAGCGCCTGACAGGGGTGGCGACGCGCCGACTCCAGGTTGATGACCGGCTTCTCGCAGTGACGGGCGAAGCTCCGGATGACGGCGTCCTCCCTCGCCTCGGACCAGTCGCGGCCGCGGGGGAAGGAGCGCACTCCCACCGCGTCGGCGTAGCGCCCGAGCACCCGCGCCGCGTCCACGATGTGCTCCACGCTGTCGCGGTCCATCACCGCGCCGGGCTCGGTCTCCAACGACCAGCTGCCGCGCCCGGGCTCGAGCACCACCGCGTGGCCACCGTGGAGGAACATCGCGGTCTCGAAGCTGGTACGAGTGCGAAGGCTCGGGTCCATGAACACCATCGCCAGCACCTTGCGCTCCAGCCCGCCGGTGATCTCCCCCCGCTTCACCCGCGCGGCCAGCGCGAGCAATGCGTCGATCTCGGCGGGAGCCCAGTCCTCCAGCGCCAGGAAGTCACGCTTCGTCACACGAGCACCTCCTTCAGTCCGGCCAGGAGCAGATCCGCTTCGTCCTCGGAAAACGAGAGCGGCGGGAGCAGGCGGAGGACCCGCGGGTCCGAAGCGGTGCCGGTGATGATCCGCCGTGCGAACAGCGCGCGCTGCACCTCGGCGGCCGGCCGCGCCAGGTGGAGGCCCAGAAGGAGCCCGCGTCCACTCACCCGACGCACACCGAGCGCCAGGGCCCCGCGGCATAAACGCTCGCCGACTCGGATCGCGTTGTCCACCAACCCCTCGCGCTCGATCACATCCAGCGTGGCGAGCGCGGCGGCGCAGGGCACCGGCCCCCCGCCGAACGTGCTCCCCAGGTCCCCCGTGGTGATGGTGGCGGTGATCGCCGGCGTCGCGATGACGGCGCCGATCGGCAGACCGGAGGCGAGGCCCTTGGCGAAGGTCAGCACGTCGGGGACCACGCCCACCGCTTCCGCGGCGCTGAAGGCGCCGCAGCGCCCCACGCCGCACTGGACCTCGTCGAAGAGGAGCGCCGCGCCGTGGGCGTCGCAGGCCCGGCGGGCGGCGAGCAGGAAGTCGCGGCTCAGGTCCCGCGCGCCGGAGAGGCCCTGCACCGGCTCCAGGATCACCGCGGCGACCGTCCCGTCCACCGCCCGCTCCAGCGCCGCGACGTCGTCGGCCGGCACCCGGGTGGAGAGCGGGATGCCGCTCCGCGCCGCCGCCTCCTCGTAGCGGGTACCGTCGGTACACGCGAGCGTCGCGGCCGTTCGTCCGTGCCATCCACCGAGCACGGAGACGACCCGAGTACGCCCGGTGGCCTTGCGAGCCAGGTGCAAAGCGTTCTCGTTCGCCTCCGCTCCCGAGTTGCAGAAGAACACCCGCCCGAGCGGATCGGGACAGAGCGCGGCGAGACGCTCCGCCAACTGCTCACGGAGCTGGCTCGGCACGGCGGTCGAGTAGAAGAGCAGTGTGGCCGCCTGTTTCGCGATGGCGCGGACCACGTGTGGATGCGAGTGCCCGGTGGCGGCCACCGCGTGTCCGCCGTAGGCGTCGAGCCACTCGTGTCCATCCTGGTCCACCAGCCAGGAGCCGTGGCCGCTCACCGGCCGGACCGGGAAGGGGGCGTACACCGGGAGGAGGGCGGACAGGCGGACCGGCGGACCGGCGGCCGGTTCCCTGGATCCAAGTGCTGCCGGCTTTTTGTCCATCAACACGGAAACATCCCTCCCCCGCGTAGCCCGGCCTCCTCATGGATACCCAGGGCCAGGTTCATCGCCTGAATGGCCTGCCCGCCGGCTCCCTTCACCAGGTTGTCCATCGCGACCGTCGCCTGAAGCTCCGAGCCATCCTCGCTCGCCGCCGCATGGATCAGAGCGTAGTTCGTTCCAACCGCATGGGTCAGCTCCGGCGGCGCGTCCAGCAGCCGGACGAAAGGACGGCCGGCGTACGCTTCACGATACCAGGCTGCGGCAGTGGTCCCGTCGATCGCACCATCCTTCGGGAGCCTGGCGTGCAGTGTGAGATAGATGCCCCGGACGAACGGACCGGAGTGAGTCATGAGTCGGGCGGTCGCATCGGGTCGGCCCATCCACTCGCGCCACGACTGCAGGACTTCGGCCTCGTGCCGGTGCCCCAGCACCGAGTAGGCGAACAGGTTGTGGGCCCGCATGGGATGGTGCGTCGTGGACCTGGGCTGTGTCCCGGCGCCGCTGGAGCCGGTGACGGCGAACAGCGAAGGAGCCACGTCCACTCGCGCGCGGGCCAGCGGGTAGAGCGCGAGCTGCGCGGCGGTGGCGAAGCAGCCCGGCGCGGCGATGGCGCCCACACCGCGCAGCGCCTCGCCGACGACGTCCGCCAGCCCGTAACAGAAACGGGAAAGAAGGTCGGGAGCGGTGTGCTCCCCGTAGTAGCGCTCGTAGAGCGCCCTGCTCCGCACTCGGAAGTCCGCCGCCAGGTCGATGACCAGTCGGGGACCAGCTGCGAACACCTCGCCCGCGACTCGCGAGGACTCCCCGTGCTCGAGGCAGAGAAAGACGACGTCGCGGCCCCGCGCGATCTCGCCGGGCTCCGCGTTCGAGAAGCGCGCATCGGTGACCGTCGTCAGCGCGGGATGTGCCTCGGCGACCGGGGCGCCGCCGCGACTCCGGCTGGTGGCGACGATCCCGCTCACCTCGGGGTGTTGGTACAGAAGACGCAACAGCTCGCCGCCGGCGTATCCGGCGGCCCCGACCACCGCGACGTTCACGAGGCCGCGGCGGCGAGGCCCGCGGCGCTCTCGGACCAGAGGGCGAGCGAGGCCCGCACGGCGCCGATGAGCCCGGAGGCGTCGCGGCGTGCGTTGTGCGCCGGCAGCCCCAGGCTCCCGGTGATGTACACCTGTCCGACCTCGTTGTCGGTCGCGGGTCCAGTGATGGCCGTGATGGGCAGGCCGAACTCCCGGCGCATCAGCTCGACCGCGCCCCAGCACGCCACCGGATCGGGTGCGGCCATGACGTGCGCCGCACCGACCGACATCAGCTCGGCGTCCCGCAGGATGTCCTGCACACCGTACTCGCCCAGAATCCCGTCTCCGAGCTCCGCGACGATGACGTCGGGCCGGGAGGCAGCCAGCCGGTTGAAGATGCCCTTCGCGGTGGAGACGGTGACGCCCGCGTGCGTGCTGGCGATGCCGACGTCGTTGAAGGTGAGCGCCGCGACGGCCCCAGCATCCAGCATGGACAGCGCATCGCGCATGAGCGAGACGCCGGTGAGCTTGGCCGCGGCGACCCGGAGTCCTCCGCGCCCGAGTCCCCGCACCAGCTCGGTGGCGGCCACGGTCTTGCCCGCGTTCATGCAGGTGCCCGCCACGTAGACCACGGGGACCAGGCTCTCGAGCAGGTCGGCGGGAGGCACGGCCCCGTCGCGGATGTGAGCGGGACGGCCGACCCGGTCCCCCAGCTCCGGAAAGGCGAGGACGGCGCCCAGCACCTCCGCGCGGAACGGGGGGCCGATCTCGGGATTGACCGAAGTGCAGCGGCCGAGGATCCCGCCGAGATTGAGCACCTCCAGGGTATCACCGACTGCGAGATGCGGGGGCACCACGCCTGCGTACCCGCGCAACGCGCGCCGGGTGCCGAGGACGCCCGCGAGCACATCTCCGGCGCGGAGGGAGAGCATGCGCCCGGTGACGTCCTCCACCGTGTTGTAGGTGGATTTGTCCTCCAGGATCCGGACCGCAAGCACGTAGCCCTCCGCCGAGACGATCCGGTCGCCCACGATCACTTCCGGCGACAGACCGGCGTTGCGGGTTGCTGAGGCTATCCGGTCCAGGCGCACGCGAGTAGTTACCACCATGTTCTCTCCCCTGTTAGGTGCCCCGTCCGTCGACGCCGGCTCGCGCGGCGAGCAAAGACGGCACCGCCGAGACCCGCGCGAAGGCCCGGGCCTCTTCGCCGGACCAGAGCCGGTTCTCCTCGCCGTAAGTCGCGATGGAGGTGTCCATCATGGAGTGGGGGCTGCGGGTGCCCACGACCTGGAAGCGACCGGGCGCGAGCCGGATGCGGGTGTCCCCCGTGACCCGCGACTGCGAGCTGGTGATGAGCGCCTCGATGTCGCGGAGCGCGGGGTCGAAGTAGTGACCCTCGTGCAGGCGGTCCCCGTAGAACCGGCCGAGCTGATCCTTCCAGAAGGTCTGCCACCTCGTGAGGACCAGCTTCTCCAGCTCCCGATGGGCGCTGATCAGCACCAGGGCCGCGCCTGCCTCGAAGCCGATCCTCCCCTTGATGCCGAGGGCGGTCTCGCCCACGTGGATCCCGCGGCCGATGCCGTAGGCGTCGGTGAGCTCGCCCAGGCGGGCGACGAGCGAGGGTCCCTCGAGCGGCACCCCGTCGAGCGACACCGGCAATCCCTCATCCCAACCGAGCACGATCTCGACGGGTGATGGGGCGCCCACCGGCGCGTCGAGCAGCTCGGCCGGCGGCCCGGCCCAAGTGTCGTGGGTCCACCCACCGCCCCACGTGGTACCCCAGAGGCCGCGGTTGATGCTGTAGCTGCCCGCGCGCACCGGGACCGGCAGCCCGCGCGCTTGCAGATAGGCGATGGACTCCTCCCGCCGGACCCCTCCGTCCCGGATCGGCGTCACGATTGCCAGCTCTGGCGCGAGCACCCGAAGCGCGACATCGAAGCGGATTTGATCGTTGCCGGCACCGGTGGACCCATGCGCCACCGCGGCAGCGCCGACCGCGCGCGCCACCTCGACCACAGACAGCGCCTGCTGGGTGCGCTCCGCCGCGACACTCAGAGGATAGACCTCGCCGCGCAGCACGTTCCCCTGGATCAGGAAGCGGACGAACCGCCGGTACACCGGCTCGCGGGCATCCACCTCGTGGTGCGCGACGGCGCCGACCGCCTCCGCCTGTCGCCGGATGGCGGCGCGGTCGGCGGCGCTGGTGCCGCCGGTGTCCACGTATACCGTCTGCACGCGCCAGCCGTCCTCTGCGAGGCGGGGGACGCAATAGGAGGTGTCGAGGCCGCCGGAGAAGGCGAGCGCGATGTCCGTATTAGTGTTCTGCATAATGCATGAATATGCAAGAAACCGCGAGGAGAGCAAGGGCCGGGAACGAGGAAGGGGGCCATGCCGGGCACGGCCCCCTTCGCGGAGTTTAACCTGAGCGCAGCGAATGGGCTCAGGGTAAGGGGAGGAAGGCGAAACTAGTGCAGCTGATTCGTCACCGCGGTGACCCCGGTATCGAGATCGTGGATGTACAACGCGGCGCCCTGGCCTTCGACTGACTCGCTCACTACCTCCTGCGCCAGTCGCAACGCGTCCTTGAGGCTGGGGGCGAAGGCGTACTCGAGCGCGAGCGGCGCCGGTTCGCCCTCCCTGGCCTCCGGGAGATAGGCGGCGAGAAAGCGGTCGGTGATGACGGGGTGAATGTCTCGTTTTCTGGGATGGGGCAGGCCGTGACGGCGTTCGATCTCGGTGAGGAGGCGCTCTGCGATCAGCAGGCGCTCGTGCTCAAGGGCGGCAGGAAGCATCACATATCCCCTCGTCTGCGCGTGCCGGCCCGTGCTGACGCAGCCGGCGTGTGAATGGCTGGGGCGGCACCAGCGCCCCGGGAGAGCCGCTCGATGGCGGTGATGTGCCTACAGTGGCCGCCGCCCAGCGGCATGCGAAAGAGAAGAAACACCGAACCACGCCTTGCCAACGTCGAGGTCTTCTCGCGTGAGTGCGTGTCCGCCGGCGATCCACCGGAGATCCACGGATGCCCCCGCGTCACCGAGCAGCTTCGCCAGCGCCTCGCTCTGCGGGCCCGGTACCAGCGGATCCACCTGACCGGCGTTGATCTGCACCGGCAGGCCCCGGAGATCGGGCACCTCGTCCGGCACGAACGGCACCATCGGCCGGACCAGCAGGGCGCCGCCGAGCACCGACGGCCGCAGAAGGAGCATCGAAGCCGCGATGTTGGCACCGTTGGAGAATCCCACCGCCACCAGGCGTCGATCTCCCAGACCATAGGCCTCGCGGGCCGCGTCCACGAAGTCGGCGAGCTCACAGGTCCGCGTCCGCAGATCGTCGAGGTCGAAGACCCCCTCGGCGAGCCGCCGGAAGAACCGCGGCATTCCGCTCTCCAGCACCTTGCCGCGAGGACTGAGGCGCGCCGCGCCCGGGACCAGCGCCTCGCCGAGCGGCAGCAGGTCATTCTCGTCGCCACCGGTGCCGTGGAGCAGCAGGAGCACGGGCTTGTCGGGCGCTCCCGGGATGAACCGATGGACGAAGCCGAGGTCGGGGGTGGCCACCTAGCCTCCGACGGCTTCGGCGTGCGGGGGCCTGAGCGGCGGCAACGAAACCTCCAGCCGTTCCCGCATGCTCTCGAATCGCTCCGGCAGCCGGAGTGCGCTGCCCAGCTCGGCCGGGCTCTCGTCGATCGTGAACCCCGGGCCGTCCGTGGCAATCTCGAACAGCACCCCGCCCGGCTCCCGGAAGTAGATAGATCGGAAGTAGGTCCGGTCCTTCACATCGGTCACCTGAGCCCCCATCTCGCGCAGCGTCCTCTGGCGCTCCGCCTGCTCGGCGTCATCCGCCGCGCGGAAGGCGACGTGGTGCACCGTCCCCGCGCCATCCGTCCCTCGCCAGAACCCCGGGGCGCGCCGCAGCTCCACGACCGTGCCGAGCCCATCGCCGCCGGACTCCAGCCGGATTCTGTTCTCGGCCTCCTCCCGAATGGTGTAGCCCATGGTGCCGGTGAGAAAGTCCGCCGAGCCGGCGTCTCCATCCTCCCAGATCGTGACCCCATGCACCCCTCGGATCGCATGCTCGGCCTGCACTGGGCCATCGCGCCAACCATCCAGTCCGGCCACCCGCGGGGTCGCGATCAGCTCGAGCATCATGCCGTCGTGGTCGGTGAAGGCCAGCACCTGCTCACCGAACCGGCGGTTCGGGCCCTCGTACTTCACGCCGAGCGAGAGGAGACGCTCGACCCAGTACCCCAGCGAGCCTTGCGGAATCGCCAGTGCGACGCCGTTGATCTGGCCGGTGCCCTGCCGCCCGGAGCGGGAGCCAGACCATGGAAAGAAGGTGAGGAGCGTGCCGGGCCGACCCAGCTCGTCGCCGTAGTAGAAGTGATACGTCCCGGGGTCGTCGTAATTCACGGTGAGTTTCACCAGCCGCATGCCCAGGAGTCCGGCGTAGAAATCGAGATTCCGCTGGGGCTCTCGCGCGATCGCGGTGACGTGATGGATGCGCATGCGATTACCGGGGCAGGGACGGGCCTGAGCCGGCACTCGTCCTCCGAATCAGCCCGGCGATGTCGTCCAGGTCTTCGCGTGTGAGCTCGATGGAGCCAGCGTCGATCCAGCCGTCCACCTGCTCGGGCGTGCGCCCGCCGACGATGGCGCCCGTGACCCCGGTCCACGCCAGCGTCCATGCGATCGCGATGCCCGCGACGGTGGTGCCGCGCCGCGCCGCGATGGGCCGCAGTCCATCCCGGAGCGCGAGATTGCGGTCGAGCTTCGGCGGGAGGAAGTCGGCGGAGCGGCGCCGCCAGTCGTCCTCCGGGAAGGTCCGCACCCGCTGTTCGGTGAAGCGGTCGGTCAGGAGCCCGGACTGCATCGGGCTGTAGACAATCACACCGGTGTCGTGGGCAGCGCACCAGGAGATCTCGGCCTCGGCGGCGCGGCGACGGATCAGCGAGAAGGGCGGCTGGAGCGAGTCCACGTGCCGGATAGACTCGCAGCGCTCGAGGAGGCCGACGTCGAAGTTGGACACCCCGGCCGCCCGCACCTTCCCCTGCTCGACCAGGCGGGCCATTTCCGCCCAGGAATCCTCGACCCGGGTGCCGGTTTCGTCTGGCCAGTGGAACTGGTAGAGATCGATGCGCTCGACGCCCAGCCGGCGCAGCGAGGCCTCGCACTCACGACGAATGGACTCGGGCCGCAGCACCTGGCGCGGCGAGGCCATCCGGTCGGTCTCGTCCCACACCAGTCCGCACTTGGTGAAAATGTAGGGCCGCTCCGCTGCGGGGATTTCCGCCAGCGCCTGTCGAACGACCTCTTCCGAGTGGCCGAGCCCGTAGACCGCGGCCGTGTCTATCCAGTTGATGCCGCGTTCGGCGGCGTATCGAATCGTGGCGATGGATTGCGCGTCGTCCTGCGGCCCCCAGCCGAACGCCCAGCCTCCACCGCCGATAGCCCACGCACCGAATCCGACGGTGGTGATCTCCATGTCGGTGGAACCGAGGCGCCGGGTCGTCAACGTGGTGTGCATCGGGCCCTCCAGTGCCAGTGCTCCGCGGGCTTCCAGCCCGCCTTCCGCAATGTAGCCCGATCACTCCACAAGGATGCGCCTCAGGTTCGCGACACCGGCGTCCCCGCCCCCGGTGTGAGCCTGCGCTGCACCTCCGCCAGCTGCTCGGGCGACACTTCCACGTCCACGTCGGTCAGGTACTCGACGCGGTACATCCGAATCAGCTCGAAGAAGTAGGAGATCGCCAGCGGGCCGATGAGCAGTCCCAGCAGGCCGAAGTAGCGGAGGCCCATGAATGCGCCGATCACGGTAATGAACGGGTGCACCTGGGCCCAGCGGCGGAACACGATCGGCCGGATCACGCTGTCCACGTTGCCGACCACCAAGATCCCCCAGATCACGAGGCCGATCGCCGAGCCCCAACGTCCGTCCATCGCAAGCGATGCGGCGCCCGGACCCCACACCAGCCCACTGCCGACTACCGGGAGGATGGCGAAGATCACGGTCACCACACCCCAGAACAGCGGATTGGACAGGCCGACCACCCAGAACGCCAGTCCGACGGCGCAGCCCTGGATCAGGCCCGTGAGACCGGTGCCGACCAACGTGGAGATCGTCACGTCGGCGAAGCGACTACGGAGGATCTCCGCGCTCGCCGCGGAGAAGGGAATGAACGGCCGCACCGAGCGCCAGGCGGACTCGGGTGAGACCAGGAGGAAATAGAGGCCGAAGAAGGCGATAGTGAGCTGAATGCCCAGCCGAGTGGCCGTGCCGATGAGACCCAGGGCGCTGGCACCGATGAACGAGATGATCTGGGAGCCGATCTGCTCAAGCTGGGCCCCGACCTGATAGGGTCCCACCCGGATCCGGCTGATCCGGGCCAGGAGTGGACTCCGAATGACCCCGGTCGCCATGTCCTGCGCTTCGGCCGCCACCAACCCGACGATGGAAACGCCGGGGCCGATGATGAGCAGGATGCCGAGCACGATCACGATGGCGGCCGCCACCCGGACCGGCATCCGGCGGGAGAGCCAGCGGTGGAGGGGCGCCATCACCACCAACAGCACCGGGGCCCCGATCAGCCCGGTGCTGAAGGGCCACAGGGCCACCACCAGCGCGACCCCAAGGGCCATGATCAACCCCGCGGCGCGCTGCCGATCGGTCTCCAGGAATGGCATCCGAAAAGAGTATGGCGCAAAGGCTTCCGCCGCCAGCACAGGTCCGGTTTGCCCTTGCCCCGACCGCATCCGGCAGCGACATTGGCTCTTTCACGACTAGCGCTGGCAGGGTTGACCGGCATGAGCCAGAGGGATCCGCGCCTCGCCCACGATGTCCTCCCGGTTCTCCTGTGGACCGCGGGACCCGATGGCGCGTGCGACTATCTGAACGAACGCTGGACCGAGTTCACTGGACGGATGGTGGCCGAGACGCTGGGCTGGAAGTGGACCGAGTCCCTCCACCCGGACGATCGTGAGAGCTTCCACGCCGAGTACGCCGCGGCCCTGGCCGCGAGGACTCCGTTCAGGCTCGAGTTCCGGATGCTGCACCAGGACGGCGAGTACCGCTGGCTGCTCAGCCAGGGGGAGCCGATCTTCGGTCCCCAGGGCGAGTTCCTGGGCTACAGCGGGTGCGCCACCGACGTCACCGACCGGCGCACACTGGAGCAGCGGCTGGTGCAGCTCGACCGCGCCGGCGAGGTCGCCCAGCTCGCGGGCGGGATCGCCCACGATTTCAACAACTTGCTTACCGGGATCCTGGGGCACGCCGGCCTGCTGCTGGACGAGGCGGCGCTCTCCCCCGAGGCCCGTGAGGACCTGGCCCAGATCCAGCAGGCGGCCGACCGGGCGGCCATCCTCTCCCGCCACCTCCTCGCCTTCAGCCGCCGGCCCCCGCCGGCTCCCCAGTCGCTCGATCTCAACCAACTGGTGTCGGGCGCCCTCAGCACCACCCGCCAGGTCCTGGGACCGGCGATCGAGGTCAGCCACGAGCTCACCGCGGGACTCGAGCCGGCGCTGGCGGACTCCTCCCGCATCGAGCAGATCCTGCTCCAGCTGGCCGGCCGCGCCCGCCCCGCACTTCCCCGCGGCGGCACCTTTCGCCTGCAGACCGGCCGGCGCCAGGTGGACGAGCGGCTCGCCGAGCAACACCCGGCGCTCCGACCGGGCGCGTACGTCACCCTCCAGATCGGTGTCAACGGGCCGGCAGTGGACTCGACGGCCCTGATGCAGGTATTCGAAGCGGCCGGAGACCGGCTGGTAGGCGATCGATCCTCGCTCCCCGGCATCGTGCGCCAGAGTGGCGGCTACCTGACGGTCGAGAGCGCGCCCGAGTCCGGTACCGTCTTCTCGGTCTACATCCCACGCTTCGATCCGCCCCGCGTGGTCGAGCCCGCGGCCGAGGAGTTCGGCGGTGACGAGACCGTCCTCCTGGCGGAGGACGACACGCACGTGCGCGAAGTCGCGCGCCGCGCGCTGGAGCGGGCCGGCTACCTGGTGCTGCCGGTGAGCGACGCGGAGGGCGCGGTTGCCGCCGCCGACCGCCATCCCGGACACATCCACCTGCTCGTCACCGATGTGGTCCTGCCCAGGATGAACGGCCGGGAGCTGGCGGCCCGACTGGCGATCCACCGGCCGGCCATCAAGGTGCTGTACGTGTCGGGCACCAGCGACGGCGCCATTGCCCGCCATCGAATGCTCGAGCCGGGGATCGAATTCCTGGAAAAACCGTTCTCGCTCGAGGGTCTGCTGCGCAAGGTGCGCCAGGTGCTCGGCGCCAGGGCTTCCGAGGATCAGGGCTCGTGGACACCGCGCTCGCTGGTCTGATCCGGGGCGTTCCGCCTCAGACTCTGGCCGCCGCCGCGGCCGGCTTCGGCGTGCTGGCCCTCCTCCTCCTCATCGTGCTGCTGAACGTGTGGCTGAAGCGCCGCCGCGCGGACCGCGCCGCCGCCGAGGCGCGCGGCCACCTTCGAACCGTTACGGCGACGATGCGGGAGGGCGTCGTCGCTTACGACATGAACCTGCGGCTCACCTTCGTGAACCGGGCCTTCGAGCGGCTCACCGGCTATCCCGAGGAAGACATCCGGGACCAGGAGTTCCTCCAGTACGTCCACCCGGACGATCGGCCCGCGCTCACGGGGGAATGGGAGCGGCTGGCGCAAGGCGGCTCGCTGCGCGATCAGGAGTACCGGGTAGTGGCGAAGGGCGGCCAGGTGCGCTGGTCGTCCAGCAGCTGGGAGCCGCTGCGTGACGAGTCCGGCCGCCAGATCGGCTACCTCGGCACCGAGTTCGACATCACCGAGCGCAAGCTGGGCGAGGAGGCCATGCGGCTCGACGCCGAGCTTTTTCAGGCGATGATCGAGGTCCAGCAGGCGGTGGCGGCGGCGGGCCTCGACTCGCGAACGGTGATGCGGGTGATCGCCGACCGAGGCCTCCGCCTCACCGCCGCCACGGGCGCGGTCATCGAGTCCATCGAGGGCGAAGAGCTGGTTCCCCAGGTCCACATCGGCACCGAGGCGCCGCGCCTCCAGCTCGCGGACAGCCTCTCCGGCCTCTGCGTCCGCACCGGCGAGCTGCAGCGCTCCGACGACCTGCTGGCGGATCCCCGCATCGGGCACGACGCCTATCGGGCCATCGGCGTCCGTTCCCTCCTCGCCGCGCCACTCACCGACGAGCAGCGCACCCTCGGCGTCCTCAAGGTCGTGTCCACCCAGCCGGGCGCGTTCAGCGACCGCGATGCCAAGGCGCTCCGTCTCCTCGGCGGGCTCATGGGAGCGGCACTGGGCCACGCCGCGGCGTACGAGAGCCGGCAGCTCCGGCTGGAGGATCGGACCCGCGCCCTGCAGGAGAGCGAGCAGCGGTTCAAGCAGCTGGTGGACGTGGCGCAGGAGGGCATCTGGCTGGCGGACGAGCGGGGGATCATTACCTACGTCAACCAGCGCATGGCCCAGCTGCTCGGCTACCAGAACGGCGCGATGCTGGGCCGGCGTGTCTACGACTTCATCGAGGCGGGCTCGCGCGCCAGCGCCCAGCGCACGCTGGCGCGGCCTTCGGCCGCGGGCGGGGAGAGCCGCGACCTCCGCTTCCTTCGCCACGACGGCGGCGAGCTGTGGGGACTAGTCTCGGCCACTCCGATCGTGGGCCGCGACGGCGTCGCCGGCACGGTGGGCATGGTCACCGACATCACCGAGCGGAAGCAGGCCGAGGAGCGGCTGCGCCGCTCGGCGGAGCGGCTCGGCATCCTCCATGACATGGGACAGGCGGTTCTCGCCGCGCGCTCGCTGGCCGAGATCGGTCGAGCCGCGCTGGGGCGGATCCGCCGGCTGGTGCCCTGCCAGCGCTGCTCGATCGTGCTCTTCGACTTCACCGGGGGCCAGGCACTGCCGGTGGCGGGCTTCACCGGCGGGCAGGCGCTTTCCGGCGCGCCGATTCCGCTCGACACCTTCTCGCCCGGCGAGGTGCTCCGTCGCGGCACCGTCCGCTACGTCGAGGACATCGGCACGATGGAATCGCCGCCGGCGATCTTCCGGCAGCTCTGCGAGGACGGGCTCCGCAGCGTGCTGACGGTCCCGCTGCTGGTGGACGGCGAGGCCATCGGCGAGGTGAACCTGGCGTCGGACCGTCCCGGCGCCTTCGAGTCGGAGCACCGCGACATCGCCCTCGAGATCGCCGCTCCGATCGCGATCGCCATCCAGCATGCGCGCCTGCGCGAGGACCTGGCGAAGAAGAGCACCGAGCTCGAGCGGAGGATGGCGGAGCGGGGTGCGGCGCTGCGGGCCGCGACGACGGAGCTGGAGACCCTCCTCTACTCCGTCTCCCACGATCTCCGCACGCCGGTGCGCCACATCGGCGGATTCGCCGAATTGCTGCTCCAGGACGGCGGCGCGAGCCTCGACCCCGGCGCGCGTCACTACGCCGACCGCATCGCCCAGGGCGCCGGCCGGCTGGGCGGCATGCTCGACGACCTGGTGCTTCTAAGTCGCCTCGGCCGTCAGGACATGCTGCGCCGGCCGGTGGACTTCAATCTGCTGGTGGAGGACGTCGTCGGCGTGCTCCAGGCGGAGGCGGGGGACCGTGTGATCGACTGGGTGATCGAGCCGCTGCCGATGCTCGAGTGCGATCCGACGCTCGCGCGCATCGCCGTCCTGAACCTGCTGGAGAACGCGGTGAAGTTCACCCGCACCCGCGGCCGGGCGAGCATCCGGGTGCGCCCGGTGCGGGTGGAGGGCCAGGAGGGTATCGCGGTGCAGGACAACGGCGTCGGCTTCAAGATGGCGCATGCCGGCAAGCTGTTCGGCCTGTTCCAGCGGCTCCACCGCGCCGACGAGTTCGAGGGCGAGGGCGCCGGCCTCGCCTTCGTCCAGAGGATCGCGCAGCGCCACAGTGGCCGGGTGTGGGCCGAATCGGAAGTGGACGAGGGCGCGACCTTTTCCATCACCTTCGGCGGGCCCGACGTCCGGCATGCTTCCTGACGAGGTCGATCTCCTCCTCGTCCAGGACAACGCGCTCGAAGTCGAGCTCACGCTGCGTCCGCTGCGCGACCTCGATCCCCGGTGCCGTCTCGCGGTGGCCCGGGACGGCGAGGAGGCGCTCGACTACCTGCTCGGTCGGGGCGCCTTTCGCCACCGTCTCGGCGCTCCCCTGCCCCGTCTCGTGCTGCTCGAGTTCCGGATGCCGCGGGTGGACGGCGTCGAGGTCCTGCGCGCCCTCCGGGCGAGCCCGCGGGCCAGCGCGGCGCCGGTAGTGATGCTGCTCCCGGCGAGCGACGCCCGCGAGGTGGCCCAGTGCTACCAGGTGGGCGCCAACAGCTGCGTGCTGAAGCCCGTGGAGTTCGCCCGCTTCTACGACACCATCCAGGCCGTTGGCCGCTATTGGCTGGGGACCAATCTCGCCGCCGGCATGCCGGGCGGAGCGCACGCGACAGCAGGTGATCGCGGGGCATCGGGACGAGGAGGGTGACACTTCCGGCTCGCGCCGCCCGTCCTACCTTTCCGATCGCGACTGCAGTCCCGTCCACCACCACAGGATCTCCCGTGCGGCTTCGAATCCCACGCACCGTCCCGCTCGCCCTCGCGATCGCGATCTCCGCGCCCGCGGGCGAGCTTGCTCCCTTGGCCGCCCAGGCGGCGCAACCCGGCGCCGGAGCGGCCATCGACATCCCCTTCACCCGCTACGTGCTGCCCAATGGGTTGACGCTGATCGTCCATGAGGATCACAAGGCGCCGATCGTCGCCGTGAACGTGTGGTACCACGTGGGGTCGAAGAACGAGCGGCCGGGTCGCACCGGCTTCGCCCACTTGTTCGAGCACCTCATGTTCAACGGGAGCGAGAACTACGACCAGGATTACTTCGGGCCGCTGCAGCAGGTGGGGGCGACCGACCTCAACGGCACCACCAACGAGGACCGCACCAACTACTTCCAGAACGTCCCCGTGAACGCCCTCGATCTGGTGCTGTTCCTCGAGTCCGACCGCATGGGCCACCTGGTTGGCGCGATCACCCAGGCGCGACTCGACGAGCAGCGAGGCGTGGTCCAGAACGAGAAGCGGCAGAACGAGAACGAGCCGTACGGACGGGTGTGGGAATTCCTCAATCCCCGCCTCTACCCGCCGAATCACCCCTACTCCTGGAGCGTGGTCGGCTCGATGGAGGATCTCGGGGCCGCCAAGCTGGAGGACGTGAAGGAGTGGTTCCGGACCTACTACGGTGCCGGCAACGCGGTGGTCGTGGTGGCGGGCGATGTAAGAGCCGACGACGTGAAGGCCAGGGTGGAGAAGTACTTCGGCGACATCCCCGCGGGTCCGCCCACCGCGCGCCAGGAGGCGTGGGTCGCCAAGCGGAGTGGGAGCCAGCGCGGCGTGATGTACGACCGGGTGCCGCAGGCGCGGGTGTACCAAGCCTGGAACGTGCCGGGGTGGGGCGCCGCGGACGGCGACGATCTGGTCCTGCTCGGCAACCTGCTCAGCAGCGGCAAGTCGTCGCGACTCTACAAACGCCTGGTGTACGACGAGCAGATCGCGACCAGCGTGAGCGCGTTCCCCGACCTGCGGGAGATCGGCGGGCTGTTCGTCATCCAGGCGACCGTGAAGCCGGGCGGCGACATCGCACAGGTCGAGCGGGCCGTCAACCAGGAAGTCGCCCGCTTCCTGCGAGAGGGTCCCACGGCGGCCGAGCTTCAGCGGGTGAAGACCGGCTATCGGGCGGGGTTCATCCGCGGGGTCGAGCGCATCGGTGGCTTCGGGGGCAAGTCCGACGTGCTGGCGCAGGGTGAGGTGTTCGCCGGCCGGGCCGATTTCTACACCACGCGGCTCAAGCGGATCGCGGCCGCGAGCGCGGCCCAGATCCGCGCGACCGGCAATCGCTGGCTCTCCGACGGCGCCTACACCCTGGAAGTTCTCCCCTACGGCGAGTACCAGATCGCCAAGGCGGGTGTGGACCGGTCCAAGCTCCCCGAGACGGGGACCCCGCCGGACGCGAGCTTCCCCCAGTTCGAACGCGCCACCCTGTCCAACGGGCTCCAGATCGTCCTCGCCACCCGTCCCTCGATTCCTCAAGTTCGGTTCGATCTGCTGCTCGACGCCGGCTACGCCGCCGACCAGTTCGGCATCCCGGGGACCGCGAGCCTCGCGATGGCGATGCTGGACGAAGGCACCAGGACACGCACCTCGATCGGGATCAGCGACGAGCTCGCGGCGCTGGGCGCCAATCTCTCGGCGGGCTCGGGGCTCGACATGTCGGGCGTCACGCTGGAGGCGCTCAAGGACAAGCTGGATCCCTCGCTGGCGGTGTTCGCCGACGTGGTGCTGAACCCCTCGTTTCCCCGCAGCGACTTTGAGCGCCTCAAGCGCCAGCGCCTCGCCCAGATCCAGCAGGAGAAGGCGGATCCCGTGGGGATGGCGCTGCGCGTGTTCCCCACCCTGCTCTATGGTCAGGGACACGCCTATGCCAATCCCTGGACCGGCTCGGGCACCGAGGAATCGGTCGGGAAGATCAGCCGCGACGATCTGGTGAAGTTCCACCGGGCCTGGTTCAAGGCGAACAACGCCACCCTGATCGTCGTCGGGGCAACCACCATGGCGGAGATCCGGCCTAAGCTGGAGCGCGCCTTCGCCGGCTGGACCCAGGGCGACGTGCCCGAGAAGAACATCGGCACCGTCGCGCAGCAGCTGCACTCGATGGTTTACCTCCTCGATCGGCCGGAGGCGATTCAGTCGCTCATTCTGGTCGGCAACGTCGCACCGCCGAAGGCCAATCCCGACGAGCCCGCGATCGAGACCATGAACATGGTGCTCGGCGGCTCGTTTCTCGCGCGGATCAACATGAACCTCCGGGAGAACAAGCACTGGTCGTACGGGTCGTTCACCTTCCTGCGCGATGCGAAGGGTCAGCGTCCGTTCGTAGCCTACGCGCCGGTGCAGACCGACAAGACCAAGGAAGCGTTGATCGAGCTGCGCCAGGAGCTGCACGGCATCCTGAGCAATCGGCCGCCGACGGCGGACGAGATCGCGCGGGCGAAGTCGGAGCTCACGCTCACGCTGCCGGGGAACTGGGAGACCATGGGCGCCGTCGCGGGGAGTCTCTCGGACATCGTCACCTTCGGTCTCGACGACCGCTACTTCGACACCTATGGAGACCGCATCCGCGCCCAGGACCCCAGCACGGTCACGGCGGCGGCCAAGGAGGTCATCCACCCCGACCGGCTGGTCTGGGTCGTGGTGGGCGACCGGTCCAAGATCGAAGCGGGCATCCGGGAGCTGAAGCTGGGCGAGATCAAGTTCATCGACGCGGACGGCAAGCCGATCGGCGCCTCGTGAGGGGAGGAGCCTGGGCGGTCCTCATCGGGGCGATCATGCTGCTCCCGTCCGAGGCGGCAGCGCAACGCCGCACCCAGGAGGGGATCTTCAGCATGCCATTCCAGGCGGGGCCGCGCTCGGGGCGGAACTTCGAGAACAACAGCTGGATGGTCGGCGGCCAGCTCGCCGCCTCGTTGGGCAAGACGTTGGAACTCCGGCCCAGCGGGGACATGTACCTCAAGCGGGGCGAGAAGATGGCGTGGCAGCTCAACGGCGACGCCGCGATCCGGTTCGGCGACGACGGTTTCTTCTACGCCGGAGGGGGCATCGCGTGGCTCCATCCGCCTGACGTGGATCCGCAAACCGGCTACAATGTGTTCCTGGGCCTCAACTCGGCCGCACCTTGGGAGAAGGCCAGAGGATTTATCGAGGGTCGCTGGACCCACGTGAACGACAACACGGCCTTCCAACTCGTGTTCGGCGCCTTATACAGGTTGTGACAAGGAGACACTCATGACGACCCGCACCGCTGCCGCTGGGACCACCAGCACCGCCACCGCCACCTGGGAGGGCGGGCTGGTCAACGGCAAGGGCCAGTTCAACGCCAAGTCAGGTGCGTTCCAGGGTAGCTACTCGTTCAGCACCCGGTTCGAGGGCGCCAAAGGCACCAATCCCGAGGAGTTGATCGCGGCGGCGCACGCCTCGTGCCTCAGCATGGCCTTGAGCGCCGAATTGGAGAAAGCCGGCACGCCTGCCACCCGAATCACCACGACCGCCTCCGCAACCACGACCAAGGTGACCAACGGCTTCCGGATTACGCGTATACGGCTCGAGGTGCGGGGTGAGGTGCCCGGCGTGGATCAAGCCGCGTTCGCCAAGGCTGCCGAGGCGGCCAAGGAGGGATGCCCGGTCTCGCAGGCGCTCAAGGGCAACGTCCCCTTCGAGCTGGACGCGAGGCTGGCATAGATCCGGTCTGCCACACGCTGGTCGGCGCCGGGCTGGCCCGGAGCGGACTGGCGAGGCGGACCGCATTCGCCACCAGCACGTTGCTGATCGGGGCCAACCTCCCCGACGTGGACGTGCTCGCTTACCTCTGGGGTCCGGGCGCGGATCTCGCCTTCCGCCGCGGCTGGACCCACGGAGTGCTCGCGCTGGCGCTCTGGCCGCTGGCGCTGAGCGGCGCGATGCTGCTCCTGGACCGCGCCCTCCGCCGGCTCAGTCGAGCGTCGCTCCCGTCGGGCGTTCGCCCCAGCCAACTGCTCCTGCTCTCCTGCATCTCCATCTGGTCGCACCCCGTCCTCGACACACTCAACACCTACGGCGTGCGCTGGCTGATGCCGTTCAGCGGACGCTGGTTCTACGGCGACGCGCTGTTTATCGTCGATCCCTGGGTGTGGCTGGTGCTGGGTCTTGGCGTGCTGCTGAGTCGGCTGTGGACGAGCACCCGGCCGGCGCGCCTGGCCCTGTGGCTGGTCCTCGGGTACGTGGCCGCGATGGCCGGAAGCGCTGTCGCGGCCCGGAGCATCGCGCGGGCGGAGATGGCCGCGATCTCCGGCGCACCGGTCCGTCGAGTCCTCGTCTCGCCGGTGCCGGTGAATCCCTTCCGCCGGCGCGTCGTGGCCGAGCTGGACGAGACGTATCGCACGGGAGCGTTTCGCTGGCTGGCGGACCCGCACGTGGATCCGGCCTCGGTTCGACTCTACCCGAAGGGAGATCGTGGCGACCCCATGGTGGCACGTGCCGCGAGCACCACGCTCGGGCGCAGATTCCTGGGGTGGGCGCGGTTTCCCGCCTTTCGGGTGGAGGAGGCCGGCCATGGCAGGCTCATTGTCCACATCGTGGACCTCCGGTACGCCGACCGACCGGGCGTGGGCTTCGGGGCGGTGTCGATTCCCCTGGCAGGTCACTCCGAGGTCATGAGTAGCGAAAACGCATATTGACGGCGCAAACAATATTACATACTGTATACAGAATTTCACATGTGAAACTCATCATGCCGTCAATCGTTGCCAGGCACCCGCTCGGCGATCAAGTGTATCTCCAACTCCTGCAACGCATTGAGAGCGGGAGCCTTGCCACCGGTTCCAAGCTGCGCGACGCAGCTATTGCAAATGAACTAGGGGTCAGCCGAACTCCCGTCCGCGAGGCGCTGGTACGGCTCGCCCGTGAAGGCGTCCTGTCCGCCGAGCCAGGACGCGGCTTTCGGCTCACCTCCATGTCCGCCGGCGAGCTCCGGGAGATCGGCTCCATCCTCGCTGCGCTCGAGCCTCTTGCCCTCGACCAGTCCCCGGAGCCGTCCCCGGACCAGCTCGGCCGCCTGGCGGAAGTCGTGCGGCGCCTGGAGCAGACCCGGGGCGACATTCCCGCTTGCGTCGAGCTGGACGAGCGGTTCCATCACGTACTGCTCGAAGGCTGCTCCAATCGTCGGCTGCTCGGGCTGCTCGAGACCCTCCGTCGAAGCCTCCGCCGCTACCTGTATCATTACCTCCAGCGCGGTGGGCGTGTGAGCCTTTCGACCCTGCAACACAACCGGATTGCCGAGGCCTTGCGGAAGGGTGACCGCGCCGCGGCCCGGCAGCTCCTGGAGCGTAAATGGCGACGCGGCATGGACGAGATCGAGGGGACCGTGGCATGAGCCTCCCCGCCGACCCTCCGGAGCTTGCTCGCTGGCGCGCCGACACGCCCGGTTCCGAGCGCGTGATCCATCTCAACAACGCCGGCGCCGCGCTGCAACCCGCGGCGGTGCGCGACGCCGTGCTCCGGCATCTCGAGCTGGAGCAGGAGATCGGCGGCTACGAGGCCGCGGACGCGCAGGTGGACGCGCTCCGCGACGCGTATCAGGCCGTCGGTCGCCTGATCGGGGCCTCCGAACGCAACGTGGCGATGCAGCAGAACTCCACCGTCGCCTTTGCTCAAGCATTCGCGGCGTTCGACCTCCGCCGCGGCGACCTGATCCTCACCAGCCGCGCGGATTACGCCTCAAACCAGATCATGTATCTGGCGCTCGCGCGCCGAGTCGGCGTCGAAGTCGTGCGGGCCCCGGACGCACCCGAGGGCGGGATCGACCCGCAGGCGGTGCGCGAGTTGATCCGCCGCCGGCGCCCGACGCTGCTGGCTCTCAGCTGGATCCCGACCAATTCGGGACTGGTCCAGCCCGCCGAGCCCATCGGTGAGATCTGCCGGGAAGCAGACATCCCCTACATCCTGGACGCCTGCCAGGCAGTGGGCCAGATGCCGGTCGACGTCGGCCGGCTGCACTGCGACTACCTCGCCGCCGCGACCAGGAAGTTCATGCGCGGCCCGCGTGGCGTAGGCTTTCTGTACGTGTCGGACCGAGCCTTGGAGGCCGGCGCCTATCCCCTCACAGTGGACATGCATGGCGCCGATTGGACCGACCCCGAAACATTCGCGCTGAAGCCCGATGCGCGACGCTTCGAGCAGTGGGAGATATCCCACGCGCTCGTGCTCGGCGCGGGAGCGGCCGCGGGGTATGCCCTCGAGGTGGGGATCGGGAAGGCGCGTGAGCGGAGCTGGGGGCTCGCGGCTTCCGTTCGCGAGCGGCTGGCGGAGATGGACGGCATCCGCGTGCTCGACCGCGGTCGCTCACTGTGCGCCATCGCCACCGCGGAGCTGGGCGGACGAAACGCGGAGCAGGTGAAGCTCGCCTTGCGGGCGCGCGGTATCAACACCAGCTCGCCGTTGCGCGAGGATGCCGTCATCGACATGGACGAGAAGCGGGCGGCGTCCGCGATCCGGATCTCTCCCCACTATTACAACACCGCCGACGAGATCGACCGCGCCCTCGCGGCCCTGGCGGAGGTGCTCGAGGCGATCCCTCCTACGCGGCGCGCCTGAGGACCGGCTCCAGCACCTTCCAGACGACGTCCGCCACCCGCTCCTGGCCCTTCGCGGTCGGATGAATCATGTCCGATTGGTTGAGCGAGCCGACTCCGGCCACTCCCTCGAGCAGGAACGGCACCAGCGGCAGGTCGTTTTTCTCGGCCAGGCCGGCGTAGACCTCCCTGAACCGGCGCGCATAGCCGAAGCCCAGGTTCGGCGGCGCGCGCATACCGAGCAGCACGATCGCCGGCGGTGGGGACAGCTTGCGGGCCTCGTCGATGATGAACTGGATGTTGGAGCGCAGCGAGTCCGGTTCCAGGCCACGAAGCCCGTCGTTCGCGCCGGTCTCGATCACCAGCACCGAGACCGGCTGCCGAAGGAGCCAGTCGATCCGCCGCCGGGCGCCGGCGGAGGTCTCGCCGCTCACCCCCGCGTTCACCGCCTCGAACGAAAGTCCGGCGGAGTCGATCTTGCGCTGGATCGCCGCGGGATAGGCCTGCTCCGGATCCAGGCCCAGCCCTGCGGTCAGACTGGTTCCCAGGAACACGATCCGTGCTCGGGCGCCCTCCGCGGGCGGCGCCGGCGCCTCGTCTCCGCGCGCGCCGTCGTCCGCGCCGCAACCCGCGAGCGCGAGCACAACCAGCGCACCCCACCATCGGTACCTGGATATCATTCAGACCATGCTCCGATGCACCGCACTGACCAAGACCTACCGCTCCGGCGGCCGTGACCTCACGGTGCTGAACGATATCACCTTCTCGGTGGAGCCGGGTGGCTTCGCCGCGATCGTCGGCCCCTCCGGCAGCGGCAAGACCACCCTGCTGGGCCTGCTCGCCGGACTGGATCGGCCGACGGCCGGGACCGTCCATCTCGACGGCCAGGAGCTGGGCGCGCTGGACGAGGATGCCCGGGCCCGGATGCGAGGCGAGAAGATCGGATTCGTCTTCCAGTCGTTCCAGCTGATTCCGACGCTCACCGCGAGGGAGAACATCCAGGTCCCGCTGGAGCTCAGAGGCGAGGAGGCGGGCGAGCGTGCCGCGGACCTGCTCGAGCGCGTGGGCCTCGGCGACCGCGGCCACCACTATCCGGCCCAGCTCTCCGGCGGCGAGCAGCAGCGGGTGGCGCTGGCCCGGGCCTTCAGCACCGGTCCCAAGGTCCTCTTCGCCGACGAGCCCACCGGCAACCTCGACGCCCGCACCGGCGCGAGCATCATCGATCTGATGGTGGACCTGAACCGGGACCTCGGCACCACCCTCGTGCTCGTCACCCACGATCTCGATCTCGCCGCCCGCGCCCGCCGCACCATCCGCCTGGCGGACGGCCGTATCGTGGCCGACACCGCGGCGTGACCTCCCTCGGCTTCGCGCTCCGGATGGCGGCGCGCGAGGTCCGCGCCTCACCGCGACGGCTGCTCCTGCTCACCGCTTCGGTCGCCGTCGGCGTCGCCGCCCTGGTGGCGATCAACTCGTTCACCGCGAATCTGCGCGACTCGGTGCGCCGGCAGGCCCAGGGACTGCTCGGCGCGGACCTCTCCCTCGAGAGCCGGCAACCGTTGCCGGCGGTCGCCGAGCGGCTGATCGACACGCTGGTGAGCCGCGGCGCGAAGGAAGCGCGGGTCACCAACTTCTCCGCGATGGGCTATGTCCCGCGCACCGATGGAACGCGCCTGGTGCAGGTGGCGGCGATCCGGGGTGGCTATCCGTTCTACGGCGAGATCAGGACCGATCCCGAGTCCGCCTGGTCCGCGCTGCAACGCGGCCGCCATGCGGTAGTGGATCCGGCATTGCTCGCGGCGCTCCGGTCGCGCGTGGGGGATACGCTCGCGCTGGGCGAGGCGCGGTTCGTCATCACGGGAACCGTCGCGAGCGCCCCCGGCAACGTGGGCCTCCGCGCCGCGTTCGGGCCGCGGGTCTACATCCCCGCGCGGTACCTGCAGGAGACCGGACTGCTCGGCTTCGGTGCGCGGGCGGAGTACGAGGCCTACCTGCGGTTGCCGGGGAGCATCGCCGCGCAGGCGATCGCCAGAGAGCGCGGGCCGACGCTGCGCGCCGAGCGGGTTCGGGTGCGCACGGTCGAGGACGACCGCGAGCGGCTCAACGAGACCTTGTCGCGCCTCACCGGCTATCTCGGCCTCGTCGCCCTCATCGCGCTCCTGCTCGGCGGGATCGGCGTGGCGAGCGCGGTGGTCGTCTTCATCCGCCAGCGCATGGACACGATCGCGGTGCTCCGCTGCCTCGGCGCCACCGGCGGGCGCGTGCTCGGCGTGTACGGGGCCGAGGCCGCGGGGATGGCACTCGCAGGGAGCCTGCTCGGGGCGGCGGCCGGCGTGCTCTTCCAGCAGGCCTTGCCCGGGCTGCTCTCGGATCTGCTGCCGGTGGACGTCGAGACCTCGGTCTCGTGGAGCGCGATCGCCCTCGGCGTGGGGATGGGGCTCTGGGTGGCCTCGGTGTTCGCGCTCTTTCCGCTGCTCGCGGTCCGGCGGGTGCCGCCCCTCGCCGCGCTAAGAAGGGATTACGAGACCGACTCACTGCCGCGCGATCCCTGGCGGTGGCTGGTGGCGCTGGCGCTGGCAGCCAGCACGGTCGCACTCGCGTCGCTTCAGGTGGGCAGCGGCAGGCAGGGCGCCGTCTTCGCCGGAGGCGTCGCGGTCGCGCTACTCGTGCTCTGGGCCTCGTCGTGGGCGCTGGTCCGCGCCGCGCGTCGCTGGCTGCCGGGCGGTCTGCCCTACCTCTGGCGCCAGGGCCTCTCCAACCTGCACCGCCCGTCGAATCAGACCGTCACCGTGGTGCTCGCGATCGGCTTCGGCGCCTTCCTTCTGGGAACGCTGATCCTGGTCCAGCTGAACCTGCTGGACCAGCTGCGACTCACCGGTGGGCCGGCCCGGCCCAACCTGGTCCTGTTCGACATCCAGCCCGATCAGCTCCCCACGGTGGAGCGATCGCTCCGCGAGGCGGGCCTCTCAGCGTCGGACCCGGTGCCGATCGTGCCGATGCGCATCGCGTCGGTGAAGGGGCGTCCGGTCCAGCGCATGCTCGCCGACACCGGCCAGAATGCGGCCTGGGCCCTGCGCCGCGAGTACCGCTCTACCTATCGCGACTCGCTGGTAAGCTCCGAACGACTCGCCGCCGGGGCCTGGTGGACACCTCGCGCGCCGGGCAGTGACGGTCGCAACGGGTACCGGATTTCGATGGAGAGCGGGCTCGCGGAGGAGATCGGCGTCGGGGTCGGCGACGAGATCGTGTGGGACGTGCAGGGGATCAGGATCCCGACCCGGGTGGCGAGCCTGCGCGAGGTCGACTGGGCGCGGTTCGAGCCCAACTTCTTCGTCGTGTTCGAGCCCGGCTCGCTGGAGGGTGCGCCGCACACGCTGGTGACGCTCACCCGTATCGAGCGGCCCACCGATCGCGGCGCGTTCCAGCGCCGCCTGGCGGAGCGGCTGCCGAACGTGACCACACTGGACCTGTCGGTGGTGCAGGAGGCGCTCGAGCGGCTGGTGGACCGGGTGGTGCTCGCGATCCGGTTCATGGCGGGATTCACCCTCGCCACCGGAACGCTGGTGCTGGTGGGCGCGCTCGCGACCAGCCGCTTCCAGCGCATCCGGGAGGGCGCGCTGTTGCGCACCCTAGGGGCCACGCGCTCGCAGATCTTCCGGATCGTGCTGGCCGAGTACTTCGCCCTTGGCGCCATGGCCGCCGCGGTCGCCGCGCTGCTGTCCCTGGCCGCGGCCTGGGCCCTCGCGAAATGGGTGTTCGAGGGCCGCTTCTCGCCTCAGCCCATGTCGCTCGCCGCGTTGGTGCTGGGCGTGGTGAGCCTCACCGTGCTGGTGGGGCTGCTCAACAGCCGCGAGGTCATCCGCCGAACGCCCCTGGAAGTGCTGCGCGGGGAGTAGAGCGGCTATACTATTGCCCATGCTCTCCATAGACCTGAGCGGCAAGCGCGCCCTCGTCGCCGGAGTCTCGGACGACGCGGGCTTCGGCTTCGCCATCGCCAAGTCGCTCGCCGAGGCGGGCGCCACGATCTGCCTCGGAAGCTGGCCCCCAGCGCTGGGCATCTTCACCAAGCTGCTGGAACGGGGAAAGATCGACGACTCGCTTCGGCTCTCCGATGGCCGGAAGCTCGAGTTCGAGCGGATCTATCCGCTGGACGCCGCGTTCGACACCATGGCGGACGTGCCCCAGGACGTGCGCGAGAACAAGCGCTACAAGGACCAGGGCGACTTCACGATCGACGGCCTCACCCGGCGCCTGCGGCAGGATTTCGGCGAGGGCGGCCTCGACATCGTGGTCCACAGTCTGGCCAACGGACCGGAGGTGAAGTCCCCGCTGGTGGATACCTCGCGGGCCGGCTACCTGGCGGCGGTGAGCGTGAGCGCGTACAGCAACGTCTCGCTGGTGCGGAGCCTGTCGCCGCTGATGCGCGCGGACGGCGCCTTCCTCTCGCTGACCTACATGGCCAGCGAGCGGGTCATCCCCGGCTACGGCGGCGGCATGTCCTCGGCCAAGGCCGCGCTCGAGGCCGACACCCGGACGCTGGCCTACGAGGCCGGCCGACGCTGGGGGGTGCGGGTGAACGCGATCTCGGCCGGTCCCTGGGCATCCCGGGCCGCCTCCGCGATCGGCTTCATCGATACGATGATCGCGTACACCAGCGCGAACGCGCCGCTGGCTCGGCCGATCCAGGCCACCGACGTAGGCCACACGGCCGCGTTCCTCAGCAGCCCGCTCGCGGGCGCGATCACCGGGAGCGTGGTCTACGTGGACAACGGGTATCACGCAATGGGGATGGCGGTCGCGCCGCAGGCATGAGATAGCCCGCATGGCGGACGAGCTGCTCTCGCGCGAGGACGGTCCGGTCCACCGGCTGACGCTCAATCGCCCCGAGCGACGCAACGCGCTGACACCCGAGCTCGCCGCCGCCATTGCCCAGGAGCTGGACCTGATCGAGGAGCGCGGCGCCGCTCTCGTCGTCGTGCTCAGCGGCGCCGGCGGCCACTTCTGCGCCGGCCTCGACCTCCGCTGGCTCCGATCCCTGGGCGCGGTCCCGCCCGTGCCCCAGTTGCAGCGCGGACTCGCCGCGTTCCAGTCCGCCGTCATCGCGATCGTCCGCTGCCAGCTGCCCGTGATCGCGGAGATCCACGGATCGGCGGCGGGCTTCGGCCTCGACCTCGCGCTCGCCTGCGACATGCGGTTCGCGGAGTCCGGCGCGACGCTCACTTCCGCCTTCTCGCGGATGGGCCTGGTCCCCGACGGCGGGTCCACCTTCAACCTGCCCAGGCTGGTAGGCCTGGGTCACGCGCTGCGATTCCTCATGACCGGTGAGACGGTGAGCGCGGAGCGCGCCTGCGCGCTCGGCCTGGTGGACGAGGTCCAGCCGGATGGCGAGCTGGAGGCCGCGGTCACCTCCGCGGCGAAAGCGATCGCAGCCGCCGCCCCGGCGAGCGTCCGCGCCATCAAGCGGCTGGTGCGAGCCGACGAGCTCGGCGGCCTGGAGCAGGCGCTCTCCGCCGAGGGCGCGGCCCAGATCCAGGCGCTCCAGAGCCCGGAGTTTCAGCGCCGGCTCGAGGCCTTCGTCAACCGATGATCCCACCGCCGTCGCGAGTCTTCGCCCCCGATCTGCTGGCGGGGCGCGTCGCGCTCGTCACCGGAGGGGGCACCGGGATCGGTCTCGGCATCGCCTCCTGTCTCGCGGCCGCGGGCGCGACCGTCGCCATCGCAAGCCGGAAGCCGGAGCACCTCACCGCCGGCGCGGAAGCCCTGCGCGCGCAGGGAGCCACGGTGATGACGGTGGAGACCAACGTGCGGGAGCCCGAGGCGGTGCGGACCACGGTGGAGCGGGTCGCTGGGGAGCACGGCCGGATCGATCTTCTGGTGAACAACGCCGCCGGCAACTTCTACGCGCCGTCCGCGGGACTGTCGCCCAACGCCTGGCGCGCGGTGGTGGAGACCGATCTCTACGGTACCTTCTATTGCTGTCAGGCCGTGTATCCGGTGATGAAGGCGCAGGGCGGCGGGAGGATCGTCTCGATCTCCATGACCCTGCATTACCGCGGCTGGCCGCTCATGGCGCACGCCACGGCCGCGAAGGCGGGCGTGGACGCGCTCACTCGCACCCTGGCGCTCGAGTGGGCGGAAGACCGGATCACCGTCAACGCGGTTGCGCCGGGCCCGATCCCGACCGAGGGAGTGCAGCAGGCCTTCACCCCGCCCGGCGGCGCGCCGAACGTGCCGGCCATGGACGAGTACGCGACCCGCGCGATCCCGCTCGGGAGGTGGGGAAAGCCCGAGGACGTCGGCCACCTGGTCACGTTCCTCGCCAGTCCGGCCGGCGAGTGGATCACGGGGGCGATCTTCGTGGTGGATGGAGGGACCTGGCTGGCCGGGGGCCGGGGATAGGAGACCGCGATGTTTCTGGGACACTTCGGAGCGGCACTCGCCTTCAAGCGGCTCGAGCCCAAGCTGTCCCTGGGTACGCTGTTCCTCGCGGTGCAGCTGCCCGACATCCTCTGGGGCGCGTTCCTGTTGCGCGGCTGGGAGGAGGTCCGCATCGACCCCGGCTACACCGCCGTGACACCGCTGCAGTTCATTCATTATCCGATCTCGCACAGTCTGCTCGGGATGGCAGGCTGGTCGCTCGCCATGGCGGCCGTCTATTACTCGTGGCCCACCCGAGATACCAGCCGGCACTGGCAGGCTGCAGCGCTGGTAGGCCTCGCCGTTCTCTCCCACTTTCCGCTCGACCTCATCGTACACGTGCCCGACCTGCCGCTCGGCGGGGACAGCCCGGTTCGCCTCGGGCTCGGGCTGTGGAATCACCCCGTGGCGACGCTGCTGGTGGAGCTGGCGAGCCTAGCGGCCGGGGTGGCGGTCTACGTCGCACTTCGCTCGACGCGGCACCCCGTGCGGCCGGGTCGCCTGGCGGGCCTGCTGACTTTGCTGGCCGCCATCTACCTGCTCGACTTCTTCGGCCCGCCGCCGCCGAGCGTCACCGCCATTGCCGTGGCCGACATCGTCGGCCTGTTGCTGCTCGTTGTCTTTGCCGCTTGGGCCGACCGCCGCGCAACTCCCGCCGAGGTGACCGCCGCCCGGGTGAAGCACCGCTAGCCCGTGGACCGACTATTCTTCGCCCTCGGCTCGGCATCCGCGCTGGTCGCGGTGGCCGCGGGCGCCTTCGGAGCGCACGGTCTCCGTGCCCGGCTCTCGCCCGACCTCCTGGCGGTGTTCGAGACCGCGGCGCGCTACCAGATGTACCACGCGCTCGCGCTGCTCGCGGTGGGCTGGGCTGTGATCCGCTGGCCTGGCCCCTGGCCGGTCCGGGCGGGATGGCTCTTCGCGGTGGGCACCCTGCTCTTTTCGGGAAGCCTCTACGCGCTGGCGCTGAGCGGGATGCGATGGCTGGGCGCCGTCACACCCCTTGGCGGCCTCGCCTTCCTCGCAGGCTGGACCTGCCTCCTTCTGGGCATGCTGCGGCGCTGACCTGCCCGGCTGTACCCTCTGCTACAAATAAGTAACGATCTGTTCAATTCCTCCGGGCACCTTGCGCCCGGCTCAGGGGGGACTACATTCAGCGGCTTGTTGATTGGCCGTACAATTAGTTCACAAGAGGGCCGCGTTGACCAAGACACCCCCGCTGTCCCCCGACACCGAAGAGGATCGCCGCCGCTGGAGTCGGCGGCCCGAGTCCCGGCCCGCCGAGATCCTCAAGGCGGCGTTTGCGGTCTTCACCGAGGCCGGCTACGACCGCACCACGTTCGCCGACGTCGGCAAGCGCGCGGGCGTGAGCCCGGCCCTCGTGGTGCACTACTTCGGCACCAAGGCCGAGCTCTTCACGGCGGTCATCCAGGACCGTTTCGGCAGCTTCATCGCCGCCGAGGAGGCGCTGCTGGCCTCCCATCGGGGCAGCTACCGCGAGCTGCTTCACCGCCTCCTGCGACGCTTCTGGGAATACCTGTGGGAGCCGGGGAGCATCGAGCTGGCGGTCATCGTGAAGGCCGAGCGGGCCGAATTCCCCGAGTGCGTCCGCACGGTGTCGCAGGTCGGCGCTCGCTGGCGCCGGCTGATCGAAGGCGTCCTGGAGGCCGGACGGCAGCAGGGCGAATTCGTCGTGTCCGGCCCTCACATGGCCCGGGTCATTACCGCCATGGTGATGGGCCTCGCCGAGGCGAGCCGGTGCTTCAGCACCGTCGAGTCGCCGGCCCCTTCCCCTGAAGAGTTGTGGAGTGCCCTCGTCGCCTTCCTCGACCACGGCGTCCTCGTCCCGCAAGGAGAAGCACAGTGATCCCCCAGAGACTGAATATCGCGATGCTGGCGATCGTGGCCGCCGCGTGCAGCAACGGCGATGCGACACCGCCGGCGCCGCCGCCCGCGGAGGTCGGGGTCGTCACGGTCGAGCCGCGCACCCTGCCGCTCGAATACGAGTTCGTCGGCGAGGTGGAGTCGATCAAGCGGGTCGAGGTCCGGCCCCGGGTGGACGGCGTCATCGAGGAGCGGCCCTTCACCGAGGGCTCGTTGGTCAAGCGTGGCCAGGTCCTCTACCGCCTGGAGCGGGTGCGCTACGAGGCCGCCTACCGGAGCGCGGCCGCCCGCCTGGCCAACGCCAAGCGGCTGGTGGAGCGGCTGGAGCCGCTGCTCGCCCGCAAGGCGGTCGCGCAGCAGGACGTGGATAACGCCCGCACCGAGTTCGAAGCGGCGCAGGGGGCCTACGACGAGGCGCAAAAGGACCGGAACGACGCCGTGGTCCGCGCCGAGATCGACGGGCGGATCGGCCGCACCCAGCTGGAGGTCGGCGCCCGGGTCACCGGTCCGGGGGACCTGCTCACGACGATCGAGCAGGTGAACCCGGTGTACGTCACCTTCCGGCCCTCCGCGCAGGACCAGCAGGATTGGCGGAGCGACGAGCGAAGCCGCCGGCTGGTTCAGCCGGGGAGCGACCTCGAGGTGAAGGTGGTCCTGCCGAACGGCACCGAGGCTCCCCGCGGGGGGCGGCTCGACTACGTGAGTCCGTCGGTGGATCCCGGCACCGGCACGTTGGAGCTGCGCGCGTCGTTCGACAACCGCGATCGCTCGCTGGTCGCGGGCCAGTTCGTCCGGGTCCGGCTCCACGGGTTCGAGCGCGACAGCGCGCTCGCGGTGCCGCGACGCGCGGTGCAGCAGTCGCTCGACAGGCAGTTCGTGCTCGTCGTCGAGAAGGGCGACACCGCCCAGGCGCGCAACGTCGAGACCGGCACCTGGAGTGGCGACTGGTGGATCATCGAGAGCGGGCTCCAGGCCGGTGAGCGGGTCGTGGTGGAAGGAGTCCAGAAGACGGCACCGGGACAGCCGGTACGGCCGGTGATGCTGGCCGATAGCGCCGTCGCGGATAGCACCGTCGCGGATAGCGCGCAGGGAGGCACGCAGTGAGTGTGACCCAGGAGAGCGCCGGCAAGCAGCTCTACTTCTTCGTCCGGCGGCCGGTCCTGGCCGCCGTGATCTCCATCGTGATCGTGCTGCTGGGCACGTTCGCCCTGATCGGCCTGCCGGTAGCGCGCTACCCGCAGATCACGCCTCCGTCGGTGCAGGTGAGCGCCACCTACCCCGGCGCGACCGCCGAAGACGTGGCCCAGGCCGTCGCGGCGCCGATCGAGCAGCAGCTCTCGGGGCTCGACGGGCTGCTCTACTACCGGTCGTCCAACTCCAGCAACGGCGTGATGAACCTGCAGGTGTACTTCGACATCGGCCGGGATCAGGACATCGCCGCGGTGGACGTGCAGAACGCCATCAAGGTGGCCGAGCCGCAACTGCCGGAGGAGGTACGCCGTCAGGGCGTGGTGATCAAGAAGGCGCAGACCGACATCCTGCTGGTAGCGTCGGTCACCAGCGCCGATCCGCGCTACGATGCGACCTATCTCGCCAACTACGCCAAGCTCTACGTGGTGGACGAGCTCAAGCGGCTCAACGGCGTGGGCGATGCCACCGTCTTCGGCGGACTCGACTTCGCCATGACGATCCGGCTCGACCCCGACCGCATGGCCCAGCTCGGCATCACCGTGGGCGACGTGCGCGACGCGGTGCAGGAGCAGAACGCCACCAACCCCGCCGGAACGCTCGGACGGGAGCCGGCGCCGAAGGGCACCCAGCTCACCCTGCCGGTGACCACGCTGGGCCGGCTCACGACCGCCGACCAGTTCGCCGACGTGATCGTGCGCGCCCGGGAGGACGGCTCCTTCGTGCGGGTGCGCGACATCGGCACCGTCGAGCTCACCTCCCAGAACCTCGACCTGATCGGCCGGATGAACGGCCAGCCCACGGCGAACATCCTGCTCTACCTCCGACCCGGCGCCAACCAGCTGCAGGTGAAGGAGGCGTTCACCGCGCGAATGAACGAGCTGGCCAAGGCCTTCCCCTCCGGCGTGACCTGGACCATCCCGTTCGACACCACGCCGTTCGTCACCGCCTCGATCGAGGAAGTGGTGAAGACGCTGCTCGAGGCGATGGCGCTGGTGACGCTGGTGGTCTTCCTCTTCCTCCAGAGCTGGCGCGCCACCCTGATCCCGATCCTCGCTGTGCCGGTGAGCATCATCGGGACCTTCCTCGGCCTCGCGGCCCTGGGGTACTCGGTCAACCTGCTCACCCTCTTCGCCCTAGTGCTGGCGATCGGCATCGTGGTGGACGACGCCATTGTGGTGATCGAGAACGTCGAGCGCATCATGGACGAGGAGAAGGTCCCCGCCAGAGTCGCCGCCGACAAGGCGATGGGCCAGGTGGGCGGCGCGCTGGTCGCGATCGTGCTGGTGCTCTGCTCGGTGTTCATCCCGGTGGCGTTCCTGGGCGGGATCACCGGCACCATGCTGCGGCAGTTCGCCGTGACCCTGGTGATCGCGGTGGTGCTCTCCGGCATCGTGGCGCTCACCCTGACGCCGGCGCTCTGCGCGATGCTCCTCAAGGAGACGCCGCACGACACCCACAATCGCTTTTTCCGCCGATTCAACGACTGGTTCGACCGGACCACCGGCGGCTACGTCGGCCGGGTGGGCGCCATGCTGGGCCGGCCGCGCACCTGGCTGGCGGCCTTCGGCGTGATCCTGGCGCTGGCCTTCGTGCTCTACAGGCGGGTGCCGGCCGCGTTCATTCCGACCGAGGACAAGGGCTTCTTCGTGATCGCGATTCAGCTGCCCGACGGTGCCTCGCGGCAGCGCACCGACGCGGTGGTCGAGCGGGTGGAGGGCATGCTGCGGAAGGAGCCCGGCGTCCGAACCTTCGCCGCGCTGGTGGGGTTCAACCTGCTGGCTCAGGCGAACCAGTCGAACGGCGCCACC
>Ga0247825_10000136_pt1 | contig 41416 bp, 37 predicted proteins | sample 13C_Vanillin_Day_FD_194413 | JGI IMG/M metagenome (GOLD analysis project Ga0247825, IMG submission 194413) | Soil microbial communities from agricultural site in Penn Yan, New York, United States - 13C_Vanillin_Day48 | ecosystem: Environmental > Terrestrial > Soil > Agricultural land | place...
AACGCCGGCCAGAATCCTCCGTTGCTGCGACGCGCCAACGGTTCGTATGAGCGGTTGAGGACCGGCGGCATCGCCCTTGGCATGTTCGAGCTGGCGACGTATCAGTTCGCGTCAACCCATCTCAATACCGGTGACCTCATCGTCATGTACAGCGATGGCGTCACGGAGGCGGAGAACAGCTCCGGCCAGCCGTTCGACGAATCAGGCCTTCAGTCCATCATCGACGGACGCGGATGGGCGTCGGCAAAGGAACTGGCCTGGGCCACGTTCGCCGCCGTCGATCAGCACAGCGAGCATCGACGGCTGTTCGATGACCTGACGATTCTGGCGGTTCGGCGCTTGCCGCCGCTGCCGGTCTAGCGATGCGTACCACTCTCATCCTGCTCGTGTGCATCCTGTGGCACGCGACGTCCTCGCCTGCCCAGTCGCGCGCCGCGGGCGATCCGGCGGATGCGCTCGTGCGGCGTCTCGAGCGTGTGCTGACGAGTGGCGACAAGGCTGGCTTCCCCGCGTTGTTTGCGCCAACCGTCTCGCCGGAATCGATCACGCAGCACGGCTTCGACCTGTTCTATCCAGGCGCCGTTCGAATTGCGCTGTTCGAACGGAGCCGTAGCCCGCTCGAAGGCGCCCCTCCCGGTGACGGTTTTCGCCTTGTCCTCGAATTCTTCATGGAGACCGCGGGCCGCGCCCGGATCCTCACCGCAGGTCTCGATATTCGCCGGCCGCCAGGGGGCGGTGTCGACTCGTGGCGCATCTCCTCGATCGATTCGATGTCGGCGATCGACGGGCTGCACAAGCTCACGCTCAACGTTGCCAGGCCGCAGGCCGCCAGGAACCTGGAGATCCGTTCGGAGGACGTCATCATCGCGCTTCAGGAGGGGTTGCTGTTTCGAATCGAGTGCGATCAGGGCGTGACGGGCATGGTGCTCGTCGGACGGGGAGAGCTGAGATTCTCGCCGGCGTCAGCCACCGAACGCGGGCAATTGCGCATCTTCGCAGGATCGGATTCGCTGACCGCCCCGTTCGAAACGGCGTACGTTCGCATCAACCCCAGCGATTACGCGGAACAGACGGCGACCGCAACGCTCACCGACGCGACGCCCGACGCGCGCACGGTCCGTCGGGCCCAGGAGGTGTTCAGCGCGGAATCGCCGCGTTCGTACGGCGTTGACGTGGCGGACATGAGCCGGGCGGCGTGGCATCTCCTGCCGGCAATTGACGATCTCGTCGCCGAGATCGACACCCGCCGTTTCGACACGTTGACGTACCTCCGGTCGGGCCAGCAGGCGGAGGACGTATCGCTGTTCCGTCGATCCGATCGCAAGACGATCTCGCTCTACCCATCGGTGGCGAAGCTGGCGGCCCGCGGGCGTTTCTATAGCGACGACAGCTCGCGCGAGTACGACGTGCTCGACTATGCGGTGACGGCCTCGGTCGACCCCGTGCGGAGGTCCATCCGCGGTCGGGCCCGGCTCTCGACGCGCATCCGATCGACCTCTGTTCCGACGCTGCTGGTCCGCCTCGCTGAGTCTCTCACCGTGAGCGCCGTCTCGAGCGTTGAATACGGCCGCCTGCTGCATCTGCGTCTCGAGGGCCAGAACATGATCGCGGTGAACATGCCGCGGTCGCTGCAACAGGACTCGGACCTGACGCTGGTGATCGACTATGCCGGACGGATCGAGTCGCAGAGCCTGGACATCGACACGGTCCAGGCTGACGGCGGGCCCGAAACCTCGCTGCCGCTGGAATCAAAATACCTGCTGAGCAACCGCTCCTACTGGTATCCGCAGAATCCGGTTCCGGACTACGCGACGGCCACGCTGCGGATCAACGTCCCGGGCGAGTATCGCGTCGTCGCGAGCGGCGAACCCGTGACCGATCCCGCCGTCGTGCCGCCGGTTGTCCAGACCACCGACCCGGGGCAGACATTTGTCTTTCGAGCGAACCAGCCTCTTCGGTACCTGGCGTTTGTCGTCAGCCGGATGTCGAGGGTCGCCGAGAAGCGCATCGAGTTCAAGAACGAAACGGCTGGTGCCGATGGCGATCCGCTCACCATCACGGTGGACGCCACGCCGAGGATGCGTGGACGCGCGCTCGTACAACCGGTTGAAGACATCCTCCGCTTCTACACGAGCATCGTCGGCGACGCGCCGTATGCGGCGGCCGCGATTGCCCTGACCGAGAGCGACCTGCCGGGAGGGCATAGTCCGGCTTACTTCGCGCTGATGAACGAGCCGGTCCCGCCCGTGACTCCCACGTGGCGTGGAGATCCGGCGGCGTTCATCGGCTTCCCGGAGTTCTTCCTTGCGCACGAGCTCGCGCACCAGTGGTGGGGGCAGGCCGTGGGCTGGAAGAACTATCACGAGCAGTGGCTGGCCGAAGGGTTCGCCCAGTACTTTGCGGCGATGTATGCGGAGAAGACGCGCGGCGAGCGCGTCTTTGGCGACATGCTCCGCCAGTTTTACCGCTGGTCGATCGAGGAGTCGCCACAGGGGCCGGTCTACCTCGGCTATCGGCTCGGACACCTCAAGTCGGATCCGCGTGTGTTCAGGGCTCTCGTCTACAACAAAGGCGCAAGCGTGCTCCACATGCTGCGGCGGCTGCTGGGGGATGAGACGTTTTTCAGGGGGATCCGGCTCTTCTACGAGGATCGCCGCTACCAGAAGGCTGGAACCGAGGACCTCGAACGCGCGATGGAGACCGCCTCCGGCCGCATCCTCGATCGGTTCTTCGAGCGGTGGATCTACAACGCGGAGGTGCCGCGCGTGACGTATCGGTCCACGATTGGAGAGAAGGGCGTCACCATCGAATTCGAACAAACCGGGAACGGGGTGTTCGATATTCCGGTAACTGTCCGGCTCGTGCTGGCAAACGGACAGACCCGGGATGTGGTGGTTCCACTGGCCGACCGGCAGGTCACGCGGTCGATCCCCGCGGACAGCCCCGTGCGCGAGGTGCAGGTCAATCGGGACTTCGGGGCGCTCGCGGAGTTCGACGCGCGGTAAGGGTCCGTGCGGGTCAGCGGACGAAGATCGCCGAAACCCGAGGCGCCGCATCCAGGCCGACCGCGTCGGCCACCACGATGAACTGAACGCCCACGTCGCTGTAAAAGCGGGTGATCCGGCGGCCGGCGGCCGTCTCTTCGAGCGATTCTGATACCAGTTGCGCAGCCGCGCCCAGATGCTCCGCCACGGCGGCCAGCGGCTGGCCGACGCTGATACGACGGCCGTTCCCGAGCAGGAGCAGGGGGACGCGTACGACTCCTGGCGGGATACCGGCAAGCGGCGATGCGTCCGCCACTCCCTCAGCGATCACAGGAACCACGGCACGAACGTCGCGGAATTCGTGGACTGCGAACGAGGCGAGGACAACCGCGCCAGCAGCGCACGCAGCGGCAACCAGCCATTCGACGAGTGACCCAAACCGTCTGCGGGTTGCATCCATCGTGTCCTCCGTGATCGAAGGGGCGGTTGGGGGTGCCGGGGAGGGTGCTCGGCGAACTGTAGGATCGTCGGCGCCCATCGATCAAGCACAACCGCTAACCAGCGCCGCCACCCGGCTGATATGATCGACCGGATATGGAAACGGTCACGCTGACCATCGACGGGCAGCAGATCACGGTCGAGAAGGGCAAGACCGTCCTGCAGGCCGCCATCGAGTCTGGCATTTCGGTCCCGTACTACTGCTTTCACCCGGGACTGAAGGTCGACGGGTCCTGCCGCGTCTGCATCGTCAAGATCGAAAAGATGCCGAAGCTGCAGACGTCGTGCTCGATGGTCTGTACTGAAGGAATGGTCGTCAGCACGCGCGACGCGGAAACCACGGCCGCGCGTGCAGGGGTCCTCGAGTTCCTGCTCGTCAATCACCCACTCGACTGCCCGGTCTGCGACAAGGGCGGGGAGTGTCCGCTCCAGGATTTCGCCTACACCTTCGGGCCCGCCGAGAGCCGGATGGACTTCCCGCGGCGCGTCTTCGACGGTGAAGGCGTCAAAGGCGATGTCGATTTCGGCCCGACCCTGATGCTCAACCGCCAGCGGTGCATCCTCTGCACCCGATGCGTCCGCTTCATGCGCGAGATCGACTCTGACGCGCAGATCGGAATCGTGGACCGCGGCAACGGGAGCGAGATAGCGACGTTCAGGGAAGAAGGTGTGAACTCGCTGCTGTCAGGCAACCTCATGGACGTCTGCCCGGTCGGCGCCATTACCACGAAGCAGTACCGCTTCAAGAGCCGACCGTGGGACAACCCTGGCGTCGTCGACACGGTCTGCACGCTGTGCTCGAAGGGGTGCAACACGAGCGCCTGGTTGAAGGCGAAGCCTGAGTGGGCGCGCGGGTCGCGACTCATCCGTATGACTCCGCGGCTGAATCCAGACGTCAACAGCTATTGGATGTGCGACATCGGCCGGTTCGATTACCAGTGGGTCGAAGGTGACAACCGTCTCAGGCGGCCGATGATGCGTCACGGCGAGGCGCTCGAAGCTGGCGCGTGGCACGACATCGAGCCACGCCTGCGGGATCGGATTCAGCAGGCAGGCTCCGCCGATCCGTCATCGGTGCGTTTCCTGGTTTCCGCACATGCGTCGATGGAAGAGCTGTTCGTCCTTCGCCAGATCGTGGAAGGCCTTCTCGGCAGCGAGGGGATGAAGGCCGTCACCCTCTCATGGACGAGGAGCGATAAGCCGCAGCCGCCGAGCGCCAGTTTCAGGATTCCCGCGACCGACGCGCCGAATATCAACGGAGCCAAGGCACTCGGCTACGACGTCGGCGCCGGCAATGACGGACCGGCGGACCTGTCAAAGCTGCGGGCGGCTGTCGAGAGCGGCCGCGTGAAAGCTCTATACGTCGTCAATCCTGGCCCCGACGGCTCGATCGGTGATACCTCCTGGATCGTCGCCGCACGCCAGAGCGGAACTCTTCCGCTGCTGATCGTTCAGGGCGTCGTTCAATCAGCGCTCGTCGCGGCCGCCGATTTCGTTCTGCCCGGTTCGACCTACGTCGAGAAGGACGCGATTTACACAAACGCGACGGGCCACGTGCAGGCCGCCTCGCGCGCCATCTCTGCCCCGGGAGAAGCGTTGGACGACTGCCAGATTCTGGTCAACGTCGGCCGGGCGCTGGGTCTGGCCCTTCCGTATGAAGGCTCCCAGGACGTACGCCGGGCGATTGCTGCCGCGGGTGCCGGAACTCCCTACGAACACGTCGATCGCCTGGTGTTCGCGCGGTCGGTTCCCGCGCGCAACTGGCTTCAGGCCTCCAACCCATCCGAACGCTGGAAGTGGGACTTTATGTACCAGGATCTGCCGCCGGTGAAGGGGCATAACGTGCAGATGGAGGGCGTTCCCCAGAACACCTTCATTCCGCTCAAGCCCGTGGAATAGCCACTCCGGTACCCGTGTTGTAGCCGGCATGGAAGAAAACGTCACGCTGCTGGCGGCGTTCGGGGCAGGCCTTCTGTCGTTCATCTCGCCGTGCGTGCTTCCGCTGATCCCGGGGTACCTCTCGTACATCTCCGGGCTGTCGCTCGACGAAATGCGTGGCACACCTGTTGTCGCTGGCGGCAGCGCGATCGCGGTTGCGCGCACGGTAGCCGCCAGGCGTCAGGTCGTCCTGTCGTCTCTTGCCTTCATCCTCGGGTTCTCGCTCGTCTTCGTCTCGCTGGGTGCCGCAGCGAGCGCAATCGGCCAGTTTCTGGCAAGCCAGCAGGCGCTCTTCAACCGCCTGGCCGGAGCCGTCATCATCGTCTTCGGCCTCCACACGATGGGCATCCTGCGCATCGAATGGCTCTACCAGGAGAAACGCCTGCAAACGTCCCGCAAGCCGGCCGGATTTCTCGGCGCCGGCCTGGTCGGCGTCGCGTTTGCGTTTGGATGGACCCCCTGCATCGGCCCGATCCTCGCGGGCATCCTCGCGGTTGCCAGCTCGCAGGAAACGGTCGGACAGGGCGTCAAGCTGCTCGCCGTGTACTCCCTCGGATTAGGTGTGCCGTTCCTGGTGACCGCGCTGATGATCGACCGGTTCTTCGCCGCCAAGACGCGCATCAGCCGCTACTACCACTCGATCGAGGTCGTCTCCGGAGCGCTCCTTGTCGTCATCGGCCTGTTGATCTTCACGAACAGGTTCACGGTGATCGCCAAGTGGCTCACGCCGTACCTTCCCGTCTACTAGATCGACGAGATCGACGTCCGGTCCCAGCGGTCACCGGCTATCATGTGACGCAGCATGCAGCATCGCATGACCCGTCTCATCATTTTGTCTCTGCTGCTCTTGTCGGGTGCCGCAGCGGGATTCGCAATCTGGACAATTGAGCGCAACGGCCGAGACCGGGAAGAACAACGCGAGGCCAAGGAAGCGACGATCGACCGCCTGCTCTCGTCGATTACGAGCATCGCCGGTGCTCAGCAGGCGTACGCGGATAATTCGCGCCGCGATCTCGCGGCGTTGACACGAGTCTCGCAGCAGGTCGATCGGTTGACCACTGAGGCTGCCGGGTTGCGTGCCGCGGCGAACGGTGGCGCGAGCAGTGAGCGGCTGGAGGAATTCTGGACGGCTCTCTCGGCGTTGATGGGAGCGGAAGGCCGGGCTCGCGAGTTGCTCGCAGGGGGCGAAGAAACCGCTGCGGCTGACGCCATCCTGGCTTCCGCCCGGAGCCATGTCGCAGCTCTCAACACCAGCCTCAGTGCCTTCCGCGAAGCCGAGGCTGAAGGGTACCGTCGCGCACGGACAACTGCGTCATGGCTGGAGTGGGCGGTGCTTGGATCCATCGCGGCCATCTGGGCGATCGGACTCGTCGCGTTTGCGGTTCGCCGACCGGCTCAGGCCGTTCTCGAGGTCGCGACTCCCGTTACGGTCGTACCCTCACCAGACCTGCCGCTGGCGGCCCCGGCGCCGCCTCCGCCGTCCTCCCTGGACCTCGCGGCGGCCGCTCGGCTCTCCATGGAGCTGTCGCGCCTCTCTGATCAGGCTTCGCTCGAGGGCCTCCTCGCGAACGCCGCTGAAGTTCTCGAGGCGCGCGGCATCATCATCTGGATGGGCGCTGGGGAGCATCTCGTTGCCGCAGCCGCCCACGGCTACGAAGCCAGCGTGTTGAGGCGGATCCCACCCATCCCGAGGGACGCGGACAATGCAACCGCCTCGGCGTGGCGAACCGGACTCAGAGCAAGGGTCTCGGAAGACTCGAGCGGGTACGGAGCGATCGTGGCGCCGATGTTGAGCCCGTCGGGTTGTGTCGGCGTGTTCGCCGCGGAGGTGCGCGGGGGGCGTGAACAGGACGAAGCCACCTGTGCGGTGGCGACGATGCTCGCGTCGCAGTTGGCAGGCGTGCTTGCGGCGTGGCCCACAAGCACACCCACCATCGAAGTGCTGCCGCTAGACCGGCAAGCCGCCGCGTCCTGAGCGCCCTGCCGGCGGTGTCCTTGTCGGAACCGTGGCCTTGAGCGTCTGCGACTTCCTGTCCCGCGTGATGGTGATGTCAACGGTTTCGTTGCGGTTGTCGCGAAGCGCGCGCGTGATTTCTGCGGCACTCGAGACCTGCTCGCCGTTAATCGCGGTAATGACATCTCCGGCTCTCAAGCCCGCCGACGCCGCTGGAGAACTGGTCGTCACGTCATTCACAAGCACTCCGTCCTTGACGCCGAAGTAGGCGGCGAGCTGCTCGCTCAATGGTGTGACGCTGACCCCGAGTGCGTTGCCGGACAGCGGCAGCGCGCGCCTGAGGAAATTTGGCTCGACGTCGAAATTGAAATTGCGTGGCACCTGAAGCTGCAGGTCCTGCGGACGAAACAGGTTGCGCGACAGGAAGTTCGTGCCTACGGCCTCGGGAATCACGTTCAACGTCTGCTTAGACGTCCCACGGACCACTACCGCGGCAACCTGCCGATCGGGAACGCTTTCCTGAACGAGCCGCGTGAAGTGGCTGGCGCTGCGGACGCGTTCTCCGTCGAACTCAATTACGATGTCCCCTGCCTGCAGGCCGGCTTTGGCAGCAGCTGTTCCTTCACGGACGGACTCGACGTAGACGCCGGCCGGCTGAGCCATCTTCGCTTTCGCCGCATCCTCGCTCGTGACGTCGCGAATCGTGACGCCGATCGAAGCTGCGCCGATCGTCTGCATGATGACGCGGGGCTGTGCCTGGGCTGCGACGGGCCGCACCGCCATCATGACGGCGGCGGTGACCGTTGCGGCAAGAATTGCCGCAAACGCGGCGATCGGGCCCGCGCTCCCGATGAACTTCTTCATGTTTCCTCCCCGGTGTTCGCCTGAAGCGACACTCTGACCACACTCTGAGACGAAGTGCACTTCGCAATGGTTGTCGTTGCCCCCTGCGGAGGACGGAGGGGACAACCAGGCGCGAATTTCCCCGGCTTCCGCGCCCTTCGGACGGGCACGGGAATTGATCCAATGCCTGCGGCCGCGGCGGATCACCGGGGTGCGTTAACTTCAGGCAGGCGCTGGCATCGCCGCATCCCGGCGGCAGCATTCACGATCCTGCCGCGGCCCTTTTCCCCCAAGGGAGCAAGATGATGACAACGCTTTTTCGTATCTGCTCGATCGCGATTCTCAGCGCAGTGCTGGCGGCAGGTTGTGCTGCACGCGGTGTCCGGATTGCGGAACTGCAGGACCGACCGGACAAGTACGAGCGCAAGACCGTCAGCGTCGAAGGTGTCGTGACGCGCAGCTGGGGCATTCCACTCGTTCCGTATCAGCTTTACAGCGTCGACGACGGCACGGGACAGATCACCGTCCTGTCGAAGGGCAGCCGGTCGCCGCATACAGGGGCACGTGTGCGAGTCAACGGGCGCGTCAATGAACTCGGCGTGTTTGGCGGACGCTCGATCGGCCTCCATCTGCAGGAGAACGACCGCAAGATCAAGAGCTGAGCCTAGGCGCTCTTGACTTCGCCTTTCCCGATGATCTTCACAGCGACGGCAGTCATGTCGTCGTGGCGCGGCGCACCTCGCTGAAACGCGGTCGCCGCGTCGAAGATCGCGTCCACAATCTCGCGGGCATTCTGATGGCGATACTCGCGGACGACGTCACACAGCCGCTGGGCGCCGAATTCCTGGCCGTCCTCGTTCATCGTTTCGAAGATCCCGTCACTGCAGAACACGAACAGATCACCTTTGCGCAGCGGCAGCGTGATCTCGTCGTACGTCACGCCCGGGAATGATCCGAGCGGCACGCCCGGGAGCTCAATCTGATCGCATGCATCCTTCGTGCATCGAATCGGATACGGAAGGCCCGAGTTGGAGATCGTCACGGTGTGGGCCTTGAAGTCAAAGAACGCGTAGCAGAGCGTGCAGTAGTACTCCTCGAGCTGCCGCTCGTGCAGGATCGTATTCATCACCTGCAGGACACCGGACACGCTGAACCGATCGGGCGTGAACCGGCGGCGCATCGTCCGTGAGCGCACGAGTTCGGCCGCGAACGCACCGTACAGGGCCGCTGGCGCACCCTTGCCGGAGACGTCGCCCACCGCGACCACCAGTGTGTGCGCGTCGGGGGCCAGATAGTCGTGGATATCGCCGCCCAGCTCCGTCGCCGGCTCGAACCGGCCGGCAACGTCGACACCGCGCAGGCCTTTCGGCAGCTCCGTCGGAAGGAGCGCCCTCTGCACCCTCTGCGCGAACCGGAGCTCTTTTTCTATGCGCTCTTCGTTGCGCCGCACCTCTTCGTACAGCCGGGCATTGTCGATCGCGATCGCCGCCTGGCTGGCGAGCAGCGTGAAGAGCTCCTTGTGTTCCTTCGTGAAGGCGTTCAGCTCTGGGCTCTCCAGGTCGAAAACCCCGATGCAGCGGTCCTTGATCAGCATCGGAACAACGAGCTCGGATCGGACGTCCTCGACGAGGTTTACATAACGGGGATCTTTCGACACGTCGGCGACGAGGATCGGCTCCTTGTGGAGCGCGGCCCATCCGACGAGACCCTCGCCGAGCTTCATGTGCTTCGTCTCGGCGCCCTTGCCGTAGCTGACCGCCAGCTTCATCTCGAGCTCCCGCGAGTGCTCGTTCAGGAGCAGGATGCCGAACGTCCGGTAGTCGACCAGGCGCTTCGTGAGACTCGCAATCCTGGTCAGCAGCTGGTCCAGATCCAGGATCGACGACATTTCCCGGCCGATCTCCGCCAGCGTCTCGAGCGTCGCCACATACTGATGCTCCGACTCGAACAGTCTCGCGTTTTCGATCGCAACGGCCACGTGCGCCGCGAACTGCCGCAAAAGAGCTTCGTCCTGCGCGGTGAACGCGCCTTCGGAATCACTGAGAAGATTCAGCGCACCGATGACCTTGCCCTTCCGTCGCATCGGGACGGCAAGCTGCGAGAGCATGTTCCTGAGCGGTCCTTGGTAGCGCGGCTCCTCACGGATGTCGTTGACAAGGATCGGCCGGCCCTCCAGTACCGCGGCGCCGACGACGCCCTGGCCGAGTTGGAGCCGCACGGTGCTGGTGACTTCCTCGGGATACCCGACGGCGTAGGCGATGCGCAGCTCCTGCCGCTCGTCGTCGAGAAGGTAGACGGAGAACGCGCTGAAGCGCGTGAGGCGAGCGATCAGCTGAGGGATCTTCGCAAGCAGCTCGTCAAGGTCCAGCACGGACATGACCTCACGTCCGAGCTCGAACAACGTCGAGAGCAGTTCTGTGTCAGAGGGAGGCCGGGCGGGTCCCGTCCGGGTCGTTTCAGGATTGGTCACGGGGTGACCGGATTATACTGAACGCTTCTTGGAATCCCTGATTCTGCCGCTGGACTCCAGCGCCATCGAACGCATTCTGCCGCACCGCTTTCCATTCCTGCTGGTCGATCGCATCACTGAGCTGGAACCCGACAAGCGAATCGTCGGCATCAAGAACGTCTCGCTCAACGAGCGCTACCTCGCTCATCATCCCGGGGATCGCCGGCGCTGCCGCCGACGATCCTGACCGAATGCGTGGCGCAGGTAGGTGCAATCCTGATTCTGTGGAAGCCGGAGAACCGCGACAAGCTTCCGTTCTTCATGGGCATCAAGCGGGTGCGCTACCGGCGGCCCGTGTATGCCGGCGACGTTGTGGAGATTGAAGCGCGTGTCAAACGTCTCCGGAGCAGGATGGGTGAGCTTGAAGGCTTTGCTCGTGTGAATGGCCGAATCGTCGTCGACGGGGCGATGACGTTCGCGCTCGGGCACGCGGGCACGCGCACGGACGGTTAGCTCAGTCGGTTCAGCGCGCCGCTTTCACGACAAGCAGCGCACCGCCAATCTTCGCCGCACGGCTTCCCCAGACCACCCAGCGGTTTCGAACGCCGAAGTACCTCATCGTGTCGAGGACAGCCGGCGCGAGAATCAATGCGCCGATCACGGGCTCATCGACATCCGCCGACTGCGCTATGCCTCGTGTATCGCGTTCGACCGGACCAGCACGTGCGAATGCCGCGCCAGCGTATCCGAAGGACGTGAGGATGTTGAACGCGAATAGCCCTTTCAGGACGGGCTCGTCGTCGTTCCTCAGCTCGGGATGAGTTGTCAGCAGAATCTCGTTGACCGCCTCTTGCATCCAGAACCCGGCGGACGAAATGACGAACTCGCGCCCCGGGCTCACTGATTCGTGGGTGATAGCAAAAAATGGAAAGGGCCCGAAGGTCACCTTTTTGATACCCGGAGATACCCCGCTAGCGAAATCGGCTGCCACGTGAGCCGACTCATGGAGCGCCAGCCCAAGTGCAGCGCCTCCGATGAGCTTCGCAGTATTCGTCAACGTTTGTGCGGAAGCGACTGAAGGAGTGGCTGCGCACAGCACGACCACAACGGTGACGACGCGTCTCGCGAGCGCGGTACTCAAGTTGCAGCCTTTGTTCTCAGCCGGCGCCACTGGCCTGGCAGAGGAGAGAAAGGCATGCTCGAAACCATCGCGATCATTTTGATCATTCTCTGGCTGCTGGGAATGGTCAGCGGATACACGCTCGGTAACTTTATCTGGGTCCTGCTGGTAATTGCAGTCGTGCTGTTCTTGGTGCGACTCGTCAGTGGCCGCAGAGTGGTATGACGCGGCGGCGGGTCCTGGTGTCGAGCGGCGACTCACGTTGACTCACCGCCACTAGGACTCGCCGCGTGACGCCTGCCTCACGATCGCCACGCCGCCAAGCACGAGTGCCGCGGCGGCCGCGATGCGTGGAGTCAAGGGTTCCTGCGCGAATGCGGCACCGAGCAGAACCGCAATAATCGGGTTGATGTAGGCATAGAGCGATACCGTCGCGATCGGCAGGTGCGCGAGCGCGTAGAGGTACGCGGAATAAGCGGCCAGAGACCCAAACACAACCAGATACAACTGGGCGGCCAGCGTCGTTGGCGTGAACGACAGCTGCTGCCACTCTCCGAGTACGCTGCCGACGGTAGTCAACAGTAAGCCCGCAAAGAGCTGTTGAAGCGCTGAGGCTCCAACGATGCTCGTGGACGCCGACATGCGCCTGGACAGAGACGAACCCAGGGCCCACCCGAAACACGCAATCTGAACCAGCAGCACTCCGAGTCCGAATCGAGGGCCGCCGACGTGTGCTTCGAACAGACTCGGCCAGATCAGCAGAACGATGCCCGAGAATCCGACCGCGAGTCCGAAGGCAACGCGACCAGCGACACGTTTCCTGAGGAGCGCCGCTTCCGTGCCGGCCATCCAGAATGGCAGCGCCGCCACACCGACCGCGGCAATGCCACTGGGAATCCAGAGCTCGGCCCAGACGACACCGGCGTTGCCGACACCAAGCATGAGCGCGCCAAGCGCAGCCTGCAGCGGCCACTCCCGGACCGGGGGCAGGCGTCCGCCACGCACTCGAATGAACGCGCAAAGTAGCAGTCCGGCCACGATGAAGCGCAGGCCTCCGAGCAGTGTTGGCGGGATCGTCTCGAGTGCGATGCGGATGGCAAGGTACGTCGTGCCCCAAATCAGGCAGACTGCCGCCCACGCGACGTACGCAAGTGTTGGCGGCTGTGCCGGAGCCACCAACTCATTCTGATATGGGCCGTGAGTCGAGTGTCAGGCTGACAACGGACCGTCGTCAGACAAGTGCTTCAGCTTCAGCCGCACTGCGCACACAGTTCCGGCCATCCTGCTTCGCACGGTAGAGCGCTTCGTCCGCGCGCGCGATGGCGGTGAGCGGCTCCATCTCACCAGGTGTGATGGCGGTAATGCCGAAGCTTGCGGTCACTCGAAGCGTCTCGTCGTTCCAGGGGATCGCGCTGGCTTCGATCTCGCGGCGAAGAGTCTCCGCGACGCGCTGTGCTCCCTGCGTTGGCGTGTCTGGCAGAAGGATCAGGAATTCCTCGCCTCCGTACCGGCACTTCAGGTCGCTTCCGCGTAACACCGCATTCATGCGGCCGCCCACCGCGCCGAGCACGGCATCCCCAGCGAGATGGCCAAAGCGATCGTTCACACCCTTGAAATGGTCGAGATCGAAGACGATCAGCGAGATCGGCAGCTGCGAGCGGCGAGCACGACGAAGTTCAGTCTGGAAGACGCCCATCGCATGACGCCGGGTGACACAACCCGTGAGCGGATCGCGCACATTGCTCTCGACGACTTCGCGGAACAGTTCGGCGTTCTTGAGCGACACTGCAAGCAGCGCCGCTGCGGTCGTGAGGATCCGGCGCTGTTCATCCCCCAGTTCTGGTTTCGCCGCAACACCCAGTATTCCGACGGGCATACCCGCGATGATCATGGGGAAGCAGATGAACTCCGCCTCGACGCCGGGAACGGGATCGATCTCGCTCAGTGCGATCTTTGCGGCGGTTTCCTGAGCGAGTGGCGTCGCGTCGCCGACGTTCATCAGCGGCCGCCATTGACCGTCCGACCGCGCCAACGCCCACGCCGCGCGCTTGTGCGCGAGCTGCGGCAGGTGCGCGATCGCGGCCGCCTTGATCGACTCCTCAGTCAGCGAGCGCGCGATCGCCTGCCCGAAGGCGATCAGTCGCTCCATCTCCTCGGACCTGGCCATCGCTTCTTTCGCCGCCGCCGCCGAGGCGAGCGCCGCGACGCGCACTTCCTCGCGCTTGCGGTACTGGTGGAAGACGAACATGGCGACGAGGATCACCAACGCCGGCAGGAGACGGACCTGATAGGTATTCTCGATGTCTCGGATGAACTCGAGCACCTTCTGCAGCGGCTGCGAGAAGAGGACCCACAGTGCCACAGCCAGAGTGCCGAGCAGGACGATGTCGTTTCGTCCAAAAAGTCGCATGGTTCAGTTCGTTACCCGTGGTCAGGGCAGCCGGGGAAATGCGCCCCCGCCGGGGTTCCCGCCACGGCATTCTTATCGGTCAGAACCTGCCAAACCTCTAGCGTTCGGATCCCAGCCGGGAAATCCGATAGGATTGGAAAGCTATGATTTATAAGCTGATTGCCGTCGCCGCGGTCGGTTTGACGAGTTCGGTCGTCCTCCTGGCGGCCGGGGAGGGGGCACAGGCCAATTCAGGGCCCCGTGCGGCCACCCAACTGGCCGCTGTCCAGCCGATGCGCCCCCACGTGGGGCCGCTCCCGGCGCTTCCGAGAGTGTCATTCGAGCCGTCCAGGCCCTGGCCGGTGGTGCAGCAGGTCTATGAGTTTGCGGCCAGGCATCCGGAGGTGCTCCAGTACGTGCCCTGCTACTGCGGCTGTGAAAGGCAAGGGCACACCGCGAACCATTCATGCTTCGTGAAATCGCGTGCAGCGGACGGGCGGGTCACCGAATGGGATTCGCACGGCATCGGCTGCGCCGTCTGCCTGGAAGTTGGCAAGGATGCGATGGAACTCTTTAATAAGGGGACCAAGCCGGCTGCAATCCGCGAGGCGATCGATAGGAAGTACGCGTCCCACTTCCCTTCCTCGACGCCGACGCCGCGACCTTCGCGGTAGCACGTTCAGCCGGTGACCGGCGGCCATTTGCAGCGCGCCAACGCCTTCGCCCGCCTGTTCGAGGCGGTCCACGAAGGCGTTTATATCGGAACGATCAGCACGCGAAGCGGCGAATCCTCGACAACGGCCGCTAATCCCCACCTCAAGGTCATCTTCGGCTACGCGGAGGACGTCCGTGACGAGGACGTTCTGCCTTTTGCCGACACCCGGTTCGCCGATCCGGCTGCCAAGGCAGCGTTCCTGCGTCGGCTCGCAGCCGAAGGCGCTGTGACCGATTACCTGCTGCGCCTTCATCGGGGCGACGGATCGGCAGTGTGGGTTGAAGTGACGGCGCGCGCCGAGCCGTCCGGCGGCGAAGCGCTCCTGCATGTCGAAGCCCTGATCCGCGACGTCAGCGAGCGCAAGAAGCTCGATGACCAGGCGCGCGATTTGTACCAACAACTGCTCCAGGCGGAGAAGATGGCGGCGCTCGGCCAGACCATTTCCGGCGTCGCTCATGAGTTGAATAATCCGCTGGCGACGATTCTGAGCTGGGCAGAACGGCTCTCGGAGCGGCCGCTCGACGACAGTTCGCGCCGCGGGGTTGACGTCATCCTGGCGGAATCCGAGCGCGCTGCGAGAATCGTCCGGAACCTCTTGACGTTTGCACGCAAACGCCAGTCGACGCGCTCGATGATCGACGTCAATCACGTCGTGCGCGAAACGCTCGCTCTCCGTGCCTACGAGCAGCGGCTGACGAATATCGAGGTCGTGACTGCGCTGGCCGAAGGACTGCCGCAGGTCTTTGCGGACGCCCATCAGATCCAGCAGGTCCTGCTCAATCTGGTCATCAATGCAGAGCAGGCGATGGTTTCCGCCAACGGCCGCGGGTCGCTGACCGTTCGCACCTGGCACGACTCCGACCGCGACACCGTCGTCCTCGAGGTCACTGACGATGGCCCGGGAATCTCCGCGGACATGCGGGGGAAGATCTTCGACCCGTTCTTCACGACCAAGGAAGTCGGCAAGGGCACCGGCCTCGGGCTGACGGTCGCCTATGCGATCGTCCAGGAGCACGGCGGGCAGATCAGAGTGGAAGAGCGCTCCACGGGGGCGGCGTTTCTCGTGGATCTCCCCGTCAGCGGCATGAGCACAACCGTCACTCCGACGCGAGGACGGTCAACGGCGCCGTCGATGGAGGCGGTGCAGGGCGCGTCTGTATTGCTGGTCGAGGACGAGCGCGCGCTCGCTGTGGCGGTCAGCGAGGCGTTGACGGATGCTGGATTGAAAGTCGAGTACGCGGGCGACGGTGAAGAGGCGCTCGCCCGCGTACGGCAGAAACACTACGATGCGGTCATCTGCGACCTGAAGATGCCCCGTGTCGACGGGATGATGCTCTATCGCGCGATGGCAGCCGCAACGCCGGCACTGGCGCGGCGGGTCATCTTCGTGACCGGGGACGTAGCCGGCACGGACGCCGAACGTTTTCTCGATGACACCGGCTGTCGCTGGCTCGCGAAGCCGTTCCGGCTCGGCGACTTGCTGCGCGCCGTGCGCGACACACTCGCGTAGTTCAGTCCGTCCTCCCCGACAGCGGCCGTCCAGCCCACCACCACTGCGGACGTGCCCGGGTTCTCCTCGACAGCCACGGGGCGGTTGTTGAGCGACGCCTTGACCATCCTGGGCTTGTGGAACTCGAGAATCGCGCTACGCATGACGTGAAGCGCCTCCGCCTGCGGCACCGACGAACCCAATGCCTCGCGCAGCCGGCGAATCGCACGGGCGTGCAGCTGCGACACGCGTGACTCGTTGACGCCAATCTCGGCGCCAATCTGCTTCATCGTCGCCTCGGCGTAATAGTAAAGAGCGATCACCTTCTGCTCACGTTTCGGTAACGACGCAATCGCGGCGCGAACGCGGGACTTCGTCTGCCCGCGCTCGTAGGCGGCGTCCGGCTGCTCCGGCTCGGACGGCACAAGCGCCGTGGGGAGCGATGACTCGTCCATCCGATCGCCGCTCGCAAGGGGCGACGTGGACTCGATTGCGTTGATGCGGACAATCGTGCGGCCCAGGCGCTTTTCGTCGGATCCCATCCGGGCGGCAAGATCGGCCAACGAAGGCTCACAGCCAAGTTCGCGCCGCAGCTCCTCGCGCGCGGCCTCGAGCTCGCGGCGCTGCCGGCGGACTCCGCGCGGCCAGGCGTCTTTTCGCAGCGCGTCGATCATCGCGCCGCGGATTCGCCGCTCGGCAAACGTCTCGAACTTGATCCCTCGGGACTCGTCGAAGCGGTGCGCCGCGTCGATGAGACCGATGACACCGTCCTGCACCAGATCGCCAATGTCGATTGAGTGCGGCATCGTTGCCGCCACCCGGCGGGCGAGTTGCTCGACGAACGGGAGACTAGCCACAACGCGGGGATGGTTTGTTGCGATCTGCGGGCGCATCAGATGTCCTCCGGGGCACTCTTAAGGCAACCGCGATACCAAACGGCAGAGGCAGTCCCGGAAAGATCCGTGTCGCGATGGGTCAACGAGCGTAACTTGCGTGTTCTTCGCGGTTTAAGTTGGCTTTACACGTTTCCGCCCCGACCGGTCACAAACGACCACTGTGACCTAATCGTCAACCGAATGGCGGTTTCGGACCCGTCTATCGCCAAATAGATGACGGGTCTAATTACAAGTTTCGCGTTTGGACTTGGAGTGGAACAGTCTCTCGTTTGAAAGCTGGCGGGATGTGCTGGATCGAGACGAGGAGTTGCTCGACCGTGCCGGAACTAGCTGCCCGCGAGTCCCGGCTCGGTGAGTTGACGAATCGATTTTGCGGTGCCCATCGCGTCCAGCGCGCTGGTCACCAGCTGTGCCGCGCGTGCGCGGTTGCCCTCGTCCACAGCCTTCGCCTCGAGCAGCTCAGCGTGAGCGAGGATTATGCCGAGCTGGTTATTCAATCGATGGAAGAGAAGCCGCAGGTCCGCGTCGATGGCCGGACCATTGGCGGGGCGGCCCGCCTCCGGCCCGCCAGGCATAGCACCGGGCATTGAAATCACGCGTGCGAACCTGCGGATGACGCTTCCGGTCGAACGGGCGCTTCATGCCCGGATGACCGCCACAGTGTGTCTGCAAAGATGCGGATGGACCCGCCGGCGGTACGGATGTACTCGACCTTACCAGCTGAAATCCAGTTGTAAATCGTGCGGCGGCTCACTCCCACCACTTCGCACGCCTTCATGATTGTCAGAGTCTCGCGCTCCATAGACCTCGCCTTTTTGAACAGCCTGCTTATCGGTCCGGTCCCGCGGAAGCGTTATGCCTGATGTTCAGGCTACCCCTTTGATGAGGTTCCGCCGGGTAGGTAGGCTCCATCGGGTTGTGTCAATCTATTGGCGCTGTGCTTGGATCCGACAATGCCCCCCATCTCCTGTTCGTAGATGACGAGCCGGCCTTGCGGAGCCTCATGGCGGAGCGCCTTACCGAGCGAGGTTTCGAAGTTGCGGAGGCGGATACAGGGGAAAAGGCGCTGGAGTTTCTGGACCAGTTTGCCTTCGATGTCCTCGTTACCGATTTGCGTCTTCCAGGCATCGACGGCACGCGCGTGATCGACGCCGCACGCGAACGCTACCCAGGCATCATCGCGATCGTGATTACCGGGTACGGCGGCGTCAAGGACGCCGTAGACGTCATGAAACGGGGCGCGGCCGACTACGTCACCAAGCCGTTTCAGTTTGACGAGCTCGTTCACGCCCTCGACAAGGCGCTCGAGAAACGGCGTCTCGAGTCAGAGGTGGCCTACCTTCGATCGCAGCAGGAAGTTCGGCACCGTCAGTTTGGAAGCATCATCGGCACGAGTCGCCCCATGCGGGATCTCGTTCACCTTCTGGAAACAGTTGCCCCGACCAACAGCACGGTCCTGATCACCGGCGAGACGGGGACCGGGAAGGAAGTCGTCGCACGGTCGATCCATCACAACAGCCCTCGAAAAGCGCACCGCTTTGTCGCGTTGAATTGCAGCGCAATTCCGGAGACGCTCCTGGAGGCGGAGCTCTTTGGCCACGTCCGGGGCGCGTTCACCGGGGCGGTTGGCGCGCGGCAGGGTCGGTTCGAGCAGGCGCACAAGGGCACTTTGTTCCTGGACGAAGTCGGCACGATGAGCGCTGCCCTTCAAATGAAGCTGCTGCGTGCGCTCCAGGAGCGCGAGTTCGAGCGCGTCGGTGACAATCAGACAATCAAGGTGGACGTCCGGGTCATCGCCGCGACAAACTCGAATCTGACGAACATGGTGGCGGAAGGATCGTTTCGCGAAGACCTCTACTATCGTCTCAACGTCATCGATATCCATCTGCCTCCGCTCCGTGATCGCCGTGAGGACATTCCGGTGCTGGCCAAACATTTCCTCGACAAGTTCTCGCCGGGTGGACAGATGCAGATCTCACAGGGCGCGATGCGCGTCTTGATGGACTTTCCGTGGCCGGGCAATGTCCGGCAGCTCGAAAATGCGATCGAACGAGCAGTCACTCTGAGCAGCGGGCGCAAGGAGATCGACATCATCGACCTGCCGCCGGAAATTCAAGCTGTGCCCGCAGCCGCCGCAACGCCGTTCGTCGAGTTTCCCGACGAAGGGCTCGACATGCCGTCGTATTTGAGCGCAATCGAAAAGGACCTCATCAGGCGTTCGCTCGAGCGAACAGGAGGCAACAGAAACAAGGCTGCCGAATTGCTTCGCATCAAGCGGACGACACTCGTGGAAAAGCTGAAACGGCTGGGGCCCGACTGATGCCGCCTCGCTATTCGTACTGGACGATCATTGCGGGCGGTCTTCCGACGGCGTTTCGCGCCGCCGAGAGGGACGAGCTGCTGCCTACCTTCACGCGGATCAAGCACAAGCATCCCGATGCGGAGATGAAATGGTTCGCGCGGGGCAAGCTGTGGGAGTCTCCCGAAGCCGCACGAGAGGCCACTCGCAGGAGCGACGTGTCCCCGGCCTCGCGGCCACAGGGGCCGGGACGGGGGCGGGACTGGCGACCCGGTGGCGAACATCGCGACCCACGGCAGAAGTACCGGGACGCCAAGAAGACCCGCAACACCGAGAACCGGAAGCGGAAATTTCAGCGGCGGGAATTCGACGCTCGCGGCAAGGGTGCAGCTGATCGTCGGAGTCATGGCAAGGGTCCGGTCGATCGTCGAAGCCAGGACCAGTTCCAGGGCAAGCGCCGGTGGCCCACTTCGCGAACGTTCGAGAAGAAAGCCTTCCCTCGCCATCAGGGCAACGAGGAACCACCGGAGCGAACTCCGCCGCCCGAGCGGCCCAGCCGTGAGCCGAAACGGCGTGAAGGGAATGAACCGACACCGCCTCCGCGGCCGACGGAGCCGATCATCGCTCCGCCGGGGCCACCCGAACGCGGCCGGCGGCACCCCGCAAGGCGTCCGGGAAATCCCAAGAGGGATCGACGGCGATAGCGATGCTGACGCACCTACTCTTGTTCCGGCCCCGTGCGGATCTGGCGGCACAAGACCGCGCTGACCTCGTCTCCGTCCTCCGTCAGGCGCTTGGATCGATCCCGTCGATTCAACGTGCTCGCGTTGGACGACGCGTGATGCACGGGCGCCCGTACGAGCAGGCGATGCGCGTGCACTACGAGTTCGCCGCCTTGCTGGAGTTCGACGACGTGGCCGGTCTCAAGGCCTACCTGGAACATCCGGCCCATGACGCGCTGGCCACACGGTTCTTCAGCGTGGTCGACGAGGCGCTGATATACGACTTCGAGCTTGCAGAAGGAGAAGACGGTCTCGCGAACCTAGCGTGAGGCGGCGCCTGCCGCCAGCCGCGCTTCCACAGCCGCGCAGATGGCGTGATAGGTCACGAGATGCACTTCCTGAATGCGGGCGGTCGTCGTTTGTGGAACGGCAAGAACGACATCACAGAGGGCCGCCATCGCGCCACCGTTGGCGCCGGTGAGGCCAATGGTCTGAAGACGCCGCGCTCGCGCCCGCTCGAGCGCCTTCAGGACATTCGCCGACGCCCCGCTCGTCGAAATACCGAACGCAACGTCTCCTGGCGAACCGAGCGCGTCGATCTGCCGGGCAAAGACATCATCGAACGTGTGGTCGTTGCTCCATGCCGTGAGCAAGGCCTGATTGGTCGTCAGCGCGATGGCCGGCAGGGCTCTCCGTTCCGCCGCGAACCGCCCGACGAGCTCGGCCGCGAAGTGCTGAGCGTCGGCTGACGACCCGCCGTTTCCGAAGATAAGAAGCTTGCCGCCGGCGTGAAAGGTGTCAGACAGCAGGTCCACTGCACGGGCGATCGATGCTGGGTACGAACTGTCGGCGACGCTCGTCATGTTCGCCGCGATCTGACGGAACAAGGACGAGAATTCGTCTGCCATCATGCTGTCTGCACCAGTGGCTCCGCATCCGCCGGCTTCTCAGAGAAAAAGAACTCAGCGATGATGCCGCGCAGCTCCTCGATCGATTCGCAGCTGTTCACGCGTATGCGGAAATGGGAGCCACAGTCGAACCCTTTCGAGTACCAGCTGGAAAGCGCGCGAATCTTGTTGATGACCCAGCGCTCGCGCCCCCGCGCCGCTGGCGGCTGCGAAGCGTCGGTTGCGCCCGTACCCGGCGCGACGTGCCGGAAGCCGCTCGCCTCGTCAACGCGTTCGCTCACGAGCAACTCGATGTAGTCGAGAAGGAACTGACCACGTTCGGCCAGCGTGACACGGCGCGGCGACCGTCCGGCCGCGAGATCGGCTGCCTGCGACAGTATCCACGGGTTGCGCAGGACGCCTCGGCCGACAAGCACGCCGGCAATCGCTGCGCGCTCCGATCCAGGCGGCGCTCCAAGCTTCTCGATCACGTCCTCGGGCTCGACGCAATCACCGCTGCCGAGTACAGGAATGCCGAGCCGGCCGGCCACATCCGCCACGAGTGTCCAATCTGCGAATCCTTTGTACGACTGTTCCGCCGTCCTCCCGTGAATGGTGACTGCGGCGGCGCCGGCATCCTCGACCCGCCGTGCGAGATCGGATGCGTTGCGTGACGTGTCGTTCCACCCGGCTCGCATCTTGACCGTCACCGGGATGCTGACCGCCTTCACCATCGCCGCCACCACCGCGGCGGCGTGACCAGGATCCCGCATGAGGCTGCAGCCGGCGTTGTGCTTCGAAATCTTCGGCACGGGACATCCCATGTTGATGTCGACGATGTCGGCACCCATGGCTTCAACCACCTGTGCGGCCGCAGCCATCCTGGCTGGATCCCCCCCGAAAATCTGAATCGAGACCGGCCGCTCCTCTTCGGTGTACTCCGCGTACTCCAGCGTCCGGTCGATGCCCCGGACGAGGCCTTCCGAAGACACCATCTCCGTCACCACTAGGCCGCACCCGCCCTGGCGCTTCACCAGGCGGCGGAAGGCCGTGTCGGTCATGCCAGCCATCGGGGCAACGACAAAAGGGGATTCGAGGGCGATCTTTCCGATCTTCATGAAAACTGTGCGTCAGTAGGGCCGAACGTCCGCCGCGTCCACTTCCACGCTGACACCCTGCCCGATCAAGTCCACGGAAAGGATCAGCCTGGCCTTCTCACTCTTGCGAACCAGCCGTCCGATGACGCCTTTGAGCGGGCCGTGCGCGACTTCGACCATCATGCCTTCCCGAATCATCGGGCATGGGTCGAACGCGAGATCGCTTTCGATGAGACGGCGGATGCCGTCGATCTCGTGCTCCGGAATCGGCGCCGGCTCACTCTCGAAGGAGATGATGCTCACGACGCCGGTGCAGGTGAGAATCGGCAAGCGCTCTCTTGGGTCGAAACGCGCGAAACAGTAGCCGGGAAAAAGGGGCCAGTCGATCTTCTTCTTCCGATCCTTCCACCGGCTCCACCTGGTGACCGTCGGCAGGAAGACGTCGACGTGCTTCTTCTGCAGCTGCTCCCGCACGACCTGCTCATGCCGGGAGCGCGTCCAGACCGCAAACCAGGGAAGCCGCTCCTCCGTTGCCGCGTCAATCGCGTGCGTCGGAATGATCTGCGGCTCTGGATGCATGCTCGATGGCGGCTGCGAGCCGTCTATGCCGGCTTGTCGGCGGCAAGAGCCTGCTGGCGCCGTTTTTCAAGCGCCAGATTGTAGGCACGCTGGAGCTCGGTATTGCGCCAGTTGATCGTCGCCTGCGCACGGAGCTCATCGAGGTACTTCTGCAGCGCGGCCCTGCCCTTGCGCTCGATGACTCGCCGGCCAATGTCGTTCCGCGCTTCGTCGAATGAACGGCTTTTGACGTCGGTCCGAGACTCGAGCTTGAGAATCTGGTATCCCCGTGTCGTCCGGATCACCTCCGCCAGTTCTCCAACCTTCAGCTTGCCAAGGAGCTGCTGCAGCTGCGGCGCGAGTTCGTCCATGCGAATCGGTCCGATCAGGCCGCCGTTTGCCTTCGACGGCGACGACGACACTTCGGCGGCGATCCGCGCGAAGGGTTCACCTTTGAGCAGCCGCTGGCGCACGTCCTCCGCTTTGGCTTTGGCAGCGTCATCCTGGGCGACGTTGACTCCCCGGTCGCTGCTCGGCACTTCAATCAGGATCTCCCGCAGCATGATCTCGGAGGGCGACGTGAACTCATCGCGATGCGCCTCGAAATACGCGCGAGCTTCCTCCTCGGTTACTGCAATCTTCGAAGTGACCTCGGAGCGCTGTACCTGCTCAATCAGCATGCGGCGCTCAATGTCACGGCGGAGATCCGCCTCCGTCATGCCGGACTGCTTCAGCTCCGCCTGGAACTGTGCTTCGTCGGTGATGTTGTTCGACTTCTTGATGTCCTCGACGATCCGCTTGAACTGCTCGTCACCAAGCGCGTAGTCGAGCTCACGGCCACGCTGGATCAGGAGCAGCTCGTCAACCGCCTCGAGAATCAGATCCGGAGTCGTCTCTTGAATCGCCTTCTGGACTTCGAGGCTCGTCGGCGAGACATTCGCCAACTCCGGCCTCGTGCGGAGCACGTTGATCTGGCGCTGTTCGAAATCGCTCTTGGAGACGATCTCCCCGTTGACCCTCACGAGCACCTGCTCGATGATTTCCGCCCTCACCGGGACACCGGCCGCCAGGAGCGCAACCACGACCGCCAAGCCACCCGCCAATGCGAACAATCGGTGTGTCATTTCAATTCCTTGGGACTCAATATGTTAAACAATTCCTCGAGCCGCCCGAACACCCCGTTCTCACCGCGGGGATCCAGCTCGGGTTTACGGAGGATTTCCTCCCTGGAGAACCCCGCCTGCACTCCGCCGGCCGTAGCCCGGGCCGTCCACCAGCTCGTGCCTTGATTTCCAGCCTTACGGCGCTGACTGGGTGCGCTTCCCGTTGCCTCGAGGTCGAGCTTGAGCATGGACGGGGGCACCAGAGCCACGCCCGGCCATTGCGTCACGACCTGAATCAGCCGAGTCGGGTCGATCTTGCCGGTCGGCCTGAACTTTATGACGACGAACCGCGCCTCACGGTCGATGCTTTCGACGCCAAGCCGGTCGGCCATGATCCTGAGCCGGCCGTAGGCAGCCAGGTTCAGCATCGCCGGGGGCATCGCGCCGTACCGATCCGTCACCTCGGCAAGGGCCGACTCCAGTTCCTGATTGCTCCGGGCAGCGGCCACCTTCCGATAGACCATGAGCCGCTGGTTCATGTCCGGCACGTAGCTGTCGTCAATCTTCAGATCGACGCGCAGGTTCACGGTGGCTCGGACGTCGTCTTCGATCTCCTCGCCCTTCAGCTCGCGGACGGTCTCTTCGAGGAGCTTCATGTACATCTCGAACCCGACGGCATCGATGTGGCCGCTCTGCTCACCGCCGAGCAGGTTGCCGGCGCCGCGGATCTCGAGATCGAGCGCCGCCACGCGGAACCCGCTGCCTAGATCGCTGAACTCACGGATGGCCGCCAGCCGCTTGCGCGCGACGGGCGAGAGCGCGTCCTGCGGCGGAACCAGCAGATACGCGTAGGCGGCACGGTCCGACCGGCCGACGCGGCCTCGAAGCTGATACAGCTGTGACAGGCCGTAGCGATCGGCGCGATTGATGATGATCGTGTTCGCGTTGGGAATATCGAGGCCGTTTTCGACGATGGTGGTGGCGAGCAGCACGTCGAATTGCCGGTCCACGAACCCCAGCATCGCCCGCTCGAGCTCTTCCTCTCCCATCTGGCCGTGCCCGACGACGACGCGCGCCTCGGGCACGAGACGTTGGAGCAGATGCCCGATTGAATAGATCGACTCGACCCTGTTGTGGACGAAGTAGATCTGCCCGTTGCGAGCCAGCTCGTTGCGGATAGCGCGTTCGATGACCGGCGCGTCGAACTTCACGACGTTCGTCTGGATGGACAGCCGATCCTTGGGGGGCGTTTCAATGATCGACATGTCGCGGATGCCAACCAGCGACATGTTCAGGGTCCGCGGGATCGGCGTGGCGGTCATCGTCAACACGTCGACCTTCTTGCGCATCTGCTTGATGCGCTCCTTGTGTGCCACGCCAAAACGCTGCTCCTCGTCGACGACGAGCAGGCCAAGGTCCTTGAACTGAACGTCCTTCGAGAGGAGACGATGAGTGCCGACGATGATGTCGATCTTGCCGGCGGCCACGCCTTCGAGAATCTGCGTGATTTCCTGCCGGCTGCGGAAGCGGCTGACCATATCGATGGTCACTGGAAAGCCGGCGAAACGGTCGCGCAACGTCTTCTGATGCTGAAACGCGAGAACCGTGGTGGGAGCGAGAAAGGCAACCTGCTTGCCGTCCATCACCGCCTTGAATGCCGCGCGCATCGCGACTTCAGTTTTTCCGTAGCCAACATCACCGCACAACAGACGGTCCATCGGAGTCGCCGACTCCATGTCGCCCTTGATGTCCGTGATTGCCGTCGCCTGATCGGGTGTCAACTCATACGGAAACGCGCTTTCGAACTCCTCCTGCCAGTGCGTGTCTGCTGCGAAGGGGTGTCCGGGCACCGCCCGTCGCTGCGCGTACAGCTTGAGCAGCTCCTCCGCCATGTCGCGCATGGCCTTCTTGACGCGCGTCTTGGCCTTTTCCCATGTGGTTCCGCCAAGGCGATCCAGCGCGGGCCGCGTACCGCCGGTGTATTTCTGAATGAGATCGAGGCGTTCGACCGGGACGAACAGCTTGTCGTCGCCGTGATAGCGGATCTCGAGAAACTCCTGAACATCCGCCGCTGATCCGGCAACGGGCCGGCTCACGGTCCCGAGCTGCTTGAGGCCGACGAACTCCCCGATCCCGTGATCGACGTGGACGATGAGATCGCCGACCTTGAGGTCGCGCAGGTCGGACAGGAAGGTCTTCGCCAGGTTGCGGCGCTTCTCGGCAGGCCGGCGCTCTTCTTCGAAGACGTCGGTTTCCGCATAGACCTGCAGCGCACCGTCGGCAAGGCGGAAGCCGCGGGACAGCGTGCCCACAGCAACGAGCACCGCTGCGGAACGCACAGCCTCGGCGTGTTCGACCGGAACGGCGACGATCTCGTACTCCTGGAGAATCTCGACGGTCCGTTCGGCCCGGCCAGGGCTGTCGGCGACGAACAGCACCGTGTCGCCCCGCTCCCGCGCCTGACGAACATCCGCAACCCAGTCGCCGGCGCGGCCACGGAACTCGAGCGCAGGCTGGCAGGAAACATGGCGAACCTGCTGCTCAGGGCCGTCATCTCCCGTTTCAACTGCCAGTTCCTCGAGACGCCGTGCTGATCCCAGACGGCGCTCGATGTCGCCCCATTCGCTGAATGCGCGCTGTGGGGCCACCACCGCTACGTGCCCCCGCGCCGCCGCGTCCTCGTAGCTGCCCTGCAGCTGTTCGCGAACTCTCCTCGCCTGCTGCTCGACCTGCTCCTGTTCGGAAACGAGAATCCGGACGCCGTGCGCTGACGACAGAAACTCGAGCATCGAAAGCCACTCGTCATCGTCATCGAAGCGCTCGCGGACCGGCACGATCGAGAGGCGATCAATCGCGGCGGTCGACCGCTGCGTCGTTGGATCGAACCGGCGAAGGGTTTCGACCATGTCGCCGACAAACTCGAGACGCACCGGCTCTGAATCGCTCGCCGGAAACACGTCGACGATCCCGCCGCGGACGGTGAAGGAGCCGTGCTCGTCGACCGGATCGGCGCGCGTGAATCCAGCGTCCACCAGGAGATCGCTCAGCACCTGCGGGTCGATCTCGGTTCCGGACCTGATGTCCAGCGAGGCGCGCCGCAGGCGTTCGGGAGTGCTTACACGTGGCAGCAACGCAGCCGCAGACGCCAGGATCAGGCGGGCCGTGCCAGCAGCGCCTCCCGCCAGCGCACGGGCACGTGCCGCTGCGACGCGGAAGTGGGGCGTCATCCCCCGATAGGGGTCGACCTGCAGCGATGGAATCGGGAGCACGGCGCGTTCGGTAGCTTCTTCCGAGGTGCCTTCGAGCGCTGCATAGAAGAACCGCGCGTCGGACGTGAGCTGCTCGATGTCCTTGTCGGTCGGCGCAATCAAGAGAGTCGCGCCCGGCTGAGCGCGCGCAGCGACAACGGCCGCCAGCGCCTTTGCGGGAGACGTCAGCCCGGCGGTGATGGCCCCAAGGTTGTCGAAACCCACGCGGGAAGCCGCCTGGCCAAGCAGGGCGCGCAGTGTGAGGGATGGTGTCGCCGTCGGCATAGGAGATTGCGTACGTACAAGCGGCCCACTCCGGCGCACCGGCCGGGTGGGTGTCCTCATTGTCCCACCTGAGGCGAGCTCGACTGAACTATTCCGTCGAGCGGGCTCGCTGGATCAGGTTTGTCGTCGAATACCCTTTGGCCAGGTCCACCCGTACGACCCGCCCGCCACGCGCCTCGACCACATCCCGACCGATAATTTCCGTCGGCCCCCAGTCTGCGCCCTTCACGAGCACATCCGGCTGGATCTCAGTAATGAGCCGATGCGGGGTGTCCTCGTCGAACACCACGACGGCATCGACGCAGGCGAGCGACCTCAGGACTTCGGCGCGTTCTTCTTCCGGATTCAGCGGCCGACCCGGCTCCTTGATGGCGCGAACCGAGCGGTCGGAGTTAATTCCGACGATCAGGAGATCGCCGAGACCGCGCGCGTCCGCGAGGTAGCGGACGTGGCCGGGGTGCAGAAGGTCGAACACACCATTCGTGAAGACGACGCGTCCTCCGCGCGCTTGCACCGAGCGCGCGAGAGCCTGCACGGCCTGGAGGGATGCGAGCGGTGTCGCCGTCGTTCTCACGTGAAATGCGATGGACTCGATCGGATCGCCGATCGAGATTGCCTTGCGCCTAGGCTCGGGTCCGGGCGCGCGATGCTACCTGAAGACGGATCAGCGACTTCATCAGCGCGACCCGCGCTCGCTCGAAGTCGATGTCGGCCTGGGGCCGGGCGAGGCGTTCCTCGGCCCGTTTCTTCGCCTTCTCGGCACGCGGGACGTCGATGTCCGCTGGCCGTTCTGCGATCTGTGCCAGCACCGTGACGCGATCGGGCAGGACCTCTGCGAACCCGAAGGCAACCGCGAGATAGTGCTTCTCCTGGCCGACGCGGTACCAGAGCTCCCCCACCTGCAGTGTGGCGAGCAGCTGGGTATGCCCCGGCAGGACGCCGAAGTAACCCTCGGAGCCAGGAAGCTGGACTTCGTCCACCTGCTGACTGACCAGCGCGCGATCGGGTGTGACGACTTCCAGCGTCAGCGTGGCTGGCTGGGCCATGTCAGGCGGCCTTCATGCTGCGGCCCTTTTCGACCGCCTCTTCAATCGTGCCGACCATGTAGAACGCCTGTTCAGGAAGATCGTCGTGCTTGCCGTCCACGATCTCCTTGAAGCCCTTGACCGTGTCGGCGATCTGAACGTACTTGCCCTTGAAGCCGGTGAACTGTTCGGCAACGAAGAACGGCTGGGACAGAAACCGCTGAATCTTGCGCGCGCGCGACACGGTGAGCTTGTCCTCTTCCGACAGCTCGTCGATACCGAGAATCGCGATGATGTCCTGCAGGTCCTTGTAGCGCTGCAGCACCTGCTTCACCGAACGCGCCACGTTGTAATGCTCGTCACCGAGCACGCGCGGATCGAGAATGCGCGACGTCGACGCCAGGGGATCGACGGCCGGGTAGATTCCGAGCTCCGCAATCTGCCGCGACAGGTTCGTGGTCGCGTCGAGGTGCGCAAACGTTGTTGCCGGCGCGGGGTCCGTGTAGTCGTCGGCGGGCACGTAGATCGCCTGCACCGAGGTGATAGACCCCTTCTTCGTCGAGGTGATGCGCTCCTGCATCTGGCCCATTTCCGACAGCAGCGTCGGCTGGTATCCGACGGCGGACGGCATGCGGCCGAGCAGCGCCGACACTTCCGAGCCCGCCTGCGTGAAGCGGAAGACGTTGTCGATGAACAGCAGCACGTCCTTGCCTTCGGCGTCGCGGAAGTACTCCGATACGGTCAACGCCGAGAGGCCGACGCGCAGACGGGCTCCTGGCGGCTCCGTCATCTGGCCGTAGACCAGAGCGGCGCGCGACTTCGATGGGTCCTTCATGTCGATGACGCCGGACTCCTGGAACTCGAGCCACAGGTCGTTGCCTTCGCGCGTGCGTTCGCCGACACCGCCAAACACCGACACGCCGCCGTGCTTCATGGCGATGTTGTTGATCAGCTCCATGATGATGACGGTCTTGCCGACGCCGGCGCCGCCGAACAGGCCGATCTTGCCGCCCTGCAGATACGGTTCGAGCAGGTCGATGACCTTGATGCCGGTCTCGAACATGCGCAGCTCTGTGGACTGCTGTTCGAGCGTCGGCGCACTGCGATGGATCGGCCAGTGCTCCTTCGCCTGGACCGGACGATCCGGGAAGTCCACCGGCTCGCCAAGCACATTGAGAACGCGGCCGAGCGTCTCCGGCCCGACGGGCACCGAGATCGCGGCTCCGGTATCGATCGCGGTCATGCCGCGGGTCATGCCGTCGGTCGGCTTCATCGCCACAGTGCGCACGCGGTTCTCGCCGAGATGCTGCTCGACCTCGCAGACGACGTCGATCTTCTCGACGCCCGGGCCACCCTCGGAGACGACGCGCACGGCGTTGTAGATGTCCGGGAGTCCCTCGGCGAACTCGATGTCGATGACGGGGCCGATGACCTGGACGACCTTGCCGGTCTTCTGTCCTGTTGCTGTGTTTGCCATATCTCTCTTCCGGCACGCCCTGAAGGCGTGCCCTACCCCACCTGCTATGTCGCGGCCGCGCCGGACACGACTTCGATGATTTCGCGGGTGATCGCCGCCTGACGGACCTTGTTCATGTACAGCGTCAGGTTCTCGATCATCTCCGCCGAGTTCCGAGTGGCTGAATCCATCGCCGTCATCTGCGCCGCGAAAAACGCAGCGTTCGACTCGAGCAGCGCACGATAGACCTGCACCTGCACGTGGCGCGGCAGCAGATCCTGGAAAATCGTCTGCGGCCCCGGCTCGTAGAGATAGTCGACCGCCGGGCCAGCCGCCGCGGTCCCCTCGAGGCGCGGAATCGGCAGCAGGCGCTCCACGACCATGCGCTGCGACATCACCGACTTGAACTCGTTGTAGACGAGGTACACGCTCGACGCGCCGCCGGTCGTGAACTCGTCGATCGCGACGTTCGCGATCTCCTTCGCGTCGTTGAACGACAGCCGCTGAAAGATGCCCACGGCCTCGTAGCGCACGTCGAAGCCACGCCGGCGGAAGAAGTCGCGTCCCTTGCGGCCGATGAGACCGAGCGCCACCTGCCGGTCGCGTCCTTCGTTGACGATGAACTGGCCGGCGGCCTTGATGACGTTGGAGTTGAAGCTGCCGCTCAGCCCGCGGTCTCCGGTGATGACGATGAGCAGCGGCCGTCCGTCCGTTGTCGGCACTCGGAGGAGCGGGTGCGTGTCCTGCTCGATGCTGCCGACCAGGCCATTCAGCACGCGGAGCATCCGCTGCGCAAACGGCCGGGCGGCGATGACGCGATCCTGCGCCCGTTTCAGGCGCGAGGCGGCGATCATCTTCATCGCCTTCGTGATCTGCTGCGTCGACTTCACCGCGCGAATGCGGCGACGCAGGTCAATGAGTGACGGCATGTCGTGCTACGCGACGGCAGCGGCCTCGCGGCCTGCCAGGAACTGGCTGTTGAAATCGTTGAGTGCGCCCTCGAGCGCCCCCTTGACCTCGTCGTCCAGAATCTTCTTGTCCGCGATGTGGCTGAGCAGGCCGGGATGGCGTGTTTCGAGGAACCGGTAGAGATCCTCCTCGTACCGCTTCACCTCCTCAACGCCAACCGAGTCGAGGAATCCCTTGGTGGCCGCGTAGATGATCACGACCTGCTTCTCAACCGACAGCGGCTGATACTGCGGCTGCTTCAGGATCTCCACCAGCCGGCGGCCGCGATTGAGCTGGGACTGCGTGGCCTTGTCGAGATCGCTGCCGAACTGTGCGAACGCCGCCAGCTCGCGGTACTGCGCCAGGTCCAGCCGCAACGAGCCCGCGACCTGACGCATCGCCCGAATCTGCGCCGAGCCGCCGACGCGCGACACGGAGTTGCCGACGTTGATCGCCGGTCGTACGCCCTGGTGAAACAGGTCGCTCTCCAGGAAGATCTGTCCGTCGGTGATCGAAATGACGTTCGTCGGGATGTATGCCGAGAGGTCGCCTGCCTGCGTTTCGATGATCGGCAGCGCCGTGAGCGAGCCACCGCCCTGAGCGCTGTTCAGCTTCGCCGCCCGTTCCAGCAGCCGGGAGTGGAGGTAGAAGACGTCTCCTGGATAAGCCTCGCGGCCCGGCGGCCGCCGCAGGAGCAGTGAAATCTCCCGATACGCCTGCGCGTGCTTCGACAGGTCGTCGTACACCACGAGCGCATGCCGGCCTGAGTCGCGGAAGTATTCGCCGATCGCGCAGGCGGAATAGGGGCTGATGTAGAGCATCGGCGCCGGGTCCGACGCGGATGCAGCCACCACGATCGTGTAGCTCATCGCGTCGTACTCTTCGAGTGTCCGCACGACTTGCGCGACCGTCGACTGCTTCTGGCCGATCGCGTTGTAGATGCAGATCACGCCCTTGCCGCGCTGGTTGATGATCGCGTCCACCGCGACCGCCGTCTTACCCGTCTGCCGGTCGCCGATGATCAGCTCGCGCTGACCGCGTCCGATGGGCACCATGCCGTCGATCGCCTTCAGGCCGGTCTGAAGGGGCTCCTTCACCGGCTGTCGATCGACGACGCCGGGGGCGAGGCGCTCGATTGGCAGGAACTGTTTCGACGCGATCGGTCCCTTGCCGTCGATTGGCTGGCCGAGCGCGTTGACGACACGGCCAAGCATTTCCTCGCCGACAGGCACCGAAATGATGCGGCCGGTGCGCTTGACCGGATCGCCCTCCTTGATTTCCGTGAACTCGCCGAGCAGCACGGCGCCGACGCTGTCCTCCTCGAGATTCAGCGCGATGCCGAACACTCCCTTCGGGAACTCGAGCATCTCGCCCGCCATCGCGCGCTCGACGCCATGGATGCGCGCGATTCCATCGCCGATCGAAATGACCGTTCCGACCTCGGCGACGTCGACGTGCACGGCATAGCTGCCGATCTGATCCCGGATGATCTTGGAGATCTCTTCCGCTCTGATGTCCATCTGCAATTCCTCGGCGGGTCCTCGCGCGACTCCGGGTCGCTCGCGGCGTCCCGCCCTACCGTGATTCTGTCAACCGCTGTCGCAACCCCGTCAGCTGCGTGGCGAGGCTGCCGTCGTATACCGTGCCGCCGATACGCGTCACCATTCCGCCGATGAGCGCTGGATCAACTTTCGTGGTCAACACGACCGAACGCCCGAGGGTCTTGCCGAGCCGCTGTTGCAGCTCGGCCGCCTGGTCCGCCGGGAGCGCGGCCGCCGTGGTGACCTCTGCCTGCACGACCTTCAAGTGCTCCATCACTCGCTCGTGATACACGGTCACGAGTTCCGGCAGCAGCTCGAGCCGATCGCGCTCAGCCAGAAGAATGAGCAGCTTTCGAACCGGGCCGGACTGCTTCAGCAGATCGAGCAGATGGGCCACGACAGCGGCCTTGCGGGCAGCGGGCACTGCCGGGCTCTCCAGAGCCTGTCGCAAGTCGGAATGGCCCTGAACAACGACGGAAAAAGCCGTCAGCTCCTGCTCCGCCTGTTCGGGCGTAGATTCGGCGACTGCCACGTCGAACAGCGCCTTGGCGTATCGCGCTGCGGAGGCTCGCGTGCTCATATTTCGAGTGATGGGTTCACGAAGACGTCAGATGACGAGCTTGTACCTCACAGGCACAAGCAATCGTTTATACCACGGAAAACTGCGTTTTTCGATCACAGATTCCCCACGGGCGCCGGTTGCGGCGGTCCGGACGGGGGCCGCGGGGCTACTTCCCGGCAGTCAGGATTTCGTAAATCCGGTTCAGCTCGTTTTCCGAGCCGAAATCAATCTGAATGACCCCACCCTCGCCGCGGCGAACGATTCGCACCCGTGTTCCCAGCGCGAATCGCATCCGGTCTTCGGCGGCGCGGGTATGGACGTCTCCTTTGGGCTCCTGCGGCGGAGCCGCGGTTGATCCGGCCGGTTCTGCCAGCTTCTTGATGAGCAGCTCGGTGTCCCGAACCGAGAGCCCCCGGGAGATGACTTCCCGCGCGGCGTGGCGCTGCGCGGGTGCGTCGGGAAGCGACAGGAGCGCCCGGGCGTGTCCCATCGACAGAGCTCCGGAGGCCAGGTCCGAGCGCACTTCGTCCGGCAGCCTTAACAGACGCATGAAATTGGCGACCGATGTGCGGTCCTTACCGACCGCCGCCGCGATCTGTTCCTGCGTCAAACCGAACTGGTCGGCCAGACGGCGATAGGCGAGCGCTTCGTCGATGGCGTTCAGGTTCTCGCGCTGGATGTTCTCCACGAGCGCCAGTTCGAGCAGCTCCTGGTCGGCTCCCTCGGGTACGTCCCGAACGACGACCGGTACCTTGTGGAGGCCAGCTCGCTGCGCAGCGCGCCAACGGCGCTCACCAGCAATGATTCGGTACGTGGAGCCGGTACGCCGCACCAGGATTGGCTGAATGATCCCGTTCGCTTTGATTGAGTCCGTCAGCTCCTGCAGCCGGGCGTCGTCCATTTGCACGCGTGGCTGCAGCTGGTTCGGCGCGAGCAGATCGATGTCGACTTCCGTGACTCCGCTGCGCGGTGGTTCGGGCGCATCGGGAATCAGGGCGCTGAGTCCCTTTCCGAGCGCGGGACGGCGTTCAATCATCGCGTTCTCCTCTGTTTGCCCGTTACGCAGCGCGCCGCGCGAGCAGTTCCTTCGCCAGCGCGAGGTATGCCGCAGCCCCCCGCGACTTGACGTCGTACACGACCGCTGGCATGCCGTGGCTCGGTGCTTCGCCCAGCCGTACATTCCGCGGAATGATCGTGTCGAACACCTTCTCCTTGAAGAACTCGCGCACGTCTCGCGCGACGAGCTGCCCGAGATTCGTTCGGTCGTCGTACATGGTCAGCAGAACGCCCTCGATGTCGAGCGCAGGATTGAGTGCCGTGCGGACGAGCCGCATTGTTCCGACGAGATCCGCGAGGCCTTCGAGCGCGAAGTATTCGCAGTGGAGCGGGATAAGCACGGCGTCAGCGGCAACGAGCGCATTCAGCGTGAGCAACCCGAGCGAAGGCGGCGAATCGATGAAGATGTCATCGAACTGATCGCGCAGCTCGTCGACGATGCGCTTGAGCCGATGTTCACGCCGCGGCATGGAGACCAGCTCGATCTCCGCGCCGGTCAGGTTGCGATCAGCAGGGATGGCAAACAGGTTCTCGATGCGTGCCGGGATGACAAACGCCTGTGCCGGAGCATCGGTCATCAGGGCTTCGTAGACCGTTCCCTGCTCCGGTTTCTGTCCCTTCAACCCGATTCCGCTCGTCAGGTTGCCCTGCGGATCCACGTCAATGAGCAGCACGCGCCGCCCCGACAACGCGATCGAGGTGGCGACGTTAATGGCAGTGGTCGTCTTTCCGACCCCGCCTTTCTGATTGGCAACGGCTACGACGCGGGCTCTATGGGAAGTTACTGACCCTTCTTCTGTCATATGCCCAATTTATGTAGATACATGCAGGGGACGGAGAAAGGGTAGGACTTCCAAGGATCGCGGTCAAGAACAGTTTCACGTTCCACGTGGAACGTCGTGCCGCTCGGCTCCCGGTGCGCGCTTCCGAAGGACGATCAGTCGGCTGCGGAGCGACTCAATCAATGGAAACGTTGCAACCCACTCGAGGGGCGGAGTGAGATCGCGGGGTGACTCAGCGGTGGCGCGAAAGAGGAAGATATGCCCGCCTGGTTTGACGAAGGCCTGAAGGTTCATCAGCGCGCGTGACTCCGCTCGGACCGCGCGGAGCGTGAGGAGCTCGTGGGCTTCGTGTAAGTCTGGTCGGGACAGAAGAGCCTCGAACCGCGACGTTGCCACGTCAGACTCTTTCATCTCGAGCGCCCGGAGCGCCTCCCGAAGAAAAGCGGACTTGCGGATTTTCGACTCCACCATCAGGAGGTTCGCGCCGGGGACGGCCAAGGTCAGGGGAATGGCGGGCGAGCCTCCACCGCTCCCGATGTCGATGATTCGTCGGATAGCCGGTGACGCATGTCTGGCTGCGAGCACCGGCTCAATCAGGAGTCTGTCGAAAGACTCCGGGGACGCCTCGGAGAGGTCCATCCCGGTCAAGTTGATCTTCCGATTCCAGGTTGAGAGGAGGCGGTAATACGTCTCGAGTCTGATTCCCAGACCAGACGGAATTGCGACGCCGGCACGCCTGGCCCGCCGTGTCAGACGATCCTGGAACTCGCGGCTATTCACGCGGCCACGGATCCTACATCGCGCTTTCGGAGGCGACGTCGGGAGACAGCCGACCAAGGAAAGCTCCCAGCACCGCCACCGCGGCGGGCGTGATTCCCGGTATGCGGGAGGCCTGGCCGAGTGTCTCGGGGCGTATCTGAGTCAACCTCTGAACTGCCTCGCGGGACAGGCCAGGGACCTGAGCGAATGGAAACTGCGGCGGGATTCGACGACGTTCCTGGCGGCTGGCGCGGGCGACCCTCGAGGCCTCCTGTTTGAGATATCCCTCGTACTTCACCGCTGTTTCTACGCTCGAGACGTCAAGCTCGCGTGAATCCGGAGCGATGTCGAGGGAAACCTGATCCCGCGCCATCAACTCCTCGAGCCTGACATTGGGCTGCCGGAGAATCTCAGCTGCCGAGCGACCGCCTTGTGCCGAGCGCGCGGCTGGCCTGTGATTCAGACGTTCAATGTTCCGGTCGAACCTGTGTTTCCTGTCTTGGAAGCGATCCCATCGTTCATCACCAATCAGCCCGAGCGAGCGACCGTGTGGAGTCAAACGGAGGTCGGCGTTGTCGATTCGAAGGAGGAGGCGATGCTCCGCGCGAGACGTGAACATTCGGTAAGGCTCGAGACATCCCTTCGTGACGAGATCGTCAACCAGGACGCCGATGTAAGCCTCGTCCCGGCGCAACCGGAACGGAGCCTCCCCTCGAACACCTCGCGCTGCGTTGATGCCGGCAATAACTCCCTGCGCGGCAGCCTCTTCGTATCCTGACGTTCCATTGATCTGCCCGGCGAAAAATAGGCCCGACACCCTGTGAGTCTCAAGCGTCGACGACAATTCGGTCGATTGAACGAAATCGTACTCCACCGCGTATCCGGGCCGAAGCATCCGCGCACCTTCGAGACCCGGGAGCGCATGAATCAGCTTTTCCTGCACGGCGCGAGGAAGCGACATTGAAAACCCGTTCACGTAGATCTCGTCGACATCCACTCCTTCTGGCTCGAGATAGAGCTGATGCCGCTCGCGCTCCGGGAACCGCATGATCTTGTCTTCGAGCGACGGGCAGTAGCGTGGGCCGATCCCCTGAATCTGTCCGTTGAAGAGCGGGCTCTGATCGATCGACGCACGAACCAGCCCGCTCACACGCTCGTTCGTGTGAAGCAGCCAGCACGCAATCGCGTTGCGCAGCGGACGAGAAGTGGTGAAGGAGAACGGAACCGGAGAGCGGTCTCCCTCTTCCTTCACGAACTCACCGCGCTCAACGCTTCCTTCGAAATCGATACTGTGGCGGTCCAGCCGTGGTGGCGTGCCGGTCTTCAACCGGCCCATCTCGAAGCCGAAGGATCTGATCGATTCCGCAAGGTCGCGCGACGGGGGCTCGCCATGACGCCCGGCCGGGCGCTGCTCGGGGCCCACGTGAATCAGGCCGTTCAGAAATGTGCCGGTGGTAATAACGATCGCGCGCGCCACGTGGGTCGTGCCGTCTTCCATCGTCACGCCGGTCACTTGGGAAGCGCTCGTCATCAGACGCGCGACCTGACCAAACACCCACGAGATGTTCGGCTCCCGCTCGAGCGCGGCGGTCACCCATCGCCCGTATTCGCGCTTGTCAGCCTGCGCCCGTGGGGACCACACAGCCGGACCACGACTGCGATTGAGCAGCTTGAACTGGATTCCTGTGGCGTCGATAGCCTGGCCCATCAAGCCACCGAGCGCATCGACCTCACGGACCAGATGCCCCTTCGCCGTTCCACCGACTGCCGGATTGCAGGGCATGTGGGCAACCGTCTCACGAGACAGCGTGAACAGTCCGACATGACAACCCATGCGTGCGGCGGCGTAGGCGGCCTCGACGCCGGCGTGACCCGCACCGAGAACAACGACGTCAAACTGCATCCGACATTCCCTCACTACTTTCCGATGCAGAACTTCTCGAAGATGTGGTTCAACACGTCGTCGGAAGTTCGGGCGCCGACGACCTCATCAAAGCGCATTCGCGCTGACTGCAAATCCGACAATAGAAACTCTTCGGGGACTCTCCCCTCCGCCAACGCCGCGCCCGCACGGCCGATCAACTCGCGCGCCTCCGCAAGCAACGAAATATGCCGCAGATTTGTGAGCGCCGGGGATTCGCGCGGATTCTCCTCGCCCGCCAACTCGCGCACCACGGCGCAGCGCAGGCGGTCGAGGCCGGCGCCGGTTGTCGCGGACACCGCAATCGCCGCGTCCGGTACGTGGGCTGCCGGAAGGTCGCTCTTGCTTGCGACAACGATTCGCCGCCGAGATGACGTCTCCGCGAGCAGCGCCTGATCATCCGCCGTGAGTGGTTCGCTGCGATCGATCACAACCACGAGCAGATCCGCAACATCACGTGCCTGCCGTCCACGCGCCACTCCCTCGCGCTCGACGATGTCCGTGGCGTCATGCGCGCCCGCAGTGTCTACGAGCGTGACAGCAATGCCATCAATGTCCACCGGCTCGGTAATCAGATCCCGCGTCGTCCCTGGAACGCTCGTCACAATCGCACGATCGGCTCCAGCCAGCGCATTGAAGAGACTGGATTTCCCCACATTGGGGCGACCCGCAAGCACCACGGTGGCTCCCTCGCGCACGAGTCGGCCGCGCCGTGCGTCAGCAAGCAGCGCATCGATTCCGCTGGCCACAGCGCCAATGCGCTGACGCGTTTCATCAGCATCGATGAAGTGGTATCCCTCGTCCGGAAAATCGAGACATGCCTCGAGCCTGGCGACCAGATCGAACAGGTCGGCATCGAGCGCCGCGATCCTGCCGGTCAGTGTTCCCTCGAGCTGATCGAATGCCACGCGCGCCTGAAGAGGCGTGGCCGCTGCGATCAGATCGGCAACCGCCTCGGCCTGCACCAGGTCGATGCGCCCCCCCAGGAAGGCGCGGAGCGTGAACTCTCCGCGGCGAGCCAGGCGGGCCCCTGCATCGACTGCCGCGCGCACGATCGTGCGCAACAGCACCGGGCTGCCATGTGCACTGATTTCAACGACGTCCTGACCGGTGTACGTGTGGGGGGCGGGATAGCAAACGGCGATCACGCGGTCGATCGCGCTCGCATCAGATGCGCCGCGGATTCGCGTCAATGTGGCGCGGCGCGGTTCGAAGGGGGATCGTCTCGTCGTCAGCGCTCGAACAATGTCGAGCGCACGCGGCCCGCTGATCCGTACGACGCCAAGGGCGCCCCGGCCGTCGGGCGTTGCGAGAGCGACGATGGTGTCGTCCGTCTGGAACATGACACCCTGGTCACACTAATCCTTGGTGGAGATGATCACGGTTTTCATGAACGCGTCGCCGATGCTTTCAGACGTCACATCGGTCTGCTGCGCCACGGCAAGATGCACGATTCGACGTTCGTAGGGGTTCAGCGGCCCCATCTCCTGCGGCATCCCTGAGGAACGAGCCTTGTCGGCCATGAAGAGCGCCATCTGGCGCAGCTCCGCGTCCTTGTCGCGCCGGAAGCCATTGCAGTCGATCACGATGCGGTTGTCGTCGCCAAGCTGCTTGCGAAAGGTGGTGGCCACGACATGCTGCAGCGCCTGCAGCCCTTCGCCGCCGCGGCGGATCAGCACACCGCCGTCCTCGCCCTCGAGATTGATACGCGTCCCCTCCTCCGTCTCCTCGACGGCAGCCGTGAGCGCGAGGCCCATCGATGCGACGACGCGCTCGACGAACGCTGTAATGTCCGTGTTCAGTGACATGACGCGGGGACCTTTCGTAGGTGCGAGCCTCTATTTGCCGCGCCGCGCCGTCGCAAGCGCGGGCGGGCCGATCAACTGGTTCGTCAGGTACTGCTGACCGATGCCCCAGAGCTGGCTGATGGTCCAGTACAGCACCACGCCGCTCGGCGAGAACGCCATCATCGCGGTGAACATGATCGGCATGATCATCATCACTCGCTGCTGCGTCGGATCGGCTGATGTCGGAGTGATCCGCTGCTGCCAGAACATGGTGATGCCCATCAGCAGCGGAATCACGAAGTAGGGATCCGGCGCGGAGAGGTCATGGAGCCAGCCGACGAACGGAGCGCCGCGCAGCTCGATCGACATCGAGAGCAGCGAGTAGAACGCGAGCAGCACCGGCATCGTCAGGAGCATCGGGACGCACCCGCTCGCTGGATTCACGCCCCGCTCGCGATAGAGATTCATGATCTCCGTGTTCATCTTCTGCTTCGCGGGATCCGTTGCCTTCAGGTGCGAGTAGCGATCCTGAATGGCCTTCATCTCGGGCTGGATCGCCTGCATCTTCCGCATCGCCACCACGCTGCGATGCCGCGGATAGAAGAGCACGAGGTTCAGCAGGATGGTGAGGACGATGATTGCCCAGCCGTAGTTGCCGAGGAAACCATAGAGCCACTTGAGCGCGCTCAGCAGCGGTACGACCATCCACGAGAAGATGCCGAAATGGATTGCACGGACAAGCTCGGGATCGACCGACTGCAGCACGTCGAACTGCTTCGGCCCGACGAAAAAGCGGAGGCCGCGCGGTGGCTGCGCGAAGCGATACGAAACGGCGAGGAACCGGATCGGAGCGTCCGCACCCGGCACGGTGAGGCTGACCGGTCGGTAATCGAGTCGCGCTTGTCCCGGGTTGATCGCCGCGGCGAGGAAGTAGTGATCGTCGATCCCCGCGAACCGGAAATTCCCCTCGTGCACCGGCTGCGACGAGAGCGCGTCTGTGTTCAGCCGCTCGACCTTGCCGTCGCGGTGGTAAATCCCCTGGGGCGGTTGAACGGCATTCCCAGTGAAAAAGCTCCCGCCCGAAGACGCGGCACCGAGATCCCCGAGGCCAGGTCCCCACGCGATCGTCGGGTTGAGGACCGTTGCGCCGTTGTGGATGTCTACCGACAGCGCGACGACGTAATCCTTTGGCTCGAACCGAAGCTCCTTCCTCGCGCGGACGCCGGAGACGTCTTCGTACTCGAACACGACCGTTGCGGCGTTTGACGTCGCGTCGACCTTGCCGCTGCTATCGCCTCTCACCTGATAGAGCGACTCGTTCAGCCGCGAGGTGATCGACTGGTCGTCCACCTTCAGTGAAAAGGGGCGTGGTTCGTTCGCCGGAAGGTTGGACGGAATCAGATCGACCGGCTCGCCCGAAGAAGGCGTGGTGAATTTCTTGAGCTGCCAGTGCAGGACGCGTCCGCCTCGATTGGTCAGGACGACTCGAGCAACCGCAGTTTCGACGACGATCTCGCGCTCCGACGATTCGCTCTTCACGGCCTGTGCAGCAGGCGTGGGCGGCGGCGCCTCAGGTGTGGGCGCTGGTGCCGGCGCCTGGCTGGCTGCGGCTGGCGCGGAGGCCGCAGGTGCGGCTGCCTGAGAAGCCGGGCGCGGCGGTGGCGGCGGCATGACCAGCGCCTGCCAGGCATACATCACCACGGCACCGAGGATGACTGCGAGAAAGATCCGGCGTTCCATGAATGAGGTTACGGTCGCTCGGCTCCAGGAGTGCTGGCTGGCGGACAGGGGTCAGGCCCGAACGCGCCAAACGGGTGACACCGGGCAAGGCGCCGAAGGCCCAGCCAAGTCCCACGGAGGACCCCATGCGTCCTCACAGCCTGGGACATGTAGTCCGAACAGGAGGGCTCGAACCGGCATGTGCCTGCAAATAGTGGAGAAATAAGAGACTTATACGCGGCGATTGACCCGAGGACGAGCGCTGCGGCGGCGCGCGCCACCAGGCTGCGGTCTTTCGTGGTCGCGACGGGCGAGGGTGCTTGTGTAATCGGCCTCAAGGCTGGCGAAGGGAGCATCGAGCATTTCCCGGTGCGGCACGACCACGA
>Ga0247825_10000137_pt1 | contig 41289 bp, 38 predicted proteins | sample 13C_Vanillin_Day_FD_194413 | JGI IMG/M metagenome (GOLD analysis project Ga0247825, IMG submission 194413) | Soil microbial communities from agricultural site in Penn Yan, New York, United States - 13C_Vanillin_Day48 | ecosystem: Environmental > Terrestrial > Soil > Agricultural land | place...
CTCGTTCGGTGGCTGCAGCGTCACAGCGTCATCCTGAGCGCCGAGGCGCACGGGAGTCATCATCGCGCGCCTTACGTCGCCAACTATTGCATCGCGACGGGCTGGTGTAATCGCTGGCTTACGGCGATCGACTTCTTCCCGACGTGCGAGCGATTGATGTCGCGCGTGACCGGCCTTCAGCCGCGCGCGGACGAGCACAGCTTCGTGGAGCGATGGTGACCACGCCAGCATCGAGGGCGTTCGGGTCGGGCTGGCTCAGTGGCGTGCTCTCGGTCACGCTGGGAACGATTGGTCTGGGTGCGGTCTTCTGCTTCCACTATCCGTCGCTGCTCACGATGCCGGAGCTGCGCGGGCTGTATCCCGTCCCGTTCATGAGGGCACTCCTGCATCTCGTCCTGGTCAGCTCGTTCAGTGCCGGCATCATCAGCGTGTGTCTTCGCCATCGCAAGATCCTCGGCATGGCTGGCATCTCGTTGACGTTGTTCGCTGCGCTGCTCGGCGGCTCGCGGGTTCCTCTCGACGGAGAGTTGCAGAACGGTCCGTTCCTCGGGCTCGACTGGTTTCTGCTCAACCTCATGGCGTACTCGGCGGTCTTCATCCCGTTGGAGCGCCTCTTTGCGCGCCTGCCGGAGCAGGACGTGTTCCGGCGCGAATGGCGCACCGACCTTGTGTACTTCTTCCTGAGCGCGCTGCTCGTGCAGGTGACGACGCTGCTGACGATGAGACCGGCGATGACGTTGTTTGCATGGGCGGTGTCGGGCGACGTGCAGCGAGCGATCGCCAGTCAGCCACTCGTCGTCCAGTTCGTCGAGATCCTGGTGCTCACCGACCTCGTGCAGTACTGGGTGCATCGCGCATTTCATCAGGTGCCGACGCTCTGGCGCTTCCATCGGATCCATCACTCGGCTGATGTAATGGACTGGCTTGCCGGATCGCGGCTGCATCTTGTTGACGTCGCCGTCACGCGCGGGCTCACCTACGTGCCGATTTACGTGCTCGGCTTCGCGGAGACGGCGCTCGTCGCGTATGTGGCGTTCGTAAGCATTCAGGCCACGTTCATCCATGCCAACGTTCGATTCAACTTCGGTCCGCTGCGCTGGGTGATGGCCACGCCCCAGTTTCATCATTGGCACCACGGCGCCGAGCGCGAAGCCGTCGACAAGAACTTCGCAGTCCATCTGCCGCTGCTGGATCGGCTGTTCGGCACCTGCCATCTGCCGGGTGATCGCTGGCCGTCGTCCTACGGACTCGCTGGCGGCAAGCCGGTGCCGAATGGCTACGTCCGCCAGTTCGTCGACCCGTTCACGTCGAAATAGTCAGGTCAGCGCGGGATAGGTGAAGCCGAGGATGTGCGCGGTGTTCACCAGGAAATGCGTGAGGATCGACGCCTCGAGCCGGTTTGTTCGCCAGAACACCCACCCGTAACCGAGGCCTGCGATGGTGGCGAGGACGACCGACCACACGCCGCCCGCATAGTGAACTGCACCGAAGATGAGAGCAGCGCCAATCAGCCCTCCAATTGACCGGCCCGACACACCCGCTGGCGCACGACCCTGAAGCTGTCTCTGGATCACCCCTCGAAACAGCGCCTCTTCAGCAGCGCACGTGAACAGCAGATTCGACCAGAGCCAGACAGGCAGGAAGCCAGGCCACTTCGGCTCCAAGCGCACCTGACCGATCAGCAGCGCGCACGCCATCAGCACCATGATCAACGCGAGAGCGCCAGGCACCGCGGTTGTCAGCATCGCCATCCAGTCCTGCCGCGACGCGATGAGCGGCGGACCGAACGCGAGAAGAAACAAGCCGATCTGCCCTTTGTCCAAATTCATGAATAGCGTGTAAGGCATGGCACCGGGAGTGAGCACCGCATCTCTCACAATCAACGTGTTCGAGAACCCGGGGACGACGTGTGCCATCAGCGCGAGAGAGAAGACGATCGTGGCGAGTGCGAGCAAGACTTTGAGAGGGCTCAGCGTCTCTCGCGAATGGGCGTAGCAGAGAAGACCAAAGAAGGCGATGGCCACAGCGCCAACGACCGAGACGATGCCGATAGCGTAGGCGTGAGCGATGGCAAGGGTCAGCCATACGGCCGAGACACCGAACCGAGACCATAGTTCCCGAGCGGCGGCCTGCGGCGGAACCCAGAGCCACACGATTGCAAGCGAGAGCCAGACGTAGGGCAGCAGCACGCGACGAGTGTACGCAATTGTGTGAAGGGGTCAGACCCCTTCACAGTTCTGCATGTAGACTGTCAGCCGAGACCGCGAGCGCACGACCCGGTGGTCGATCGTCTGTGGCGTCTCACGTGGAGCATCTCCGTTACGGCCTCGAGCTGTTGAATCGCGAAGCCGAAGGCGAGAGTCTGTGGGCGGTTGCGAACTGGGCCGATGCCTGGACGCATCAGACCGTCACCGAGGATCAGTGGCGGAAGCTCAGAGCCGATCTTGCCCAGGAGGCGCAGGCGTGGCTCGAAGTCATGAAGCATCCGCCTGCATGGGACGACGTCGGCCTCGGCTCTGCGGTCGGCAGCATCCCGCATACGGCCTATCACCTTGGTGCCATCCGGCAACTCGCGCAGGCGGCGAGCGGACCGCCTGCCACGAGCTGATCACGGGCGTGTCTATCGCAGATGCGGAGGCACCGGGCTGAAGCTGTCGTCGAACCCGCGCGCACGTTCACGGCGATCGAGCGGGTCGGGGGTCGGCGACAGGATGCCGAGCCTCACGAGCTGTGGACGGAACTCGTAGCGGATGTTCACGGTCTGCGACGGCGTGTCCTCGAGGTCCAGCCAGACCTGCGTGACGGCGTGATCGGTACGACGCCCCATACCGGTCGCCGCGTATTCGTCCGCCGCTCTCAAGCGGCTCGACGCTGCGCCAGCCTCCTGGGCCGGCGCGACCGGCGTCGCCGACGCCGGCGGTCCTTGATCCTGCCGCCGCCTCTCATCGTTCGACGAATACGGCACAGGAACAGGCATGCGCTCCTTGAAGAACACCGCGGTGATCATCCCGAGGTTCTCGGTCTTCCCGAGCGCCGCCCCGTACGAGCGCGCCTCCGTCGTGAACTCGAAGCGGCGCGCTTCGCTCTGGCTCGTCTGCCATCCGCTGATGGTCACTATTTCATAGGGACCGAGCACCCACTTGCGCGCATCGCCGGCCGTCGTCTCGCGGGCGTCGATCGTGTTGAGCCCATCGACCGAGAGCGCCACGGCGACACGAACCGGATAGGGATTCCGCAGCCGGATGGCATATTCCCGCCCCTTCAGGGCCTCCACATAGAGGCGGCCGTTGTGGGCGAACTTGGGTTGCGAGACTCCTTTCACCATGATCTCGACGCCCGCGCTCGGACGATTGTCCGATGCACAGAGCATGACGGGCAGGGCAGCGGCACAACCCAGCACGGCAACCAGCAAACAGGCACGGCGATGCGTCATAAGTCCTCCTGGCCTTAGAACGGGGGAAGCCGGAAACCTTGCACGTTCGACCACAATGGGCCTGACCGGATGACCTTTCACAATTCAGCACTGGCCCGGCTCGTGCCGGATGGGAACTACCTGGCGGACGATCTTGCGCGTGTCGAAGCGGCTCTGAGCGCTCACCAGACGCTGACGTTCGTTCGCTTGCCATCGGGCCTCTATTCGGCCTCGTCGGCGGGGGAGGCGATTGCTGCGACCGGCTACGCGAACGTCTGGGTGAGGGACAACATCTGCGTCGCGTTCGCTCACCAAGCGACCGGCGCCCGTCACATCGCGACCGAGGTCGTTGGGGCGCTGATCGGGTTCTTCACCCGGTACTGCCATAGCTTCGACGACATCATTTCTGGCGCAGTCGATCCTCAGGATGTGGCCAATCGTCCGCACGTACGCTTCGACGGCCGCACGCTCATCGAGATCGGAGACCAGCGCTGGGCGCACGCGCAGAACGACGCGCTCGGATACTTCCTGTGGTTGTCGTCAACGCTGGCCGCGAGCGGCGCGCTGAAGCCGGACGCGAACGCCGTCCGTCTTCTCGGTTCGACCACGGCAACCCAGGCGTTATATCCAGTAAGTCACCTCGCGACCAGACGTTGATCATCATGAGTAATCCGATCGCGATCTTCTTCGATCTCGGAGACACACTCGTCATCCCACAGTTTGGCACTGACGGTGCGCTCGCCGCCTTGCAGCCGTTGCCGTTTGTCACCGAGGTACTGGATCGCGTCCGCAGCGACGGCACCGTCGCGGCGCCGCATCGCCTCGGCGTCATGTCGAACACACCGGCGACCGCGACCACCGCATCGATGAAAAAGTTGCTCGCGCAGGCCGGGTTGTTTTCGCGCTTCGAGCCGGCGCTGCTTCTTTACAGCTCGGTCGAAGGCCATACCAAGAGCGAGAAGGCATTCTTCACGCTGGCGGCCAGCCGCGCAGGCGTGGCCGCCTCGCGCTGCATTTTCGTCGGCGAGGACGCGAAAGAGCGGGCGACCGCGGCGTCCGCCGGCTTTCAGGTGTCGTACCACCCGCTTCACCTCTTTCACGTGTTGCGTCAGATCCCATGAGCTGGCGACCGTCCAAAGGAGTTTCCGATGTGTGACCGTCTCTCGATTCAGTGCATCATCCCGCCGTACATCAACGACAAGCTCGCACAATCCACAAATCCGACTGTTCGCGCCCGCGCCATCGCCAACATCAGGGCCGCGGCCACACTGCGCACGCAGCGTGTCATGAGCCAGGCAATGCCAGGGTTGATGGCCTCTGCGGCGCCGACGAAGAAGAAGCAGCGCCTGGTGTACGACGCAAAGAAGGGCGATCAGCTGCCGGGCAAGCTCGTTCGATCCGAAGGCCAGCCGAAGGTGACCGATGTCGCCGTCAACCAGGCGTACGACTACTCCGGACACACGTACGACTTCTACGATCAGCTGTTCGGGCGTAACTCACTCGACAACAACAGCATGACGCTGATCTCCTCGGTCCACGTCGGCGAGGTGGACGAGAACGGCGCGCTGGTGCCGATGAACAACGCCTTCTGGAACGGCGAGCAGATGGCCTATGGTGACGGCGACGCCGTGATCTTCCGCAACTTCACCGGGTCACTCGACGTCGTTGGACACGAGTTGACGCATGGCGTCGAGTCGTTCACCAGCAACCTCGAGTATCGTAACCAGTCGGGTGCGCTGAACGAGCACTTCGCCGACGTCTTCGGCATCCTCGTTCGGCAGTGGATCAACGGCGAAACCGCGCTCAAGGCCAACTGGCTCATCGGCGCCGAAGTCCTCGTGCCGGCGCCTACCCGCCGGGCGATTCGCGACATGGAAAATCCCGGCACCGCGTTCGTCAACGATCCCGACCTTGGCGACGATCCGCAGCCAGGGCACATGAGAGATCTCTACACCGGTTTCGCCGATCGTGGCGGCGTCCACGTCAACTCCGGCATTCCCAATCGCGCGTTCGTGCTCGTGGCCAAGGCACTCAAGGGCAACGCCTGGAATGTGGCCGGCCGCATCTGGTACGACACGATGGTTCAGCTGACGACGACGAGCCAGATTGCCGACTGCGCGAGGCTCTCACTCCAGATCGCGAGCACGCCGAAATACGGCGCCGCTGCGAAGAAGGCTGTGAAGTCGGCGTGGAAAAAGGTGGGCATCAGCCTTTGATATCATCGACGGCAGAGGCCAATTGTGCGTGTCCAGTTCACTCAGTCCGGTGGCTTTGTCGGCGCGATCCGTGAGTGCACGCTCGATACTTCGTCGATGGACGCGGACCAGGCCACGACGCTCGAAACGCTGGTGAAAAACGCGGACCTCTTCTCGGCGCCTGGTGAGCAGCGGTCGCCCACCGGGCGCGACCTCGAGGATTACCAGATCTCGATCGACGATGGTCACGGCGGCGTGACCGTCGTCCGAGATCAGTCCACTCTAACGTCCGAGGCCAAGGCCCTGGTGGCGTACCTGAAGAAGTTTTCCAAACCGGCGAGGCTCAAGTAGCTCTTCGTCCGGCATCGCTGTCCGACGACGCGACCGAGCGTCTCAGTTCACGAGGGCCTTGAGGCTTTTCAGCGGCAGTATGCGAACCTTCTTCGAGGCCGGCTTCGCCTTGAACATCATCTTTTCCTTGGTGAAGGGATTGATGCCTTGACGCGCCTTCGTGGCGGGCTTCTTGACGACCTTCATCTTCAGCAGGCCGGGAAACGTGAACATACCGGGCCCACGGAGACTCTTCTTGATGATGCCATTGAGTGACTCGAACACTGCCGCGACCTGCTTACGGGACAGCTCGGCGTCCTCGCAGATCTGAGCCACGATGTCCGACTTGGTAGGGGCGCCATTTTTCTTTGCCATTCACACGACTCCTGTTTAAGACCACATCAAGCACAGGCCGAGACCGGCCATGTGCAAATTCGTCTGCCGAAGCATGATACACGCGGTTGCAGTGCTGTTTCTCCTCGAAAGCGACGGCAATCGACTCAATCCGGTCAGGTTCACGTAGCCCCTCACGCCTACCGCCAACCGCGGTTCACAGTCTCGAGGCCTTAACAATCTCGCATTTCCGTCGTCGTGATGTAACTGCTTAGCGGTCAAATGGCTGCAACGACGAAGTATGTGCGGCGATCCCGGCGTCGCGCTTGCTCTGACGTGGGCCGTCCCGGCGGGTTCGTGTTGTCAGCCGTGCACCCAACCGCCCGTGTGGCACCAGCCCCGTCCGGGACCTTCGCGCGCAGAGGAGCCATGTGGCAGGTCACCGCGCACCGATTCACGTTTCGAAGCGTCCGCACGTTCCCGCGTTCACGTCTGAGTGCGCCTGCCAGATGCGGACAGGAGGCAGTTCATGATTCGCATCGTCATTGCGGTTCTCGTCGCACTGGGTCTCAGCGTCGCTACCGCCTCGGCACAGGCTGGCACCCAGCGCACGGCGGCGTCGGCGTCAGCGCCGATCAACCTGAACACGGCGAGCGTGGCGCAACTGGAAACGCTCCCGGGCATCGGGAAGGCGACCGCGGAACGCATCCTCGAGTACCGACAGAAGAATGGATCGTTCAAGAAGGTCGAGGACTTGATGAATGTACGCGGGGTGGGGGAGAAGAGTTTCTTGAAGCTCAAGCCTCTCATCACGGTTGCACCTGTGAAGGGGGAGCAGGCCAGTCAGTGAAGGCGTGCGGGTGTGGTCGCGGACGCTCCCCCCGGCGTCCGCGGCCGCCCGTCGGCAGGAGCGCGGAGTCTCTCTAACAGCCGCTCGTCAGAACGTTGTCTATCGCGATGAGCAGATCGACGTCATTGACGGGGACACCGTCGGGATTTGCCGACGGCAGGAAACCATCTGAAATCCACTCCATCAGGGTTGCGAAGTTGTCTGCCAGGATCTCCTCGGGGTGGATGATGTATGAGGAGTTGCGCAGCATCAGTGGGATCCAGTTCGTGTTGCCGAAGTTGTACTTGATCAGATCGCCATTGCCGTCGCGGAAAGCTTCGCCGGTGCTGGCATCAACGGACAAGAGAACGATGTCCAGCGCGTCGAAGAAATTCGGGAGCCGAATGACCTCGTTCAACAGCAGCAGCGATTGAATCACCGGCATGACGTCGACGCTCTCCGACCCCGATTGAAGGGTCAATGTGTGCAGGTACTCGAACGCGTCCGGGTGCTGATGCGACGCTCCTCGAGCTCGGCCCGTGTCCGTGTCGGCGGACCTTCGTCAGCGCGGTAAGCCTGCTGCTTCTCGAACGGCAGGACCCTCGCGCTCGATGAAGAGTTTGAGCTGGCCAAACACTGATTGAGGCCAGAACACGCGCGGGGTTGTCCCAGACTCAACTGGCCCGTCGCATGAAGACGTCACAGTCCTACGTCGCCCGAATCGAGGGCGGCAAAGTGCGTCCTTCAACTGATGCGCTCGAGCGGTTTGCCCAGGCCACCGGGACGCGCCTCCGCATCAGATTCGAGCCCGACCCCGTCCGCAAGAGCAGGCGCCCGCGCTACGACATTGCTTGGGTGTCAGCGATGGAGACGTGGTCAGCGTGATCGTCATTGCCGGGCCTTCACCATGTGCACCCAGTCTTTCTCGTTCTCGAGGCAGTAGTAGTCTAGAAGCTCGCTGTCCAGCACCAGCGGCTGCCGGAGTGTTACGGTCCAGGGCGCGGTGTAGGATTTCGGATCATCGATCGTCATTTCGATTTCCAGCGTCCCGTAGCGTGGCCGCCGGATCTTCTCGGTCAGCTTCCCCGCGCCGGTCAGAGGGTTTCCGTTGGCATCCAGCCACAGGTCGTCTTTGAAACCGATGGTCTGGACGACCAACGCATCTCCTTCCCACTTGGCCGTCGAGTACCCGTTCCACGTCGGATTCGGGTCCTCGGGTAAGGGCCGTCCGTCCGTGAAGATCTGCCGGTATTGCATGTTCCGCTCGGTGAGAATGATCACGCGGTCGGCTAAGTGAACGATTCGCTTGTAATAGTCGTCGGTCCAGATTCGCGGCGCCCCGCGCGGCATGCAGTGGACATTGGGATCCTCGTCCTGTGCCACCATTCGCCTCTTGACCAGTTCCGCCACCCCGGGTTGATAGGGCAGCGGCCCCTTCAGGGTGGCGGCGATGTTGATGAACTCGCGTGAGAGATCGGAATCGGTGCAGCGAGCACCGCAATCCCGGCGAGTCTCCCATCCCCACATTCCACTCAGGTCCGGCTTGCCGTCGGCAGTGCGCGGAGTGCGCGCCGACATGTCGGCCTTGCCGTCGGCCGTCCGCGGCACGCCCGCAGTCGGGTAGTACAACCACTGTGCGGCGGCGGCTCCAGGAAGGAAGACAACCAGGGCTACACAAAACAGACGCCACGTCGCTGGCATGAGCGGTTCCTCCCGATTCGTGTTACCGACGGGGGTTTGCGTGTCAACGCGAACGCTCCCCTACAGCGATGATTCTACGACCGGCGACGACGGCGGTACGGGCGCGGCGGTTTATTGCTTGGTTTTTGACAGTGAGACGAGCGGGCCGGAACCCGGTCGTCCTTGACCATCCCGCCAGACTGAACTCTGGGACATAAGAGAGACCAGATCACCGAGGAAACCGTTGCCGAGCACATGCCGAGGGCGGGGAATTCTCCGGCACTTCGCGGAATTCTCCGCCACGACGTCAGATGGCTGGACAGCGTACAGTTTGAATCTCGATGGCCCGAACATTGTTTACGCACGACTTCAGATGAGGACTCTGACGGACGCTTCTCGTTTTCTCGTCGCATTGGTGGCATGCTGCATCATCGTCGCGGCCCTCATTGAGGGCAGGGCGCAACAGCCCGCAACTGAGGCAGCTCCATCCGGTGGGTGGGATCTGACTGTCCCGCAGACGCCGCAGGACCTGAACCCTGACCCGCGAATCCTGGAGATCAACCTGATCGCCGAGGTCGCGCCAGTGGAGGTATCGCCCGGGCTGCGCGTCGAGACCTGGACCTACAACGGTGCGATCCCTGGTCCCCTCATTCGACTTACGGTGGGTGACCGGCTGATCGTACATTTCACCAACAGACTACCGTCGCCCACGACCGTGCACTGGCATGGACTGCGAGTGCCCATCCAGATGGACGGGGTTCCGGGTGCATCGCAGCCTCCCGTGGAAACTGGCAGCACATTCACGTACGACTTCGTCGTGCCGGACGCAGGCTTGTACTGGTATCACCCGCACGTGATGTCGGCGGCGCAGGTCGGTTTCGGACTGTATGGGGCCTTCCTCGTGGATGATCCGTCAGAGACGTTCGATGTCGGCGAGCAGCGCGTGATCGTCCTCAGCGACATCGATATCACCGAGCGGGGCACATTGGAGGATCCACAAAGCGGCGGGTCGACTGGCATGGCGTTCGGGCGAGAGGGCAATACGTTGCTCATCAACGGACGCAAACATCCGCGGGTCGTCATGCGATCCGGCGTTACCGAGCGCTGGCGCGTGGTCAACGCCGCCAAGAGCCGGTTCTTCGATCTCGATCCGGGCGCCGGTATGAGCTTCACGAAGATCGGGGACGACGGCGGACTCCAGGAATACTCCGAACAGTTGGACTCCCTCGTGCTCGCCCCGGGCGAACGAGCGGATGTCTTCTATACAGCGACTGCGAGGCCAGGCACCGAATACGCCATCCACGCGCGGCTCTTCAACCGTGGATACGGCAGCGTCGAAGCCCGGGTCGGCGAGGACATCCTGGGCATCGTCATGGCAGACTCGCCCGCCGTCGCACCTGTGCCGCACTCGAGGATCACGCGCGCGATCGAGCCCATCGCGCAGGAGGGCGCCACGCCGATCGCCATCGAGTTTGGCATCGAGCAGTCGACGGTCGACAAGACGTTCAACTACACGATCAACGGTAAGCCGCTCGACCGCATTCCTCCGATCAAAGCGACGGTCGGCGAGACGCAGATCTGGACGGTGACCAACACGACGGCGTGGTCGCACCCGCTCCACCTGCACGGCTTCTTCTTTCAGGTCCTAGACAAAGACGGGAAACCGCGGCGGCCGCTGCAATGGAAGGACACCGTGAGCGTGCCGTTCAAGGACCGCCTCAGTGTGATCGTACGATTCGACGATCGTCCTGGTTCATGGATGTATCACTGCCATGTCCTCGACCACGCGGAAGGCGGATTGATGAGCGTTGTTCAGCTCTCTCGACCCGGCGAGCCTCCAGCCCCGTTGCCCTCCGCGCACACACAGCACGTCCCTTCGGCGAACGGGCGGTGATGTCGACCGATGTTCCTGTACGGCGAGGCCGAATCTGTTAGATGGCCTGACAACCGTGGCTCGTGAAGTGATTCGTGGAGGCCCACCTTCGCGCGAGGCGCAACCCGCGTGACGCAAGGGCCGACCTCCCGTAAGCTGGAGTGAAGGGGATCGGTCCGTGGCTGCGCTTGACTGGTCAAAGTGCCCGGCGGTCGAGAGCGTCCCCGACAGGGCTGGAGGCGCGTGGGTGTTCAAGGGTACCCGATTGCCCGTGGCCACCATCATTGAGAACCTCGAAGACCTCAGCGTCGACGAGGTCATCGAGCAGTTCGACGTGACGCGCGAACAGGTGGAGGCCGTCCTCGAGTTCGTGGCTGAGAGTCTGGGCTCCGAAGTTCCCACCGGTGCTCGTCCTATTTGAGCACGGCACGCCGAAGGGACTCGCCCATGCACTGGTCGAACACACGGTCCACACGGCCCATGCGAAACAGTCAACTCTACATTGAAACCGCTTGGCGGACGTCGTGACCGACCAAGAGCGAATTGGTGAGTCGGGCCGGCCTTCGCTTCCGGAATCAGAGAAGCTTCGGCACCCTCGGCGTGCGCCATCGCGTGGCTTGCCAGCCGAAGCTAGCGCAGTGGTTCGCAACCGTGCGCGAATGCTGGTGAGCCGCGAAGGAATCGAGCATGTTCGGCGAGGCCGACGGCCGACGCCGACTTGCCGGGCGCGTCGAGGCGAGACCAGACCGAACGAAGTGAGGGATGGTGAGCCAAGCAGGAATCGAACCGCCCCCACAGTCGGATTAGCCGCGAGTAGTCGGCAGGGTTTAGCGAGCGCCTCTATTCGGTCCAGTGGTGAGCGCGCGTGGTGGGCGCACTTCGACTTGACCCGCATGAACATTGAGCTGACTTTCCTTCAAGAAGAGGTCGAGGACTTGATGAATGTACGCGGGGTGGGGGAGAAGAGTTTCTTGAAGGTCAAGCCTCGGTTGCACCTGTGAAGGGCGAGCAGGCCAGTCAGTGAAGGCGTGCGGGTGTGGTCGCGGACGCTCCCCCCGGCGTCCGCGGCCGCCCGTCGGGACGACGTGCGGCTACACGCTGCTCGAGATCCTCGTCACAGCCATAGTGATCTGCATTCTGGCGGGTATCAGCGTGCCCAGCGTCCTGGCCGCGGTCGATCGATCTCGTGGAGCAGCCGCGGCGCGATATCTTGCGACCCGCATTGCGTTGGCACGCACCGGCGGTAGAGCGGGCGACGACGGTCGCGCTGTACTTCGAAGTGGACGGACGCGGCACACGGTTCTCAACCGTTGAAGACGGTAATGGTGATGGCGTTCGCGCAACAGACATCGAGCAGCAAATCGACCGCGTTATCGAGACGCCGACGCTCCTATCTGATCTTTTTCCGGGCGCCTCGATTGGCATCGCTCCGGGGACACCGGCTAGCGAAGCGCTGGCACTGGGCGGAACGAGAATTCTCTCGTTCACCCCCAATGGAACAGCCACGTCTCTGGCAGCGTGTATATCGTCGGACGCGACCGCACGCAGTGGGTCGTGCGCGTCCTGGGTGTGACGGGACGCACTTGCGTGCTTTGGTTCGATCGACCCACGAGTGCGTGGGTCAATGCCGATTGAGATGGAAGAGCGGCATCGAGCGAATCGCTGGACGCCTGGCAGTACCGAAGCGCTATCGCGAATCCGCTTGCATGCGGGGCGCGAGCTTTCAGTCATCAACGTGTCGTCCTGGGGAGCTCTCGTTGAGGGTCCCACCCGTCTCATGCCGGGTACGAATGTCGATGTACACGTCACGGCCGCGCAGGGGCGAGTCCTGGTCCGGGCGCGCGTCATCCGCTCTACCGTCTGGAAGGTGACCTCAGACGTCGTCTTGTATCGCGGTGCGCTGGCGTTCAGTGCGCCCGTCGACATACCGCCCGTGAAAGTGACCTCGAATAATGCTAGCAACGCAACTACGAGGGACCAGCACTCTGTCGCAGAACCTTCAACGCCATTGTCAACTTGAGGCGCCCGCGGGCAGGGTAGCGAGTCGCCTCAGCTACTGTTTCGCCTTGATCTCCCGAGACGCCGAAGACGCCCTCGCACAACGCGTTACCTGACAACGTCCTGGGCTGGTCAGGCCAGTATAATCCGAGCGGCCTGCCGTGCCCTTAGCCCTTGGTACCCGCGTCGGCCCCTACGAGATTACCGCCCAGATCGGCGTGGGCGGCATGGGCGAAGTGTGGCGCGCGCGGGACACGAAGCTGAGACGCGATGTGGCAATTAAGAGTCTGCCCGATTCGGTCGCCAACGATCCCAAGCGCCTTTCGCGTCTCCACCGGGAAGCAGAACTCCTCGCATCGTTGAACCATCCGAACATCGCCCAGATCCACGGCCTCGAAGAGAGTGGAGATTTCACCGCGCTGGTGATGGAACTGGTCGAAGGCCCCACGCTCGGCGACCGCATCGCGCACGGCGCGATTCCTCTGAACGATGCGCTGCCGATCGCGAGACAGATCGCCGAGGCGCTCGATGCCGCGCATGAGCAGGCCATCATTCATCGCGATCTCAAGCCCGCGAACATCAAAGTGAGGCCGGACGGGATCGTCAAGGTGCTGGACTTCGGCTTGGCGAAGGCGCTCGAAAGGCCCGCACGTACTACAGCGGAAGCGGATTCCACGCAGAGCTTAGATGTGACGCGGGCTGGACTCATCCTCGGGACACCTGCCTACATGAGTCCTGAGCAAGCACAGGGCGGCCTGGTTGACAAGCGGAGCGACATCTGGGCTTTTGGCGTGGTGCTGTTCGAGATGTTGACCGGGCGTCGAGCATTCGAAGCGAGTTCCGTCGCAGAGACGCTCGGAGCCGTCATGACGCGGCAACTGGATCTTCGCTCCATCGAGCCCCCGGCGCGGCAGTTGATCGAATGGTGTCTCGAACGTGACCCGCGGAAACGCCTGCGCGATGTCCGTGATGGCGTTCGCATGATCGACGCGAGAGGGGGAGCCTCCGCCAGACGGCGAGGCGCAGCCGACGCGCCTGCGGGTGAGCGAAACTCTCCGGATGTATTGTCGGGCCGCCGAACGTCGCGGTCGCGTCGCCCCGGCGCGCTCGAGATCGTGCACGCACACATAGTTCCGCCCGGCGGCACAACTCTCCGCACCGGCGGACCGAGTCCCGTCCTCGCACTTTCACCAAATGGGAGGCATCTCGCGTACATCGCCGAGTCTGACGGCCTCCGGCGGGTCTGGATCAGGCCCCTCGGCTCACCCACGGCTCGCCCCCTGGACGGGACCGAGGGCGCCGAAGCGGTGTTCTGGGCCCCGGACAGTGTCGGTCTCGGCTTGCTGGCCTCGGGCTCGATCAAATGCATCGACATCGCGTCAGGAGTGGGTCGCCACATCGCCCAGGGGGGCGAGATGCGCGGTGTCTCGTGGGGAACGCAGAAGACAATTCTGGTGGGGACACTGCTGCAAGGCATTGTCGCGGTGCCGGCAGACGGCGGCACGCCGGTTCCGGTGACGCGGCCGCACGTGGGCGATGAATACCATTACTACCCCCACTTCCTGCCCGATGGCGATCGCTTCTTCTACTCTACGGTATCCGGCGTGTTTGTCAGCGCTTTGACCCCCGGACAGACCGCACCGATCCGAGTGCTCGACGATTTCGTCAACGTGCAGTACGTCCCGGGCCCGGAGGGTAGCCATGGTTACTTGCTGTTCCCGCGGACCGGAACGCTTCACGCCCAGCGATTCGATCCTGATCGGTTGGCGCTGGAAGGTTCGATGATGGCCGTGGCCAGCGAGGTCGGAGCCAGGAGCGGACAGGCCCACTCCCAGTTCTCGGCATCCCACAACGGCAGACTGGTGACGCTGTCGCCACCGTTGGCAGAAGTCACGCGAGTCTCGAGAACCGGTCAATCCATGGGGTCGCTCGGGACCGCCGGCCACTTCGCCACAATGACCCCGTCGCCGGACGGAAGGAAGGCCGCCGTCCTGTACCTCGAGCCGTACTCCGAGCTTTCAGGTGTTCGAGTGCTGGACCTCGATCGAGGGACCCTCACGCCGATTTCGGGCGGCGGCATCTTTCCCCACCATGCGTGGTCGCCAGACGGCAAGCAGCTCCTTTACGACTCCCTGCGCGAGTCCACACCGAAGATGTACAGGGCGAACGCGAACGGTGGCGTGTCGGTGGAGCTGCTGGCGTCGTCGCCGCTCGAGAAGTTGCCGTGGCACTGGACCGAGTGGGGCCTGGTCTACGAAGAAGGACCGACTGGCACAAGGCACGACTTGAAGTTACTGCCATCAGATTCCGGGACACCACGCACGCTCGTCGCGAACGGACATCACGCATACGGTGCCCAGGTGTCCCCAGATGGTGCATGGATCGCCTTCGTCTCGGACGAGACCGGGACCGACCAGGTCTACCTCCAGCGATTTCCGGAATCGATCGGTGAACGGATGCCGGTGTCGACCACTGGGGGGACAATGCCCGTCTGGCGCAACGACGGCCTGGAATTGTTCTACTCGTCCGAAATGGGTCGGTTGATGGCTGTCCGCGTTCGCGCCGAGGGGGCGAGCGTCGAGCTCGGACAACCGCAGACGCTATTCGATCTGGGCACCACGATCTGGTACCGCGGCGCACGCGCCTGGTGGCCGTGTGCCGGAGGCCAGGAGTTCCTCGTGTTGCGCAATGCGATCTCGAGCGCCAGCCAGAATATCCGGTTGACGTTGAACTGGACTGAACTGATCGAACAGCGAGATGAGTGAAAGTGTCGGCGGTAGCAGCGTAAGAGTTGGCGTGGCGCAAGCCCGCGCGCGCCTCACTCGCCAGTAGTGGGCCAAGAGTATTTCTATATGCCCAGTCGGGATGGAAGCCACATCGCCAATACACGTCATAAAACAGCAGATTCGCGTTCGGCTACGACCGTCCTCTTTATCATCGAGGTTCACGTCGTAGTCCTTGGCACTGTCGTCATCAGCAGGGTCATCGTCATCTGCATCCAGCCATTCGTCGCGATCCTCATTGTAGTACTCAGATGCGATTGTTGATCCCGCCAATGAAGCGATAGATTTGGAGGCGGGAGTGTATATATGCCGAGCAGGCGATGTTCGTGCTTCCGAAATACTCGAGACGGGCATCGCCAGACGAAAAATGCAGCGGCGCGTTTCATCGAGCACCTCTCGATGTTGAGTAGCCTCCGTTGATCGAGATCCCTTCGCCGAGTACATACACGCAAGACATCGAGCACCTTGAGGAACCCAATGGAACCCCGCAAATACCTGTTAGTAGGGGACGAGACCGTCGACAACCTAGGCTCTCGCAGATCCTGAAACAGGCGTACGGCAAAGCGATGGGGGCCGATCCGGCAACCGACCCGACGAAGTCATTCAGTCAATCGTGCGATGGGGGTATCAGGACCCCAGCCGATGAGGAAGCACGTCAGTTAGCGCATCGTGGAGGAATAAATGGACCCGCACCAATCGTTCGCAGGGAACTCCGAGGATCTGAAGCACTTTCTTAGCCTCGCCGAATCACCAGTGCGTTCGGAGAAGCGCGAGGAAGCCTTGCGAGGCTGGGACCAATACAAGCTCGAACGACAAATGGCGTATGTCCGTCGCCGGGATGAACGCGTGCGCAAGCGCGGCGTGTGGACCAAGGGAGCCTATATGCACGCGCTGACCGCACCGGCGATTGATCTCAGAGGTGCGTCAGTGCCGGACGTCTGCGTCGGCTATGCAGATTTGCGAGGTGTACGGTTCGACGGTGCGCAGTTCACGCTCGGTGAAAGAGGCTGGACCTCGCTCAAGGGAGCGAAGCTCGAAGAGGCCAGCTTCGTAGGCGCCTCGATGCCAAGGATGCGCCTGATCGACGCCGATCTGCGCGGCGCTGACCTCACCAATGTCGATCTCGCGGATGCTGATCTGACAGGTGCGAACCTCGAGAGGGCTACTCTTCGGGGAACCAACCTGAAAGGAGCGAGCCTCTTGCGAGCGAGTCTCGTCGGTGCCGATGTCACTGGCTGCACGCTGGATGGTGCTGCCGTGTACGGAGTCTCAGCCTGGGATTTGCGCGGGCGGCCGACATCCTCCAAGGATTTGATCGTCACTCCAGGTTCCGTTCCCGCAATCACCGCTGACGACGTCCGCGTCGCGCAATTCATCTATCTCATGATCAGCAACGCCGAGATCCGCGACGTGCTGGACACGGTTACGCGAAAGGTTGTGCTTCTGCTTGGCCGGTTCACACCAGCCCGCAAGGCCGTACTCGATGCGCTGCGCGATGCGCTGCGCGAGCGAGATCTCGTGCCGGTACTCTTCGACTTTGAGAAACCTCAGGACCGGGACATAACCGAGACCGTGACGTTATTGGCACGGATGGCGAGGTTCGTGATCGCTGACCTCACCGATCCGGCAAGCATCCCGCAGGAGTTGGAGGCGACCGTGCCACATGTCGCAGTACCTGTCTCCTTGATTGTCTTGGAGGAAAGCAAGCCGTACTCAATGTCAGCGGACTTGCGGAAGTATTCATGGGTGATCAAGCCGTTTCGATACCGTGACCAGAATCACCTGCTCGCAAACCTCGATCAGGAGATCGTCGCACCAGCCGAACAGAAGCGTGCCGAGATCGCGAAGAGCCGGGAGGGCGAGGACTGGTGATGAGGTCGCGCTGGACTGACGGTGGTCAGTTCCGTCACGGTTACCCGAGCAGGAGCGCCCGTCGAAAAGTCGCAATGAGGGCAGGTATTGACGCCGGCATCAAGGTGCCGATTCTAGTCGGCCAGATCTGGGGCTGGATGTTGGAACAGCTGCCTGGAAACCGTTGCATGGTGCTCGCCCCGTTTGAAGATTGCCGAGCGGAAGTGCACACACTTGAATCGACAATTGATGGCGCAGGGCGAGGATCTCGAGCAGGAGGTCTCGTCGCGTCGACAAGGCGAATCGGATCGCAGGGAGGGCCCGAGCGACGTGCTGCATTGCGCGTTGCAAACAGCCACCTACTATGCCACTGCCCATAGACTTGGCTGGACCCGATGTTGGCGAGGGACACCTGACCGCAGCGAGTGTTCCGAATCTGGGTCCAAACTTGGGGCAACTAACGCCCAAAGACCAGGGAAAACCAGCACCCGGTACCAGAAGACGAGGCTAGCCAATAAGATCGCCTGTGGAGAGGCTGGCTTAGTCCTCGTTGCCTTCGACCGTGCGACGCTCCCTTGGCACGCTGGCCAAGTGCTTCGCGCCGGCGAGAGTCATGGTGGGTTGATCCTTTTTCGCCGCATCGTTCGCACCACTGACCACGGTCATCAGGCCAGGCTCCTCACGGACTTCTGGCGTGACGAAGGCCGTGCGTGGGATTGGAGCGACCGCATCGTGTATCTGCCGAAATCGGACGCGAAACAGATCCGAGACAGATAACGCCCTCACACCACGGAAGACCGGCCGTCATCCGTGACCAGAGGACAAGGCCAGCCAACAAGATCGAGAACCTTGCGAAATCTGCAAAACCTCCGCCTCGAGCATTTTCTGCCCGGCTCGTCCAACCCAGAATCAGGGTTAACTGGTGGGCGCAGGTGGTGGGCGCCCCTTGAGCTCACCCGCATGAACATTGAGCTGACTTTTCCAATGAATGAGGTCGAGGACCTGATGAACGTGCGTGGCGTGGGGGAGAAAAGCTTCTTGAAGCTGAAACCACTCGTCACGGTCGCGGCAAAAGGAGAGCAGGCCGGACAGTAACAGCGCACGGGTGTGGTCGCGGGCGCTCCCCCCAGCGTCCGCGGCCGCCCGTCGGCAAACGTGCAAGTCTGAGGAACGGCACGCTCAGTTGCGGAAGGAAGGTGGCAGTGTAGCCGGAACCGCTAAGGCCGACCGCGCCGCACACAGGTGTTGGACAGCCACATTCAGCAGGTTGTCGATCGCCGGCAGACCCGGCAGGTGCTGCGCCACGTCGAGCGCCAATCTGGCCACGCGCAATTCGATGAGAGCGGACCGAATGGCAGGCTCACTGTTCGTTGCCAGGGCACCCTCGGACAGAACCTCCAACGCATCGATGGCCTCCGCGAGCGACAGTTGGGCCGAGTCGCGCAAGTCGGCAGCCCTGGTCATAGCCCGTCCACGGTCCACCACGTTGATCGACGATCTAATGTTCTCCAGCGCGTTCAGCACGCGCAGGAACGCGGCGGTCGCTTGTATCTCAGGATCGCTGGGGTCCGCGCTGATGTCCACGAAGATCGCGGCCCATGACGAGCCTCTCTCGTGCAGGCCACGCGCCCTCGTAGATCGGATCGCGATGATATGGTTCGCGATCGAGGGAGTCGGCGTCCTCCGGGGATTCGGCAGGTTCCGCGCGCGACACTCGCCTCGATCGCGGCGTGGGCTGTTTGCAGTCTCTAACAGCCGCTCGTCAGAACGTTCTCTATCGCCGTGAGCAGATCGACGTCATTGACAGGGAAGCCGTCGGGATTTGACGGCGGCAGGACGCCATCCGAAATCCACTCCATCAGGGTGGCGAAATTGTCTGCCAGGATCTCCTCAGGGTGGACGATGAATGAGGAGTTGCGCAGCATCAGTCGGATCCAGTTCGTATTGCCGAAGTTGTACTTGATCAGGTCGCCATTGCCGTCGCGGAGAGCTTCGCCGGTGCTGGCATCAACGGACAAGAGAACGATGTCCAGCGCGTCGAAGAAATTCGGGAGCTGAATGACCTCGTTCAACGGCAGCAGCGATTGAATCACCGGCATGACGTCGACGCTCTCCGATCCCGATTGAACGGTCAACATGTGGAGGTACTCGAACGCGTCCGGGTTGCTGAGGCGACGCTCCTCGAGCTCGGTGGGGTATTCGAATCCCTCCACGGTCGTGAATCCGAGAAGCGCATAGAGATCATCCCGCAGCTGAGAGTCCGTTCTCGACAGAATGTGAAATGTTTCGTGCGCCAGCAGGAAATAGGCCCGGCGGGAATCGGTTGTGGGCAGGGAGGTCATCGACTCCGAAAGCATGATCACGTTTCTCCGCGTGTAGGCAGCAGCGCCAAATTCCTCCTCCCCGCTCGTCTTCACCAAGTAGATGTTCGGCAGGTGCAGGTTCAAGCCTTGCATTGCGTCGCTCAACTTACTCGCCAAGGCCCTCCAATCGGCTTCCTCCTGGGCCGTCCAACCCCTGCCCGCGTCAGCGGCAAAGTCGAGGAACTCCATCAGGTTCGTCGGCTGTACCGTCTTTTGGCGGGCCCCCATATCAAAGTCACTGAGCTGCCTGGCCCACCGATCCTTGTGTCCGAGGATTCTCTGCGCGCGATGAAGGTCCGCGAAGTCCACGCCCTTTGATAGGGTGTCGCTCTTGGTGCACGTAGAAGCCCTTGCCGCCGCCTGCTGTGCCTGAGCGCCGGCTGTTGCAGGGATCACCAACACCACCATGATTACAACCGCCAGAAGCGAGGCGCCCCGCCGGCAGGGCACGATGACCGGTGTGTCCGTTGCCACCGTATTCATGGTTATTCTCCTGAACTGCAAATGACTGGTGTACTTCGACAACCGCCCTCTCTTGTGGTTGATCCTCGCGGCGCGGTCTCCTTAAGGCCGTCAACCGCTTAAGGCTCACCGATCGTTTGGTGTATCCAATCCTGGGCGGCCGTCGTGTCGACGCGCGCCCGACCGTCCCGCGAGTAACACACGTTGCCGCCGTCGCTGGCGACCGCCACAACGCGCTCGTGCGAGCGCCCGGCGAGCGGGCGGTCGTTGAAGAACGTCGGCGCCCCGGAATCGCCAAAGCAGATGATGCCAGGGAGAGACCAACTCGCCCATTCGTTGTCCACGACCGTCTGCAACCTCGAGATCTTGATCCGCCGAAGTCCATCCCACTCGGAATCGGGGGGAGAGCCACCGCCGGGGAGCGAGTCGAGATGGCCGTAGCCGGCAACGATCATCAGTTTGCCCGCGGCCCCGGCAGTCTCGAGAGTTGCAGGCTTCGCCAGGCGCGCGAGCGCGATGTGCCGTACCGGCCGGCTGAGGAACACGAGGCCGACATCAAGGATGCCTGGATCCAGTCCCTGGAACGTGCAGAAGTCGGGTGGAGGACATGGCGGGATCGACGGATGCCAGGCCAGATCCGAAACCGCTCGCCAAGTCGACCGATCCAGGTTCGGTTCGACGAAGTAGATGAGGGAGCCGACGTTGGGGAACAGATTGAACACATCGACGACTTTGATCGAATGCAGGTTGCTCAAGAGACTTGGATCCACGTCGAGGTATTGGGCGCGAAGCTCCCGTGGTGTGCCAAGCAGGGCGATGAACGAGAGAGCGACGAGCAGTGCGCTCGGCTTGTGCATCCAGGACATGACGGGCATGGTGGCCTCCATACGGATAGCGCGCCGACCGGGGCGCTCGAAGAACGGACAGGTGCTGTGTCATTTCGAGCGCCCCCTCGAGAGGCATTCAATTGCGGAAGGAAGGAGGCAGGGTGGCTGGATTCGATAACGCCGACCGTGCCGCGCGCAGGCGTTGTATGGCGACACCTAGCAGGCTGTCGATCGCCGGCAGACCCGGCAAGTGCTGCGCCACATCGAGCGCCACCCTGGCCACGCCCAATTCGATAAGAGCGGACCGAATGGCAGGCTCACTGTTCGTTGACAGGGCGCCTTCGGACAGAACCTCCAACGCATCGATGGTTTCCGCGAGCGACAGTCGGGCCAAGTCGCGCGAGTCGGCGGCACTGGTCATCGTCCGTCCACGCTCCGCCACGTTGATCGAGGATCGAATGTTTTCCAACGCGTTCAGCACGCGCAGGAACGCCGCGATCGCCAGGACCTCGGGATCATTGGGGTCTGCGCTTATGTCCACCGGGACGGCGCCCGCAGCCAGGCTGTTCTGAAACGCTGGCGTTCCATAGAACGCCACGGCCGACTCCAGATCCTCGACCGTGTGGTTGTGGAAGAACGGGCCGGTGTCCGCCGACTCCACGACCGGCGGGCTGTTGAACTCCTCGAGCTCGAAATGTCCGAAGGGTGGAGGAAGGTCGTCCGTGTTGCCGAAAGATCCGAACACTGTCAAAACCTGCCCGAACCCGCCGTCACGTGGGAGGCTCAGCGCCAGCGCCAACGGCGTCTCGTTTAGGTTGGTGAAGGCACCGATGTTGAACCCGCGCGGACTTCCATCAATATCCGGGAATCCCGGTGTCTGATCATTGAAGGACATCCCGGCTGTGCCCCCGCCGTTGAAGTGGCAGCCGTTGCAGTTCTTGTGGCCCGGCTCCGGCTCGAACAGGTTCCCGCTTTCCAGGAACAGGGCCTTGCCGTTGCTCGCCAGCGTGCTCCTCAACTCCAGCGTCGGGAGGTTGAAGTCTTCCTGCCGACCGAGGGAGAGCTGATAGGCGACCAATGCATCCAGTTCCTCATCCGTCGGTAAGCGGAAATCCACTCCTGCCGTGCGGCTGACCGTTCTCGTGGCGTGCTGCGCGATGGCGACGAGCGCAAAGTCGCGAAGCGGCGGGGCATCGTTGCCCCAGCCGAGTCGCTCGGGTGGATTCGGATTGCGCCCGTTGGTGCTGAAGTCGATGCCAAAGCTCGGGTCTTGCGGCGTCATGGAGTTCGCAAGCGCCTGCACGTTCTGAGTGCCGCGGAACACGTGCCCTCTCGATGGATCGAAGCCGTCTGCGTTGACGAGGATCAACCCGAACCGGCGCAACAGATCTGGATTCTCGAGCGTTGCCAGCGCCGGATTCGTCTCGGCAACGAAGAGCGGATCGCTCGAAGGCAGAGTGGCGATGAGCTTCGGATCGACGGTGAAGTTGTTGGTCTCGACGTGGCACGTCCCGCAGGTCCGTCCGCTGCCCTCGAATGTCTCGTTCAAAAAGAGCTGGCGGCCTTGGGCCGCCACCCTCGCAAAATCGGCAACCCGCGCCGCGGACGTGGGATCGAACCCGAGCGCCGCGGCCGCGTCGTCGACGAAACGGACCTGACGGTGCCGGAGTCGCGTGAAAAACGTGGTGGGGCCGGTCAGCACGAACCCGTCCACGGGACTTTGCCCAGACCTGACCACGAACGCCCGATCCGGGTAGAAGCTGGTGAAGGCCGCAGGCCCCAGTGTCGCGGAGACCGCTCGCGCCGTCGCCGACAGCACCGTGTAGGTTCCTACTCGCATCAGGAGGTCCGAGGAGTCGGCCAGCGTCGTAAGACCAGGACCAGACTGGTTGTCGATCAACCACAGGTCGAACGAGCCGTCAGCCGGGAGCAATCGCGCGACCGATGTGACCAAGCCTGTCGTCAGGTTGACCTGGACCCGTCCGCCGGCGTTCACAGCCTCGCTGCTCACGCCGCGAAGATTGGCGAGCGACAGGATCACGGTGTTCGCCGGCGCGCCGCCCGCCGCGAACCGGTCGAAAGCGTTCGCCAGAGCGACCGGGTCAGCCATTCCGGTGTTCGGGGGATCTGTGTCGGCACTGACGGCGACGAAAGCGACACCGGCAAGAACCACGATGCAGCTTGTTCTGATCCACATTGCTCGGGAACCCATGACGAACCTCCCTCGTGAAGGCCACGCGCCCTCGGGTCGGATTGCGATGGTATGGTTCGGGCCACGGGAAGTGGCAGGCGTCCGGCAGGAATTCAGCAGGTTCCGTTGACACAGGTGACAGGGATCGCGGGCTAGAATGGGGCCGTTCCCCAGAGGTCTCGTACCAATGTTCCTCGCGGGCTCGCGAATCGGCCCTTATCAGATTGTGGGTAGGCTCGGTGCCGGAGGGATGGGCGAGGTCTATCGAGCCCGCGACCCTCGACTCGACCGTGCGGTCGCCGTCAAAGTACTCACCTCGTCGCGGGGCTCGACGCCAGAGGAGCTCGAACGGTTCGAGCGGGAAGCGCGAGCGATCGCTCGCGTAAGCCATCCCAACATCTGCACCGTCTACGACGTCGGCCAGGACGCGGGCGTGCCATTCCTGGTCATGGAGCTCCTCGAAGGCGAAACGCTCGCCGAGCGCGTGTTGCGCGGTCCCGTTCCAATCCACGAAGCCCTCGCAATCGCAACCCAGATTGCCGAAGCGCTCGACGAATTACACAGCCAGGGCGTCGTCCATCGCGATCTGAAGCCCAGCAACGTGATGCTGACGGCTAGTGGAGCCAAGCTCCTGGACTTCGGGCTCGCCAAGCTGAGAGATGGCGAGTACGAGGACAAAATCGAGAAGGCGACCAAGAGCCTGCACTTGACCAACGAAGGGACCGTGCTCGGCACGCTGCCGTACATGGCGCCCGAGCAAGTCGAAGGACGACCGGCCGACGCCCGCACCGACACCTTTGCTCTGGGTGTTGTGTTGTACGAAATGATCACGGGGCGTGCGCCCTTCCAAGGCACAAGTCAGGCGAGCTTGACGGCTGCGATTCTGACGCACGAACCGCCCCCTCTTTCGTCGCGGATCCCCACGACGCCGGCCAGTCTCGACCGTGTGGTGAAGAAATGCCTCGTCAAAGATCCCGACGAGCGCTGGCAGAGCGCGAAGGATCTCGCTTCGGCGCTGCGTTGGAGCTCGGATGACAGCACGGCTCGGCATCCGGCGACGGGGCCAGCGCTAGGCGGAGGACGCCATCGTACCGTTAAGGTGATCGCGGTCGTCGCGGTTGCGGCAGCGGTGATTGCAGCGGCGGTCTGGGCAGCGGGCAGCGGCCAGCGTGGCGGTGCGGCATCCGCTCCCACTCCTCGGTTCATTCCAGTGACGTTGCGTGCGGGAACACTCACGGCCGCACGATTCACTCCCGACGGAGACTCGATCGTCTATAGCGCGGCGTGGGGAGTCGATCCGCACGGGCTCTACATGACGCGACGGGACAACGTGGAATCCAGGCGTCTGGACGTTCCGAACGCGAAGCTGCTTGGCGTCTCGTCGAGCGGCGAGCTCGCATTTCTCCGTGGGCCGCATAGTGCGTTGAAATTGCTGCCTGCGGCAGTCGGTACGCTGCTCCGGGTCTCCATTACCGGAGGTGGCCCTCGGGAACTCCTCGACGACGTCATCGCAGCCGACTGGAGGCCTGGAGGAAATGATCTCGCGGTTGTGCGACTCGGGCAGGTGGAGTTCCCTCTCGGGACCAAGATCTATGGCCAGCACCGGTTCAGACACGTCCGCATCGCGCCAGATGGCCAGCGACTCGCCCTCGTCGAAGGGCTCGGACGGGACGCGGAAGGAAACCTGGGGGCGTCGGCGATCGTCCTCCTCGACCGCTCCGGTCGAAAGACGACGTTATCATCCGGCTGGGGAGATTTGACGAGCCTCGCCTGGTCGCCTACGGGCAACGAGGTGTGGTTCACCGCAAGCCGCCTCGAGGACCTTACGACTTCAGCCCTGCGAGCTGTGTCAACAGACGGGAGAGAACGCATGATCTTTCCCACTGCATCGGGTTTCCTATCGATACACGACGTCTTCGCCGACGGCCGTGTGTTGCTTTCGAGCAACGTCTCTCGGATGGGGTGCTCGTGCCTGCCGCCGGGTGAAACTCAAGCGCGAGATCTCGGGTGGCTCGATGGTCCAGCGCCAGAGGCACTCTCGGCGGATGGACGAACGGTGCTCATGGGCGAAATACTGCGAGGCGGAGGTGCAGCACGCTCGATCTATCTCCGAGGCACTGACGGTTCGGATGCCATTCGACTTGGCGAGGGCTTTCCAGAGGATCTGTCACCTGATGGCAGGTGGGTGCTGGCTGCGCCGAGAGGTACTCGGCGCCACTGGGTCATCTTACCGACCGGCCCAGGATCGTCAAGAACCTTGCCGCCCGGACCCCTCGTCGAGCGGTTCGAGGCGAACTTTCTGCCGGATGGACACTGGATTGTGTTCGCAGGTCGGGAGAAGGATCACGGCCGGCGCATCTATGTTCAGGACGTCCAAAGCGGATTGGTCCGGGCGATCTCTCCGGAGAACTCGAATACCGTCGGAGTTGCAACACCGGACGGTCGGTTCGTGATTGGTGTTACGGGGGCAAAGCGCTTCCTCTTTCCCGTTGACGGAGGCGCGTCGGTTCCATTTGCTCTCATGGCGCCCGATGATACCGCCCTGCGGTGGAGCTCCGACGGGAAGCTCCTGTACGTGTGGAGGACAGCCACATGGCCGCCCGTCGTGGACCGTATCGATATCTCGACTGGCCGTCGCGAGGCGTGGAAGACGATTCAACCTGCGGACCCCGTTGGCGTGGACACCATTACCAGGATCCTCGTTACGCCCGACGGGAAGGCCTATTGCCACGACTACGTCCGCTTCCTTTCGGAACTGTTCATCGTCGAGGGCTTGAAGTGAGCCGCGTGTCGTTTGGGAACTTCGTCCTGGATCTGGACTCGCGGGAACTGCGGCAAGGCTCTCAGGCGGTCCCGCTCACACCGAAGGCGTACCAACTTCTGGAGATCCTTGTCACCAATCGACCCAAGGCACTCTCCAAGTTCACCCTTCAGGAGCAGCTCTGGCCAGATACCTTCGTGCTGGAGAAGAACCTGGTGAATCTCATCGCCGAGATTCGACAGGCCCTCGGCGACGATCCGACAGAACCTCGCTTCGTGCGCACCGTCCACCGGTTCGGCTACGCGTTCCAATTACCTCCGGCCGAAACCGCATCGGACAACACAACCATGCACAGCACCACCGTCCGGTTTCGCCTCCAGTGGGCGAACGGCCGCGCGCGTCTCGGAGAAGGCGAACACGTGCTGGGGCGAGATCCCGATCTCGAGCTGTTCTTCGATTCCCCTGGCGTCTCCCGGCGCCACGCGCTGATCGGGTGGTTGGAGATACGGCGACGGTCGAAGATCTCGAAAGCAAAAACGGGACGTTTGTCGCCGATCGGAGTCTCGACTCTCCAACGCAATTGCGTGACGGCGACAGTATCCGCATCGGTTCAGTCCAGTTGACGTTCAACGCTGTTCGAGCGCCGGCCTCGACCCGCACTGAGCGTCGTCCGCACCGGGCCGACGTCCCGCGCCGGTAACTGGCGGGGTCACTCTCGAGCCCTCCCTCCATGCGCTCCAGCGCCGCGCAGACTTCGATGATCTCGATGATCTTTCTTGGTTTTCCTGACGTTTAAATGCGCGGGCTTCAAGTTGACTTTGATGGGTATACCACATACGGTATTCCATTCTGATCGCGCAAAATCCCCTGCTCCGGAGGACACTATGTTAGAGACTGCGGCCTCCACCGCCGATGCCAACGCAGCCGATACCGAGCGGAAGCTGACGGACGGCTTTCACCTCGTCATCGAGGCGCTCACGCTCAACGGCGTCAAGACCATCTACGGTGTGCCTGGGATCCCGATCACGGACTTCGGCCGTCTGGCACAGGCCGCAGGCATGCGCGTCATCTCGTTCCGGCATGAGCAGCACGCCGGCAACGCAGCGGCGATCGCCGGCTTCCTGACGAAGAAGCCCGGCGTTTGCCTCACGGTGTCAGCTCCCGGTTTTCTCAACGGTCTGACGGCGCTGGCCAATGCGACGACCAACTGCTTTCCGATGATCCAGATCAGCGGCTCGTCCGAGCGCGAGATCGTTGACTTGCAGCAGGGCGACTACGAAGAGATGGACCAACTGGCGATTGCCAAGCCCCTCTGTAAGGCGGCGTTCCGCGTGCTGCATGCCGCGGACATCGGCATCGGGGTCGCGCGCGCGATCCGCGCCGCGGTGTCCGGTCGTCCGGGCGGCGTCTATCTCGATCTGCCGGCCAAGCTGTTCGCGCAGGCGATCGACGCGGAGGCTGGCGCCAGGTCTCTCGTCAAGGTGATCGATCCCGCGCCGGCCCACATTCCCGCGCCGGACGCCGTCACGCGTGCGCTCGATCTGCTGAAGGGCGCCAAGCGTCCCCTCATGATTCTCGGGAAAGGCGCGGCATACGCGCAAGCCGACGACCAGATTCGCAGCCTGGTCGAAAAGAGCGGCATACCGTTTCTGCCGATGAGCATGGCCAAGGGCCTTCTGCCTGACACGCATCCGCAGTGCGCCGGCGCCGCACGCTCGACGGTGCTGAAGGAGTCCGACGTCGTCATGCTGGTCGGCGGCCGGCTCAACTGGCTCCTGTCACACGGCAAGGGCAAGACCTGGGGCGACGCGCCGAAGACGTTCATCCAGATCGACATCGAACCGAAGGAGATGGACTCGAATGTCAAGATCGTCGCTCCGGTGGTGGGCGACATCGGCTCCTGCGTATCGGCGCTGCTCGACGGCATGGGCGGCCACTGGCCGGCGCCGCCGGCGGAGTGGATCAACGCCGTCAAGGCGAAACGCGAGGAAAACATCGCCAAGATGGCGCCGCGGCTGATGAGCACCAGGTCACCTATGGACTTCCACGGCGCGCTCGGCGCCTTGCGCACCGTCATCAAAGAGCGGCCGGATGCGATCCTCGTCAACGAAGGCGCCAACACGCTCGACCTGGCGCGCGGCGCGATCGACATGTATCAGCCACGCAAGCGTCTCGACGTCGGCACCTGGGGTGTCATGGGCATCGGCATGGGCTTCGCGATCGCCGCGGCCATCGAGACCGGCAAGCCCGTGCTCGCGCTCGAGGGCGACTCCGCCTTCGGCTTCTCGGGCATGGAGATCGAGACCATCTGCCGCTATAACCTGCCGGTCTGCGTCGTGATCTTCAACAACGACGGGATCTATCGCGGAACCGACGTCAATGCCACGGGCTTGGATCCGGCGATCACCGTCTTCGTCAAAGGCTCACGGTACGACAAGATGATCGAGGCGTTCGGAGGCGTGGGCATGAATGCGACGACGCCCGACGAGCTGAAGCGCGCCGTCGACGCGGCGATGGACTCCGGCAGGCCGACTCTTATCAACGCGGTAATCGACCCAGCGGCCGGCACTGAGAGCGGCAGCATCGGCAAACTCAACCCGCAAAGCGCGGTTCGCAAGAAATAACCTGGATCCTTTGAGAGGGCCTCATAGATGGGCAAGGCACTAGACGGCGTTCGCATTCTCGACTTCACTCACGTTCAATCCGGGCCGACCTGCACGCAGCTCCTCGCATGGCTGGGAGCCGACGTCGTCAAGGTTGAACGCGCCGGCGAGGGGGACGTCACGCGCGGCCAGCTGCGCGACATTCCGGGAGTGGACAGCCTGTACTTCACGATGCTGAACTCGAACAAGCGATCGATCACGGTCGACGCCAAGAACCCGAAAGGTAAAGCAATCCTCGAAGCCCTCGTGAAGAAGTGCGATGTGCTCGTGGAGAACTTCGCTCCGGGAGCGCTCGACCGCATGGGTTTCACGTGGGAGCGTATCCGCGAGATCAACCCTCGCATGATTGTCGCGTCAGTCAAGGGTTTCGGCCCCGGGCCGTATGAGGACTGCAAAGTCTACGAGAACATCGCGCAGTGTGCCGGTGGTGCGGCGTCGACGACCGGCTTCGATGATGGCCCGCCGTTGGTCACCGGTGCGCAGATCGGCGACAGCGGAACCGGATTGCATCTTGCGCTGGGCATCGTGGCGGCCTTGTACCAGCGCAACACCACGGGCCGCGGTCAGCGCGTGCTCGCAGCGATGCAGGATGGCGTGCTCAATCTGTGTCGCGTCAAGCTGCGCGATCAGCAGCGGCTCGCACGGACCCAGGTCCTCGAAGAGTACCCGCAATACCCCAATGGCACGTTCGGTGATGCCGCCCCACGGTCGGGGAACGCCTCTGGCGGCGGGCAGCCCGGATGGATTCTCAAGTGCAAGGGCTGGGAAACCGACCCCAACGCGTACATCTACTTCATCACGCAGGCGCCCGTCTGGGGCGCTATCTGCAAAGTGATAGGTCGTGAGGAGTGGCTGACCGATCCGCGGTACGCGACGCCGAAGGCGCGCCTGCCGCATCTATCGGAAATCTTCGACGGGATTGAGGATTGGACGAAGACGAAGACCAAGTTCGAGGCGATGGACATCCTCAACACCCACGACATCCCGTGCGGACCGATTCTCTCGATGAAAGAGATCGCGGAGGAACCGTCGCTGCGCAAGACTGGCACCGTCGTCGAGGTCGATCACCCGACGCGCGGGAAGTACCTCACGGTGGGCAATCCGATCAAGATGTCTGACAGTCCGGCCGACGTGAAGCGATCGCCACTCCTCGGCGAGCACACCGACGAGATCCTGGCAGAACTCGGCTTCGGAGCGAATGAGATCGCCGCTCTGCGGACCGAGAAAGTCATCTGAAACGGGCGTACACGGACCACTAGATATGACGATGATCACCAACCCCACCGAAGAAGTCAGACGTGTGCTCGATGCAGTCAAGGCCGAAGGCCGCACCGCGCTCACCGCACCCGAGGGCAAGCTCGTATGCGAGGCGTACGGGATCCCGGTTCCCAAGGAAGGCGTCGCGAAGTCGGGCGCCGAGGCGGCGACGATGGCGACGGGGATGGGCTTTCCGGTGGTGCTCAAGATCGTGTCGCCGGAGATTCTGCACAAGACCGAGGCGGGGGGCGTGCTAGTCGGCGTGAAGAGCGCCGACGAGGCCCAGAAGAGCTACGACACGATCATCGCCAACGCGAAGAAGTACAACGCGAAGGCCACCATCCTCGGCGTCCAGGTGCAACAGATGCTCGCTGGCGGTCAGGAAGTGATCATTGGCGCGGTCACCGATCCTGTTTTCGGCAAACTCGTGGCGTTCGGTCTTGGCGGCGTCCTGGTCGAAGTGCTCAAAGACATCACGTTCCGTCTCGCGCCCGCGACAAAGGACGACGCGCTGTCGATGCTCGACGGCATCGCTGCGGCGCAGATCCTCAAGGGCGTCCGCGGTGGGGATCCGGTCAACCGCGACGCGCTCGCGACAATGATCCAGGGCGTCTCGCAGCTCATCGCCGACAACCCGGAAATCGAGGAGATGGACTTGAACCCCGTGTTCGCGACTAAGGACGGCGCGATCGCGGCCGACGTCCGGATCGTCGTCAACTTCTCGCCGCCGCCGGCGCGGTTCCGCCCGAAGCACGAGGACATCGTGCGCGACATGAACCGCATCATGAAGCCGAAGGCGGTCGCCGTCATCGGCGCCTCCTCGGAGGCGGGCAAGATCGGCAACTCGGTGATGAAGAACCTGATCAACGGCGGGTACAAAGGGCAGATCTATCCGATCAACCCGTCCGCCGACGAGATCATGGGCCTGAAAGCCTACAAGAGCGTCAAGGATGTGCCTGGCGACATCGATGTTGCCGTCTTCGCGATCCCGGCGAAGTTCGTGGCGTCAGCGGTGGCAGAGTGCGGCGAGAAGAAGATTCCCGGCGCCGTCCTCATTCCTTCGGGTTTTGCCGAGACTGGCAACGTCGAGGGCCAGAAGGAACTCGTCGCGGTCGCGCAGAAGTACGGCGTCCGCCTGATGGGCCCGAACATCTACGGCTTCTACTACACGTGGAGCAACCTCTGCGCGACGTTCTGCACGGCGTACGACGTCAAAGGCCACGCGGCGTTGTCGTCGCAGTCGGGTGGTATCGGGATGGCCATCATCGGCTTCTCCCGCTCGGCGAAGATGGGCGTCTCGGCCATCGTCGGCTTGGGGAACAAGTCGGATATCGATGAAGACGATCTGCTGACGTTCTTCGAGCAGGACGACAACACGCACATCATCGTGCAGCACTGCGAGGACCTGAAGGACGGCCGCGCGTTCGCCGAAGTAGCGAAGCGGGTGTCGAAGAAAAAGCCTGTCGTCGTGCTGAAGGCCGGACGCACCTCCCTTGGTTCCAAGGCCGCCAGCTCGCACACCGGCGCGCTCGCGGGCAACGACAAGATCTACGACGATGTGCTGAGGCAGTCAGGCGTGATTCGCGCGCGCTCCTTGCGCGAGATGCTCGAATTCGCCCGCGCGCTTCCGATCCTGCCGACACCCAAGGGCGACAACATCGTCATCATCACCGGGGCCGGCGGCTCGGGCGTCCTGCTGTCGGATGCAGTTGTGGACAACGGCCTGTCGCTCATGGCCTTTCCCCCGGACCTCGATGCCGCGTTCAAGAAGTTCATCCCTCCCTTCGGCGCATCCGGCAACCCGGTCGACATCACAGGCGGCGAGCCGCCGAAGACCTACCAGAACACGGTTCGGCTCGGGCTCGAAGACCAGCGGATCCACTCACTGATTCTCGGCTACTGGCACACGATCGTCACGCCGCCGATGGTCTTTGCAAAGTTGCTGGCCGAGATCGTCGAGGAAATGCGAGGGAAGGGCATCGACAAACCGATCGTCGTCTCGCTCGCGGGCGACGTGGAAGTCGAAGAGGCGTCAGAGTATCTCTTCGATCACAAGATTCCGGCCTATCCCTATTCGACGGAGATCCCGGTGGACGTGCTCGGCGCCAAGTACAAGTGGGCGCGCGGTGCCGGATTGCTCTGACGTCAGCCAGGAATGACATGGCAGCGGCGAGTGTATTGAGGTCGTCGTCCGGGTTGATAGGAGCCCTGCGGAGACGCTAATCGATGACGACGGGCGGCGTTGGGATGAGGTCACGAGTCCATCCGTGTAGAAACGAAATTTGATCGACGTCGTCCACGCCGCGCCCACGTCCCTCGACAGTTAACTGGCGGGGTCACTCTCAGCCCCTTCCATCGGCGGGCTTCTCGCATCGGCTGATACCGCCTTTCTGGTCAGCACGTTAGACCGACGGATTCAACGACATCCAAGCGGCTTCTCGCTTGCTTTCGTCGAGACCGACGTGGCCGGAATGCACGATCGATTGCTCGTTGCGGCGAGAGACCGATGAAGCCTTGTGCTACGCCGCCGCACGGTAGTGTCGAAAGTGGGTCGTGGCGGGCGCAGCTGGCGGGCGCATCTCGTGTGCACATGCATCAACACGACGCCAGTCGCCACCGCGAAGAGCGAGTCGGCGGGGCAGTAGTTACGATGTGCGGCAATGGTCGCGGGCGTTCCCCCCAGCCCCCGCGGCCACCCGCCCTTAGCAGCGCGGGCTACACGTTCCTCGAGATCCTGTTCGCTTCGGCACTGCTTTGCATCCTGGCGGGCATCAGCGTCTCGAGCGTCAGCGCAGTCGTCGATCGATCGCGAGGGGCAGGCGCGGCGCGATATCTGGCAACCCGGGCCGCGCTTGCACGATCGCGTGCGGTTGGCCGCTCGGCCACCGTCGCGTTGTATTTCGAACAGGACACGAGAGGCGTGAGGTTCTCGATGGTTGAGGACGGCAACGGCGACGGCGTGCGCACGGCGGACATCACGCAGCAGATCGATCGCGTGATTGAAGCACCTTTACATCTGTCCGATCTCTATCCCGGAGCCGCGATAGGGCTCGCTCCGGGAACTCCGGGGACCAGCGCCGTAGCGCTGGGCGGAACGATGATTCTCTCCTTCAGCCCGAATGGCACCGCGACATCGGGAAGCATATACGTCGTCGGACGCGACCAGTCGCAATGGGCCGTGCGCGTGCTCGGTGTCACCGCCCGGGCTCGCGTGCTGCGGTACGAACGGGCGACGGGTGGGTGGGTCAATGCAGACTGAGCCCCGCGAGCGCCGGCAGGGGGGTCGCTGGATACCAATGGCCACGGATCCGCTCTCGCGCGTCCGGCTGCGTCTGGGTCGGGAATTGTCGGTGATCAACGTCTCAGCGAGTGGTGTTCTTGTTCACGGAACGACGCGGTTGCTGCCCGGGACCCACGTTGACGTGCACGTGACCGCATCTCTGGGCCGGGTCCTGATCCGCGCTCGCGTGGTCCGCTGCGCGGTCTGGGACGTCACCGCGGACGTCGTTCAGTATCGAGGTGCGCTGGCGTTCAACACGCCAGTCGAACTACAGCCGATCGACCTGGCAGCGATGCCCGTGCTCACAGATCCGCAAGTTGCCGAGAACCTTCAGCTTCTGGAACCGGTGTAGTCCGGCCGCCGTTCAGTTCGGCTGTGAGTCTGGCCATGTCGAGCTCGTTCTCCCAACGCGCCACGACGATCGCCGCAACGCCGTTCCCGATGAAGTTGGTGAGCGAGCGCGACTCGGACATGAAGCGATCGATCCCGAGAATCAGAGCGAGGCCGGCAACGGGAATCGACGGGACGACGGCGAGCGTCGCAGCGAGCGTGATGAATCCCGCCCCGGTAACGCCTGACGCGCCCTTCGATGTCAGCATCGCCACACCGAGGAGCGTCAGCTCCTGCCGCAACGTCAAATCGATATTGAGCGCCTGCGCGACGAAAATCGCGGCCATCGTCAGGTAGATGTTCGTGCCATCCAGGTTGAACGAGTAGCCCGACGGCACGACCAGACCCACGACGGATCGGGAGCACCCGAGTCTCTCCAGCTTCTGCATCAGCGGCACGAGCGCCGACTCCGATGACGAGGTCCCGAGCACCGTCAGCAGCTCCTCTTTGATGTAAATGATGAAGCGGATGATGCTGAAGCCGGTGAAGGCCGCGATGCTGCCAAGGACGACCAGGATGAAGAGGAGGCACGTCAGATAGAAGCTGCCCATCAGGGCGGCCAGCGGCCTCAGCGCCTCGATTCCATAGCGGCCAATGGTGAAGGCCATCGCGCCACCGGCACCGATGGGCGCGAGCTTCATCAGCGCGTTCATCATGGCGAAGAAGATGTGCGAGCACGCCTCGATGAACTGGTGCACCGTCTTACCACGCTCGCCCATATGCGTCATCGCGTACCCAAACAGGATCGCGACGAACAGCACCTGCAACAGATTCCCTGACCCGGCAAACGCGTCGAAGAAAGTCACCGGGATGATGCTGAGGATGAAGTCGGTCGTCGTCTGGGCGTGAGCCCGCTTCGCATAGTCGGCGACGGCGTTCGCATCCAGCGTCGCCGGATCCACATTGAATCCGCTGCCCGGCTGGGCGACGTTGATCACGACCAGACCGATGACCAGGGCGATGCTCGATACCACCTCGAAGTAGATCAGCGCCTTCGCGCCCACCCGGCCGACCTTCTTCATGTTTCCCGCGCCGGCGATGCCCAGAACGACGGTGCAGAAGATGATCGGGCTGATCAGCATCTTCACGAGCGCGATGAACCCGTCGCCAAGCGGCTTCAGCTTGACCGCGGTTACCGGGTCTACGTAGCCGAATACTCCCCCTGCAAGGATGGCGAGCAGCACCCAGAAGTAGAGATGTCCAGTCAGGCTTTTCATTCGAGGCCGCAAGTGTATCGCAGGGGTATGGGCTTCTCGACCCTTCAAACGGCGTCCCGCACGCCGAGGGCACGACCTACCCGATGTCGCTGTGCCTATTACGTCTCGTTCAGGTGAAATCGTTGCAGGTGAGGACGTTAGTGAGAGCTGTCAAAAGTGGCATCACCTTTGGTATCTCCTCGGCGGAGGGCCTTGTGAGCGAGACATATGCCGTGACGCGAGGGAATGACGAGACCAGTGTGCGACCTGAGGGGAACGTCGCGAGCCTGCGGCAAGTACTCGAGGCGCTCGGGACTGCACTTGCCAACGCTGCCAACGATGATCTCGGAGCCACCTTCGAGCGGCACGTGAGACAGGCACTGCAGCTGCGAGCCGTGCGACTGCGAGAGGTGCGAGCTCGGTATCAGGCTCGGCTGGTCACGCCAACGCGGACCTCCGATTCGATCGTCCTCGGTGTGCCGACGGCCGATCCCCGTATCCAAGCTGTCTTTGAGGCGTCGTGTCAGCCAGACCGGCCGCTGGCAGAACCCGACTACGACATGCTGGTCGCGCTCGCGCATGTCGGCGGGCTCGTGCTCGAGATCGGTCGCGGACGAACGCCGCCCTCGACGAGCGCGACGCTCGGTGCTGGTCCGCTGATTGGATCGACCGACGTCATGAAGGCGCTGCGCGCGCAGATCGAGCGCGTTGCCGCTACCGACTTCACCGTGCTGATTGAAGGCGAGAGCGGCCGGAAAAAGGAAATGGCGCGTTCGTGCCCACCAATGCCTCGAAGTCGCCCTCACCGACGGCGCGCAGATAAGGCCGCTGGCCTTCGGGAACGTCAACGACGGGATAAACGGTGAACCGAATGCCGAGCCTCGATAGCTCTGCTCTTACGCGCTCTGGCCGATCCTGGAGAAGGTTGACGACGTCGGAGACTTGCTGCTTGACCCAGCTCGGAATAACCGTGAGGCGCTCCGGCGTCACCGGAGTGTCGAGTTCGGCTAAGGCGGCGTCGAGTCTCGTCAGCTCGTTCTCACGCGCCCGGAGCTGCTGGAGGACGGCCGTCGTCGCCATGCCGGCTTCGACGACGGACACCAGACGTGTGATCTTCAGTGCGACCTCTTCTCGTTGAGCAGACAGCGCCTCCCGGCGGGTGGGTCGAGCCGCGATCGCGTCGGTGAACGCGGTGGACAGGTTCGCCACGATATAGGCGAGTGTCTCCGGTCGAGTTACTTCCGCTTGGACGCCGGCCAGTAGCGCATGTTCCGCGTCTTCGACTCGCGCCGTGACTCGATTGACGCACACCGCGGAGCCGTTTCGCGCGTAGCTGGTGCACCCGAGATACGCGTACACGCGACCGTGGTAAGGATGCTTCGACACAATGGTCACGGAGCCGCCACACTGCCCACACCGCAGAAACCCGCTGAAGAGCGACCGTCCGTGTACCGCACCGGATCGGCCGCGCAGCAAGTTCCTTCCCGGTTGACGTGGGCGCGCGGTGTTTGGCTGGAGTTGTTGCAGACGGCGTTGGACGCGTTGCCAGAGATCGTCGCTGATGATGCGCAACTCCGGATGTCCGACCGTTTTCCAGTCCTCGGCCGGCACCGGACGCTGCACCTTATTGCCGGTGACTGGCCGACGCTCACTGCGTGTACGACCCCAAACCAGCCGGCCCAGGTATCGCTCGTTCCGCACCAGTCGACGCACGGCCCCGCGGCGCCAGTCGCCACGACTTCCTCCACCGCGCGGGGCAGGGGCGCCGGCTTCTTTGAGTTTCGCGATGATCGTTGACAGCGACAGACCCTCGGCGAACCACTCGTATATCTGTCGGATATACGCCGCTTCTCTCGGCTCGATCTCAACGCGATAACCGACCACGTCATCCGGCCGATTTGGGTCTGGGATCCGTATCGTGCGGTAGCCATACGTGACGCCACCGGTCGCAAAGCCGCGGGCCAGCTGGCCTTGTTGGCCGCGCCTAATCTTCTTCGCCATTTCACGCACGTACAGAGAGTCGACGATCCCATGGAACCCAACGAGCAATTCCGCCTGCTCGTTGTGGGTGTCGATCCCTTGACTGACGAAGACGACGCGGACGCCGTGGAACGTGAGCTGTTGAACGATGCTCAGCGCCTGGCGCAGATCACGGGACAGCCTGGAGGAGTCGTCCACCAACAGTACGTCGAAGGGGCGGGGAGTGGTCGCAGCGGCCTCGAGCATGGCCTTCAGTGCTGTGCGGCCCACAAGCGATGTCCCGGAGACCGCCTCGTCACGATAAACGCAGGCCTCCTGCCAGACCCAACCTTGACGCTCGGCGTGCTGCCGGCAGACGCCGATCTGATCGTCAGCTGAGGTCTTGCGTTGCAAGTCGGAGGAGAACCGGGCGTAGCAGCCAGTGCGCATGGCAGGGCAGTCTACACTCAGGCGGCCGACTCGTGCTCGCGCAGCAGTCGATCCAGCAATGCCGGAACGATCACGGCGTCGATAAACCGCTGCAACTCGGGAGACGCGGGTCGCGGATCGTTCCTCGGATGCGCCAGTTTCGTGGGCGTGGTTCGTCGTTCACCACCCTGAGCCATTGATGATACGCAGCCCGGGTCCGATGTTCTGGTCGAACCAGGCCGATCGCGTGCTCGTCATGCCGACGATGCCTCGCGGTGTGTCACGCAGCAGTCGAATCGCTCCCATCGCAGGAGTCGTGTAGCGCCGTGACCGAGTGGAGGCAGTCCTCCTTCGGAATCACGAACTGGTGGGTCTTGCCCGCTTTGAGGATCAGCCGACGCCGCTCCTGCCCGATGACCTCACAGGTCACAGTAATCTCGAAGAACCCATGGCAGAGCCCGTCGTGGATCTCGGCGATGATCCGACTCAGCGCCCTGTCGACAGAACGGTCCTGCGCACCTTCCCCGGGGAGATTGGGTCGTGCCTGCTTCATCACCTGTCCCTAGCTGGGCTCACGGCGAGTTCGTGAAACTCGTCATGCAAACGCGCGAAGACGTTGAGTGGCGTGGTCCACTCATCCGAGGCTCGCGAGAACATCACGGCTGATTTCACTGTGGGCTTCTCCGCTTCGGATCGGCTCCACGGCGGCAGCAACGGGGGCATGGGCCGGTGCCGGGATTGGTCAGCGGTCGATTGCAGACGCGACAGCGGCCCGGGCGTGGCTCGCGCCGCACGGGCTCGGTCTCCTCGTCGTGGCCGGCGAACGCGGCCTCAGAGGCGTCGAGTGGAGTCGCGGGCTCATCGTCGACCACCCACGCAGGCAAATCCTCGCGCGGGCGCGTAGACATGCCGCTTGCCCCTTCGTTTCTTCGTGTGTTTTGTTGATGTTTTTGCGAAGGGGCAGAAGCGGCAATTGCCCCTTGGGAGACCGCCGAAGGGGCAAGATCGCCCGAAGGGGCAATAGCACACACACTAGCCGCTTCTGCCGCTTCGGCATCATCCCTCGAAGGGGCAACCGTTGCCGCTTCGCAGGCTCGATCGGCTTCCGAAGGGGCAACGTTTGCCGCTTCGTCGACGGTCCTCGCGTCGTTCGTCGTTGCCGCTTCGGGCGCGTGCCATTGCCAGCCCGAGCGGAACCCGAGTTTTCGGATGCCGATGCCGAGCCGACGGGCCGCGGCGCGCATCGTCCGTTCAGGGATCCCGTGCGCCTTTCCGGCCTCCAACGCGATCTTGGCGTCGAGGGGCCACAACTCGTCCTCGAACAACATCCGGATCACGGTCTGGGCGTCCTGCTGATCGGGATCAATGATGGGTCGGCCATTGAGCACGAGGTCGGCGCTCACGTCTGGGACTGGCGCCGTATCCCACACCACACGGGCCACGCCGTCCGCGTCCTCGAGTCGGAAGGCGAGCGCGGCCGCTTCCCGGCACAGATTCGCTTTGACCGGTACCAGGAGTCGCCGGCTCGCATCGTCCGGGTCCGCACCGATTGCGAAGACGAGCCGCGCGGCATTCACAAAGGCGACGGAGCCGAGTGCGCGGTGGCGCGCGTGTCGCTCGGTGCCCTTTCCGACGTGCATGATGCCGAGCACCACCAGGTGGCGCCGCTCCGCGAGCTTGGAGACCGGCTCGAGCACCGACCGCACATCCGTATCACGATAGCTATCGAGGCGCGTGCCGAAATAGGCGCTCAAGGGATCGATGACGACCAGACATGCCTGTGTCGCGTCGAGCATGCGCTCGAGTGCCGCTAAGTCCGTACTCAGATTGAAGGTGCGCTCCGTGCCGTGCTCGTCGCGCACCGCGTCGAGGAGCGCGATGCGACGCACGTCCCCGCCGGCCGCTTCAATCGCCGGGCGAATGGTGTAGGACGGACTGTCTTCGGCGCTCAGAATGGCGACTGAGGCCGGCTCTCGCGGTGGGCCGCCGTCTGGCCACGCACGACCGGTCGTCACGCGTGCGGCAAGGTCGTTACTCGCACGGCTCTTGCCGAGTCCTCCATCCCCAATCCAGAGCGCCAATGTGCCGTACGCGAGGCGAGACTGCCAGAGCCAATCAACCTGTTCGCGCTTCACCTCGGACAGCCAGCGCCAGGACGCTCCCTCTGCTGGCGCCGGCCCGGGCCGCGTCCGCCGTTCGTGTGTCGATGCGTCGCGTCCCTGTTCACCGTAGCCGTGCTTGCTGAGCGCCAGCGCCGCCTTGGAGAAGTCACCCTTGTGGTGCAACGCCGCGTAGAAACCAAAACGCGTGTAACTCGTGTCAGGGTCGAGTGCTGTAGACGACGTGAACACGTACAGACAGTCGCCGCCACCATGATTGGTGCTCGCGCTCACGCCGATGTCTTTACCTGGACGACGCCAGTACGACACGTCACCGTGGTCGTACACGTGCGTCCAGCCGGCCGGCTCGAGCAGCTCGGGCCAGGTGGTGCGCTGGTTGTAGTCCTCACCCGGTTTGCTGTCGGCACTCGATGTACTCTGCGTCTTCGTCTTCGGTGCCGCATGCTCGCGCCGTGGCATCTGGTCGAAACTGCGGGCGAGCTCGAACAGCGCCTCGCGCTCGTCGGCGGTGTACCGGGCGATCGAGGCGAAGTCACCCGACACGCGCCGGTACGGCTTGCCGCTAGGGTGTGTGCCGCCGTTGCTCGGCGCCAGAATGGCGAACGTGGGCAGCTCGATCAATGTCTTGACCTTGGGCTCGCCGTCACGGCCTGGTCGTCGCGCCAGGGTGCAGTCCTGCCAGGACACGGACTCGGGATATGCCACAATCCACCGTCGACCACCGCCAGGTGTCGCGTCCTCATAACTTGCACGAATACGATCGACCAGGTCGCCGAGGCCGCACGCGTGTGCCGCCTCGATGAAGCGATCGAAGACATCAGCAGTATCGAAGTCCCAACACTCGCGATACCCGCTCGCCGGGCCGGCTACGATGCCGAGCCCGGCGCGGTGGTCGAACCCGAACCCGCGCATCTGCTCGACGGTCGGACGCGTTTGCTGGAACTGTTTCCAGCCCGACACGTCCGGCGCCTTACTACCGTCTTCACGCGCCGGCAAGATGCACAAGCCAGTCGCGAAGGCCGCACGGGCATCAGGCAGGACCGGAGTCATGGTCGTCAGAACGGAATCTGTCCCACGGTCATCCGGTTCGACGGAGCCAACTGGTCGTCGCCGCCACCGCCGCTATCCTCGGGTTTTACTGGCTTTGATGACGGCTGCGCAGGCGCGACGACGTCGATACATGCGACCTTTTTGCCTTTGTATTTGGTGGAGCCCTTCTGGAGCTGGATGTGTGTGCCCGGCCAGGCGTCCATGTCGGGCGTGCCGGCGATTTCCTCGATGCTGTTGCACTTTGTGACGTTCAACACGAGTGATTTTGCGGTGCGGAGTTTGGCGACGGGTTTCAGTTCGGCGTCTTCTCCGACACCGATGTTTTCGGTGTCGACGCTGACGATGGTGGTGATGACCGGGCCGTCGTCGAGGTCGGAGGTTTGCAGGTACTTCGAGGGGAACGAGCGTTTCCAATGCATGGCCTTCTCCTTGTATGTGGCGGGGTTACACTCAGGATCGAATCTCACGTCCCCCACAAATCCGTGAGACTCGCTGAGCCCCGCGCCGTCGGTGCTGGATTTCGGCAAGGATCTCGCGGGCCGCCTCCACCAACTGGAGATTGCGCGTGGACTTGCCGCGTCGGCGGCGGGGAGCAGGTGCAGCGGTAGTCAGCACGTCGACTGGCCCCTCACGGAGTTAGGAACATCGCTCATCTCGTCGAAGACCGCCGCTACCGCGACGCGTTCGGCATCTCGCGCACCGGTCCGGCCTCTTCGTGACGGTTTTCCTGTGGGCTCAGCACGTGCTCGCGCATAACGTTCGACGACTTCCGCGTCGAAGAACCTGCGTCCAGCACTGTCCCGAAGGGCCGGCAAGGCACCTTCTCGATCGAGTTGAATCACTCGACTAGTCGAGAGCCGCAATCGTCGGGCGGCATCTCGAGGTGAAAGCAACATCATTCAGAACGCTCCGCGATATACCTGATGTAGCGACATGCAACATCAGGATTCAGGAGCGTAACCTTCTCCTCCGGAGGAGAATCAATGGGGGGAACTGAAGGAAAATGTGGAGGAACTGGAGGGAAAATGTGGAGGAACTGGAGGGAAAATCGCGTACT
>Ga0247825_10000138_pt1 | contig 41275 bp, 22 predicted proteins | sample 13C_Vanillin_Day_FD_194413 | JGI IMG/M metagenome (GOLD analysis project Ga0247825, IMG submission 194413) | Soil microbial communities from agricultural site in Penn Yan, New York, United States - 13C_Vanillin_Day48 | ecosystem: Environmental > Terrestrial > Soil > Agricultural land | place...
TCGACCACCGGCGTTTCGCCCGTGACGGTAATCGTCTCCTCGAGCGCCCCAACCTTCAGGTCGGCGTTCACCGTGGCCACGAACGTGCCGCTGATCTCGATCCCGTCGCGCTTGACCGTGCTGAACCCGGGCAGGCTGAACGTCACCGTATAGGTGCCGGTCAGCAGGTCGACGAGGCGGTACTGCCCCGAATCGTCGGTGACGACCGTGCGGACTTTTTCAATGAGCACCGGGCTCGTGGCTTCCACCGTGACGCCGGGCAGGACCCCGCCCGACGAGTCCCTGACGACTCCCGTGATGGCGCCGGTGAACTGTGCGTGAGCAGTCGACGGCAGAAGCAGGAAGGCGAAAAGGACCGACTGGGCCAGCACGGCCCGCTGCAAGAGTCTCGACATCGTTCCCTCCATACTGTTCAGTGGGTACGGACGCGGGCGAACTGGCGGTATTCGAAACCCTGGAAATACCCCAGTGGGCGGGAGATTATGCCTGAGGGGCAGTCGTGTCAAGAATCTTCGCAGGCACGAGGGGCCCGAAATAGGTAGCCGGGGACTCGCGGATCCAATAATCCGAAGATGAGAAGAAGGATCTGCCGGTGTTGGCAGCAGGCAGCTGGTGGTTTCCGACAGATTCCGCCCGAGCCGCGATCGACGATCGAGACGATCGGCTGTGAGCCCGGCCGGGCCGCGGACCTGGTGTATAACGGTGTTCATCCGGCCGACCACGATGGAAATCCCGGATAGTTCGCGAGTCGAACCCGCTCCATGCCGCTCGCAACCGGAACGCGTGTCGCGTCGTATGAAATCGAGTCCCTCCTCGGTGTGGGCGGGATGGGCGAGGTCTACCGGGCGCGCGACACGCGGTTGAACCGCACGGTCGCGATCAAAGTCCTGCCGCACGACAAAGTCGCCGATCCAGATCACGAGCGCCGCTTCCTGCAGGAGGCGCGCGCCGCCTCGGCGCTCAACCATCCCCATATCGTCACGCTGCACGACATCGTGCACGAGGCGGGGCTCGACTTCCTGGTGATGGAGTACGTCCCTGGCAAGTCGCTGGACCGGCTCATTCCTGTGAAGGGCCTCCCACTGATCGAAGCGCTCGGGTACGCCCAGCAGATGGCGAGCGCGCTGGCCGCCGCACACGCGGCGGGCATCGTGCACCGCGACATCAAGCCCGCCAACGTCATCGTGACGCCCGAGGGCCAGGTCAAGGTCCTCGACTTCGGGCTGGCGAAGCTCATCGAGCGCGGCCTGGAGGATGAGGGGACGGAGACCCGGACGCAGGCGAGGCTGCTGACCGAGCCAGGGATGGTCATGGGCACGGTGGCCTACATGTCGCCCGAGCAGGCCAGCGGCCGCGCGCTCGATCAGCGGACCGACATCTTCTCCCTCGGCGTGGTGCTGTACGAGCTGCTGGCGGGCCAGCGGCCCTTCCGCGGCGCGTCGCAGGTCGACACGATGCACGCGATCATCAACGACCCGCCGCCGCCGCTCTCGCAACCGCCCGAACTGCACGACATTCTCGACAAGACGTTGGCCAAGGATCCCAAAGACCGCTACCAGCACGCGGGTGACCTCGCCCTCGACCTGCGGCGTTTTCTGCAAAGACCGCCGGAGGCGCGGCGCGCATCTTCCGGAACCGGGCGGGGCGGGCGTCTCCCGTGGATTGCAGCTGCGGTGTTCCTGCTGGCCTTGCCCGTCGCCTGGTGGGTCGGCCACCGTACAGCGGCACCGGCGGCGGAGACCGCCGCTTTCGAGGCCGTTTCCATCACTCCGTTCACGACCAACCTCGGTTACAACGGCGAAGCCACGATCGCTCCGGATAACCAGACCATCGCCTACGTCTCCGACCGCACCGGCCGTTTCGATATATTCCTCAGGCAGATCGGCACCAGCACCGATATCGCCTTGACCGGCGACCAGGGTGACAACATCCAGCCCGCCTTTTCGCCAGACGGCCGCCAGATCGCCTTCGTCAGCTCCCGCGCAGGCGGGTCGGAGATTTTTTACCCCGGCTTCGACAACCCGATGATGGGCGGCGACATCTGGGTCATGCCAGCCTTGGGCGGAACGCCGCGCCGCATCGCGAAGGACGGAAATTTTCCCTCGTGGTCCTCCGACGGAACAAAGATTGTGTTTGCTCGGAACCGCATTGGCGTGTTCGAAGTGGCGGCCTCCGGGGGAGACGTGCGCGAGATCACGTTGCCAAACACCCCCAGGCAATTTTTTTACCCTGCGTACTCGTCCGACTCCCGGTGGGTCTTCTTTGAGGACAGCGCGAATGGCATCAACGCGGTGCCCGTCGCGGGCGGCGCCGTTCAGCAGATTGCCACCGGCCGGCATCCCATTTGGGACGACTCCTCTCAGGCTGTGATTTACAGTGACAGCCGCGAGGGCAATAACCATTCGTTGTGGAGCGTGCCGTTTTCGACCACGGAGGGGAAACCGTCTGGGACGCCGCGTGCGCTCACGAGGGGGCGCGGTCGGGACTGGCAGCCGGCTGTGTCAAGAGACGGGAAGCTGGTGGCGTACACGGCTATCCAGACCGCGTTCAACATTGAATCCGTTCCGTTCGACGCGGAAGCCGGCCGCGTCCTCGGCTCTCCACGCGTGTGGACGACCGGCAATCAAGTCAGCTATTTCATGCGCTTCTCACCGGATGGGCAATCAGTCGCCTTTGAGAGCTCCCGGGGCGCGGGACGGCACATCTGGAGGGTAGACACTGGCGCCGACCCGGTGCAGCTCACCTCCGATCCAAAGTTCGAGGAGACCTTCCCGCAGTGGTCGCCGGATGGCACCACGATCGCGTTCACCAGGCAACCTGCACAATCTCCGAACTCCAAGAGCCTGTGGTTCGTAGACGTTGACGGCGCGAACCCTCGACAGGTCCTGGAGGGCAACAATCTCACCCGCTGGCTTCCTGATGGCTCGGGGCTCGTGTACCAGAACCTCAAGAATGAGCTATTACTCTACGAGATTGCGAACAGTCGCGCTCGGCCGATATCCACTCAGCCGGACCTTGCGACCATGCCCACGCCGAGCTCCGACGCAAAGTGGATCGTCTATCAATCCACGGGTAAAGACGCCGGTAACGTCGATGTTCACGCGGTCGGTCTGGACGGCGGTCAGCCCCGTGTAGTCGCGTCCACCCCTCGTCAGGATTACCATCCGTTCATCTCCCCTTCCGGGCGCTGGGTCTACTTTCAACCAGACCACAAGAACCTCTATCGAGTGCCGGGGCCCGCGCAGGATTGGGCGCAAGCCGTGCCAGCCAAGATCACGGATTTCCCCGAGTCCGGCCTCTTTCTTGAAGATCCGCAGATCTCGCGCGACGGGAAGCAGTTGCTCTACTCGCGCGGGAGGATCACGGGGGATATCTGGATTTTGAACCGAAGCAAGTAATGGTTCACACCAACGATCAGCCCGGTTCACAGAATCACGTGCATAAGCTCATCCGCTGTTCAACCGGGCGAATGGCGCGCACGTTTTTTTCACCTTACGCCGTTTTCTCGGCACTGTCGAGAAAACCTGTCAACGGGACGGTCGTCTTATAATCCGCTGAACTCCAACCGGTGACACTCGAGTCCGGCGTTCGTTTCGGCCCGTATGAGATCCAATCGGCCATCGGGGCCGGCGGCATGGGCGAGGTCTGGAAAGCGCGCGACACCACGCTGGGGCGGGATGTCGCCCTCAAGATCCTTCCCGACCATCTCGCGCTCGATCCTGATCGCCTCGCCCGCTTCAAACGGGAGGCGCAGATTCTCGCCTCGCTGAATCATCCGAACATCGCACAGATCTACGGGCTGGAGGGACGGGACGGGCGGGAAAGCGGGACTCTCGCGCTTGTTCTCGAGCTGGTCGAGGGGCCGACGCTGGCGGATCGGATCGCACGAGGGCCGATTCCGCTGGATGAAGCGTTACCGGTTGCGAAGCAGATAGCGGAGGCGCTGGAAGCCGCGCACGAACAGGGAATCATCCATCGCGATCTGAAACCTTCGAACATCAAGCTGCGACTCGACGGGGTGGTCAAGGTGCTCGACTTCGGGCTGGCCAAGGCGCTGGAGCTGGAGCCTCTGGCGGTCGATGTCTCCCAGTCGCCCACGGTCATGAGCCCGGCGATGACCGGGATGGGCGTCATTCTCGGCACCGCTGCGTACATGAGCCCGGAACAGGCGCGTGGCCGGACGGTCGACAAGCGCACCGACATCTGGGCGTTTGGCTGTGTGCTCTACGAAATGCTCACGGGCCGTGCCGCATTCGGACGGGACACCATTGCCGACACGATGGCAGCCATCCTCGAGCGCGCGCCAGACTGGCAAGCCTTGCCGCCAATGGCAATGCCGAGTCTCCGGCGCGTGATCCAACGCTGTCTGGAAAAAGACCCGAAGCGGCGCCTCCGCGACGTCGCCGATGTCCGTTTCGCCATCGAGGACGGCATCGTCGACGGTCACCGCGCTCCCGAGGACTCGACTGTTGTTCCGGGCGGGTCCCCGGACGATCGCGCGCTGCACACTCCCGCGGCAAAGCTGGTCGCTCGAACATGGCGGCGGTGGACGTGGCCTGCGGCAATCGTGCTGGCCGTCGGCGCGGCGTGGGCGCTGGGCGCGTCGACTTGGCTGGTCGGCCCGTCGGCTGTGGAGAACCCACTGGCGGGCGCCCGCTTCACCCGGTTGACTGATTTCGAAGGAGCGGAGCTCGATGCGGCCATCTCGCCAGACGGCCGATTCGTCGCATTCGTCTCCGACAAGGACGGACAGTTCGATGTGTGGTTGAGCCAGATCGGCAGCGGTGTCTTTCGTAACTTGACCGAGGGCAGGGACACGGAGCTGCCAGCCCCGGTGAGAGCCCCCGGGTTCTCAAGCGATGGCTCGCTGATCTGGCTGGGCGGCGGCCAGGGAAGACGACTCCAGCTCATCCCGCTGATGGGAGGGGCACCACGCGCATTCTTGAGCGACCGCGTCGTGAACATCTCGTGGTCGGCGGACGGCTCACGCCTCGCCTATCACACGCGCGATGCGGGCGATCCTCTGTTCGTGGCGAACCGCGACGGTTCAGACGCCCAGCAGATCTTCGTAGGCGCGAACGCCGGGGAACACAACCATTTCCCCGTCTGGTCTGCGGACGGTCGATGGATCTATTTCGCCGGGGGCAGTCCGGCGACCCGCGAAATGGACTTATGGCGCATGGCTCCGTCGCCCGACGCGACACCCGAGCGGTTGACGCATCACAACAGCGAGGTCGCTTATCCGGCGCTGATCGACGACCGGACCCTGGTGTACGTCGCGCGGAGCGGTGATGGAAGCGGACCGTGGCTCTGGGTTCTTGACGTGGAGAGCGGAACCACGCGACGCGTGAGCCTCGGCGTGGAGAAATACACATCGGTGTCGGCCAGTGCCGACGGTACTCGGCTGGTTGCCACCGTTGCGAATCCCAGCGCGAACCTGTGGACGGTGCCGATCCTGGATCGACTCGCCGATGAGCGCGAGGTCGCGGCATTTTCGGTCCCTAACGTGAACGTGACGGCGCCCCACTTTGCCGGAACATCGCTCTTCTACCTGTCGCCCGGCGGCAGCGGGAACAGCCTGTGGCACTATCAGAATGGTCAGGCAGTTGAAATCTGGCGTGGCGACGATGCGCTGTTCGATGCGCCTGCGGTGTCGCCGGACGGCAGTCGAGTGGCGATGGCGCTGCGCAGAAACGGCAAGCTGCGTATGCACCTGCTCTCGGCAGATGGCGCCGAGCTCGATCCGTTGACCGAGGCGATTGACGTGCGAGGGACCGCCAGCTTTTCGCCGGATAGCGAATGGATTGTCACCGGCGGCAGCGACATCGATGGCGAAGGATTGTTCAAGATCCCGCTTGACGGAGGCGCACCGGTGCGCCTGGTCGCAGGCCAGGCGCTCAATCCTGTCTGGTCGCCCGACGGGGGCCTGATCGTCTATTCAGGCGCCAACGTGGGTTCGCACGCTCCGCTCCTCGCCGTGACGGCTGAGGGGACGACGTTCGATCTCCCGGCCCTGCAGGTGCGGCGTGAAGGAGGCGGGAGCCGTGCCCGGTTCCTGCCCGACGGCAAGAGTCTCATCTACATGCAGGGGTTCGCCCTGTCCCAGGATTTCTGGCTGCTCGATCTGACGACGAAAGCAACTCGGCAGCTGACCAGACTGAATCCGCAGGGAGCCATGTGGAGCTTCGATATCAGTCCGGATGGCGGACGCATCGTCTTCGATCGAGCCCGGGAGAATTCGGACATCGTGCTGATCGATCTGAAGCCGTCGGTCCCGACGAACTGACACGATACTGCGCCGTTTTTCGTCGCTGTCGAGTGACGCCCGCCACTGCGGGGCAACGTCAATACCGCCACGAAAGCTCGAAAACACGAAACCGGGAGGTCGCACTGCCACGTTGCGGCGCGCGACCCTCGCAGCCTGAAGCTGGCGACGCGTCGGGCGCTTCTGTTTTCGTGTTCTTCGCAGTGCTAAGCGTGCTAACTGAAAGCGGTTGTCGGAGTGCCTCCCGCGTGATCGAGCGTCCGGGCAAGCAGGCTAGCGCTTCAACCAGGCGGGCCAGTTCAGCACGACGGTGAACTGCTCCGGGGCGCTCTCGGCGACCGGCATCGCAATCAGGAAGCGCTTGCCGTCGGCGGTCACGTCCGCCAACGTTCCAGGAGTGCCGACCGCGGAGGCGCTGAGAAACACGCGAGACAACTGGAAGAGCGGCCTCGGCGGCCCGGACGTGAACGTCGGCTCGGTCGTGACGTCAACGGCCACGATCGTACCGTCCGCAGCCAGATAGAACAGCTCCCGGCCGTCGCTGCGCCAACGCGGCATGCCGATGGCGCCTTGTGAAACCATCCACTGCCCGCCGCTCGGTGAGGACTCCGCCGGCGACGCCGGGTCGAACGGCCGGACCCAGATCTCGTTTCTGCCGGACACGTTCGAGATGTACACGATCCAGCGTCCGTCCGGCGAGAATCGGCCGCCGACTTCGGCGAAGGGCGTGGCCAGGAAGGAGAGCGGTTTGCGCGCGCCCGTCAAGGGCAACACCCACAGGTCCTGGCCGCGTGCATCGAGCGGACTGAAGGTCAGAAACCGACCGTCTCGAGAAATGTTGCCGACGTCGGGTCTCCCACCGTCGAACGTCAGCAGCTCTTCTTCCGCGCCGGCGAGATTGGCGGCCTTTCTGAAAATCCTGTTCACGCCGCTCGCGCGGGTAAAGGCGACATATGCGCCATCCGGCGACCATGCGGGATTGTTCTCCTGGGCGGGATCGAAGGTGAACCGCGTGCGGGCGCCCGTCTCGAGATCGATCAGCCAGATGTCCGTGTTGCCCTGATCGTTCATGTAGACGGCCGCCCGTTTCGCGTCGGGTGACAGCGTCAGGAACTGAAAGGGAGCCGGCCTTCCGACGGTACTGAGAACCTTGCCCTGCCGATCGTACCAGGTCAGCTGCAGGTCGCGGCCGGCGCCAGGTGTTCTGTACGCAAGCGTGCCGGCTTGAGAAACGGCAAACTGACCGACCTGTTCGGCGATCCGAATCGGTTCACCAGCGATTTCCCGCTTCGCGGGATCGAACGCCTGCGCCTCGAGCATTCCCTGGCGCAGGAACAGGAGATGGCCACCGTCGCTGTCGCTGGCGCTGGAGCGCACATACACGCTCGGTGGCAGATTCGCGATCGCGTGGCTGCTCTGTTCTGCCGGGCCTAGGTCCAGCGATCCCACGTACAAGCCGCCGCTCTCCGGGGGATTCGCGTTGCGTCTGTACAGGAAGTGGCGGTCGTCGGGAAGAAATGACGGACCGACGTGAGCCGTCTCCTTCCGTGAGGGGTCGACCGCGGTCAACGGTTGCGCCGTGCCGCCGGCCGCTGCCACCTGCATCAGACCTTGAGGAGTGCCGAAGACAATCATCCCGTCGCGATTCCACGCGCCGCCGAGAAACTGTCCCTGCAGGCTGCAGATTGTTTCGGGTGGGCCTCCCGCCGCAGCGACCTTCTTCAGTGCGCCGGCGGCCGGAAAGGCGATGAATCGACTGTCAGGCGACCAGACGGCGTTCGTACCGGAGCCAATGCTCTCGACCTCGGCGAGCGGGCGCCATTCGGTGTCGCCCATGTCGCGGACGAGCAGACTCGTTCCGCTGTCGGTGGTGAGGCCGTAGTACGCGAGCCGACGGCCGTCGGGCGAGATCGTCAACGTACCCGTCTGATTCCCCGGCAAGGGCACCTGGAACCGGGTCGGCGCCTCGTCGGGCGTCGGGGTCCGTGACGGCGCGCGCCACCAGGCAGCCGCGCCCGCGCCGATCGCCAGCAGCGCGACGGCCGCCCCCGCCCATAACCACCGGCGTCGACCGCCTCCGTCTGCGCCGCTGGCGACCGCCGGAGCCACGGGGTCCACCAGATCCATGGCGTCGCCGATATGCCGCAGCCGCCGTTCCGGATCTTTCTCGAGACACCGGCGCAACAGACGCTGTACCTGCGGCGGCACGCGATGCCACTGAGGCTCTTCTTTCAGTACCGCCGCGAGGATTTCCGTCGTGGTGTCCCCGGGAAACAGCCGGTGGCCGGTGACCATCTCGTACAACACGACGCCAAACGCCCAGACGTCGGCCCGCCTGTCGGCCGGTCTGCCCTTGGCCTGTTCAGGGGCCATGTACGCCGCGGTGCCGAGGATCGCGCCGACCTCGGTATTGCCGGCGGTGAACGTGGGAGAGTCGTCGACGCTGCCGAGGGCAGGGGAAGCGGTGGCTTTCGCCAAACCGAAGTCGAGCACCTTGACCACGCCGCCTGGCTTGATCTTGATGTTGTCGGGTTTCAGATCGCGGTGAACGATCCCCTTTTCATGAGCGCTTTCGAGCGCGTCGGCGATTTGCCGGGCAATCGCGAGCGCTTCGTCGAGCGGGAGCGCGCCCTCGCGCATCCGCTCGCCGAGCGTCGGGCCCTCCACCAGTTCCATGACCAGATAGTTCGGGCCGACATCGTGCAGCGTGCAGATGTTCGGATGGTTGAGGGCGGCGACGGCGTGCACCTCCGTCGAAAATCGATCGCTGAATCGTTCGGAGGAAACCTTGATCGCGACATCGCGCCCCATCCGGGAATCGCGCGCGCGATACACGGCGCCCATCCCACCGCTGCCGATGGGGCCCAGGATCTCGTAGGGTCCGAGCATGTCGCCGGGAGAGAACGCCATCTGGTCAGCCACAGGATACTACTGCCTGCCTGGAGGCGATGACTTCTCCTCCGTGTCGCGGTCACGCCGTCGATCCGCTTCGATCGGCCCCGTCAGGTAACCGACGAACTCCCGCTTCCACCACGCGCCCGTCTTCGCGCGTTCTGGAGCGGACGTGAAGTGATACTGGTAATACGCGAGCCGCACGTAGCGCGGCCGGCCCTCGAGTGGGTTTGGTCCCAGCAGTCTCGTGACGGCCGTCTCGTCGTCAAGCACGCGCGCGACCAGCCGCAGGAGCCAGTCCTGGGCCGAGCGCGGGGAGAGCGCCGCAAACCACATCTGCCAGTCCAGCCGCGGCATGTGAGGTTCCATGAACCGGGGCCGTCCTGTCACGATGCCCGGCTTCCACTTGAACTCGCGCTCTTTCCAGACGGCACCGTCCTCGCTTACCTCGATCACGATCTCCGGTCTCTCGGTGGTCATCACGCGGAAGAGGCCATAGCCGTTGATTGAGTCGAGCGGCGAGACCCACGCGAGGAGCTCTCCCGGCCAATTCAGGTCGAAGGGCCCCCGTCGTCCTCGCGTTCTGTCGATCTCGCGGAACAGCGTCATCACGCTCAGCACAGCAATGCCGAGTGCAACGATATTCGCACCGATGCGCCAACTAGCCGGTCCGTGTCGTCGCTCGTGACTCGCGGGATTGTGCGCGCGGCCGTGCGGCAGAAATCGGCTGAGCGTCCGATCGTCGAGGAGCGACAGGTACAGAACGACGGTCAGGAGATTGAAGAAGCCGTAGTTGCCCGTCAAGCCGATCGCCAGCTGCAACAGGATCATCAGCACGCATGCCGTCAGCCGTGCGCGGCCGAAACGCGGTGGAAGGAAGATCAACCACGGAACGACGAGCTCGATGAGAAGCATGCCGGCGGTAGACCAGTAGTGCACTCCCTGCGGCAGCTGATACATGAACCAGCTCGTCCACGCAGGGATCGGCTGGGTCTCGTAGTGATAGCTCAGCGCGCTCCAGCTTGCCCACGTGGCGTCCCCGCTGAGTAACTTCGTGACGCCCGAGAGAAACGTCAGTTTGAACGCGAGCAGCCACAGCGTCCAGCGCACGACGGCAGGCGGCTCGGGGTCGACGCCGAGCCGCGATCGCCACACAGGCGCGGCGTAGAGAACGGCCAGCAGCCCCGTTTCGAGCAACAGGGCATCCCACTGGAACTCGAGAAACAGCTGGCCGGCCGTGGTCAGTGACAGATAGAGCAGCCAGAGCACGGCGGTCGTCGCCGTGGGGACAATCCCGGCGATAAGAAGCAGGGACGCGACGGCGCCGCCCCAGCACAGCGAGACCAGGAGCGTGTCGCTCGGCGAAAGCCAGACGAGCGTCGGCCGGTAGTAATAGGCGCGAAACCCGTACAGCTCGCGGACCTGATCGAGGAACTCCCCAACCGGCAGGATGCCGTGTCCGCCGACGAGTCCCGTAATCTGAGACCCCAGCGACACGAACGCGATGAGGTAGACGACGCCGAGCAGCCGGAGAAAGAGCCAGCGGGAACGGGCGAATGCAGCGAGTGGAGGGCGCGTCAAGCTGTGGCGGTCTGCGACACGGAAAGCGCCAGGTCGGCGCCAGTATCCGTCGGTGTGTATCGGCCTGCAAGCCTTGTATCATCCGATCCTCTCCAACACCGCTTGTGAGCCACGTGCGCCCTGGCGGTGCAATCGCGCTGCGCGGGCCGACTCCTATGCGCGGGTGTATCATCGCGACGTCCCACCATGTTGACCATCGGCACCCTCCTGGGGCCGTACGAGATTCAGGCCGCCATCGGCGCCGGTGGCATGGGGGAGGTCTATCGCGCCCGCGACACCAAGCTGAATCGTGACGTTGCGCTGAAGGTGCTGCTCGAACGTTTCGCTGTCGATCCACAGCGTCTGGCGCGGTTCAAGCGTGAAGCCCGGATTCTCGCCGCGCTCAATCACTCCAATATCGGCGCCGTGTACGGTTTGGAGGAAACGGATGATGGGCGACAGGCGCTGGTACTCGAGCTGGTCGAAGGGGTGACGTTGGCTGACCGGATCGCCGCTGGATCGATCCGGATCAACGAGACGTTGTCGATCGCGAAGCAGATTGCAGACGCACTCGAAGCGGCCCACGAGCAGGGGATCGTTCACAGGGATCTGAAGCCATCGAATATCAAGTTGCGGCCGGACGGCACCGTGAAGGTGCTGGACTTCGGGCTCGCGAAGGTGCTCGACCCCGATAATGGTGCCGGTGATGCGGATGCCACAGCAGTGACCGTATCGCTGGCAACGGAATCAGGCGTATTGCTGGGCACTGCCGCTTACATGAGCCCGGAGCAGGCGAGTGGCGACGCGGTGGACAAGCGGGCCGATATCTGGGCGTTTGGCTGTGTCGTGTTCGAGCTGCTGACGGGCGAGTACGCCTTCCGGCGGGAAACCGTTTCGGGCACGCTTGCAGCGGTGCTCGCTGCGGATCCGCCCTGGGCGAGCCTGCCGGCGGCAACACCGGCCGCGATTCGTCGACTCCTTCACCGGTGTCTCGAGAAAGACACCAAACGGCGTCTGAAGGATATCGGCGATGCGCGACTCGAGATCGACGACGCCTCGAGCGGCGGGACAGTGGAGGCTCAGCCACCACCCATCTCAGTGCGTTGGCGGCGCATGTCCTGGGGTTGGTCGGTCGCTGCCGCCGTTATCGCCGCGATGACGATCCTGATGGGTTCAGGTCGCATCGCTGTCCCGACGGCGGACCGCGGCCCCCGCTTCTCGCGGATCGTCAGGTTGACGGCTGGTCCCGCACGCGAATGGGCTCCGGCCATCTCACCGGACGGGAAATGGGTCGCCTACTTGTCGAACGCCCGCGGACCAACCGATGTCTGGGTCAAGTTTGTTGCCGGGGGCGAGGCCGCGAATCTCACCGAACCGACTGGCCTCGAAGTGACGCCGGGCACTGGTATCGGCGGAATGGACATCTCGCCAGACGGCACCCGCATCGCGATCATGGCGCGTATGCGTGGGACTTCCACGCCCTTCGAAACCTGGGAAATTCCTGCACCGCTTCCGGGCGCGCCGCACAAGCTGCTCGACCCTGGCTTCGTCGGCTTGCGCTGGTCGCCCGACGGGAGCCGGATCACCTACGTACGCTCCGGAGGATCTGCTGGTGACGCGCTGTGGGTCGCAAACGCCGATGGAACCGGCCGTCGCGAAATCATCAAGCTGGAGGCGGGGAGGCACATCCATTGGCCGACGTGGTCCGGAGATGGGTACGTGTATTTCATCGATACCTTGACGCAGCTGCTCAACATGGAGCCGTCGGGCATTTCTCGGGTCAACCCGGACATCGGAGTCATCGAGCCTGTAGTGACAACTTCGCGCCGCGCCATCTTCCCGCTGCCAATGCCGGATGGAAACGGATTGCTCTATGCGGCGAATCCGACGACGGCGGAGCTGGGGTTGTGGTGGCGCGCGAACGACGGCAAAACCGACCGCCAGCTGACGTGGGGGATCGGCGAGTACGCGGAGCCGAGAATTTCCGCCGACGGTCGGATCCTCGTGGGCACCCTTTACGACGTGCACCAGTCGCTCATCCGCATTTCTACGGTTCCCACTGTTGGTGGAACAACGGCCCTCACCGAGGGGTACACAGGGGATCTCGATCCGAGCGTCTTGCCTGCAGAGGAGCGACTCGTGTTCTCCTCGTCTCGGAGCGGCAATCGCCATCTGTGGACATCGCGTCTCGACGGTACCGATGCCCGGCCGTTGACGTCGGGAACCTCACTCGACGAACGACCGGCCGTGTCGCCCGACGGCTCGCAGATCGCATTCGTCTCTGACCGCGACGGTCAGCGCGCCATCTGGCTGATGAACCCGGATGGTGGCACGCCTCGCAAGCTGGCAGACGCGGCGGCCATCGGTGGCCTCTCGTGGTCGCGCGACAGCCGGGAGATCGCGTTCGCCGCCGCGCCCGCAGGAGATCGGCCCGGCTTGTGGGTTGTCTCCGTTGCCGATGGTCGGACCCGTCACGTTCCCACTCCCGGAACCGACGCAGTAGGCGAGCCCGCGTGGTCCCCGACGCGTGATGTCATCGCCTATGTTTCTGCAACGACGTCAGGACCCTCGATCTCGCGTCTGGCGTTTGTCGACCCGTTGGGAGCGCCGGTTGACCTCGCGTTGCCTACGCCGCCCGAGGCACTCGTTGGTGGATTTCTGAACGGGACGCTGGCCTGGGCGCCAGACGGTAGACGGCTCGCCGCCGTGACCCAGGGTACCGGGCCCGTATCGATCTGGATTGTCGAAGCCGAGAGATCGAGTCCGTACCGCAAAGTCGCCGATCTCAGCGGCGGACCTCGCCTCCGCGGGATCACATGGACGCGAGATGGATCCGCGATCATCGTCGGCAAACACGACGTCGCATCAAGCGATATCGTCATGATGAATGCCGCGCCCTGAGACAACATCGCGAGTGGCGAACATGAGGCCATCCACGACCGTGCACCTGTACTCGCGGGTTATTGTTGGGGCGTGTGGATAAGGAGATCTGATGAGCAGAGGAACGCACCCTGTAGCCGCCTTATTCCTGGAAGTCGCATTCCTGTTGTCGATGTTCTTGCTCGGTAGCTGGTTGCTCACACCAGGTGACGACGGGACTGGGAGACAAGAGGGACCCTATTCGTTGTCTGCTTCGCCCAGTTAACAACGACTCCTGTCCGGAGCGCTGGCTGTTTCCAACAGCTCCTTGAGGGCGGCCTGGTTCCTGTCGCTGTGGCCGTCTTTCGTGGGATCGTGCCACTCCCGTTCGATGTCAGCGAGCTGCCGCGGGCTGAGCTGCCAGGACAGGGGCGGATGGTCCCGCTCAAACGCGAACTCAAAGGCGCGGACTTCCACGCCCTCTCGACACCAGAGCCGCTGCAGGAAATCCAGCTCGGTTTCGGCGCGCTCTCGTTGACTGGCGACGCGAACCGCCATCAACGTCTGAATGGGGCCCGCCACCTGGTACTGCCAGCCGCGATCCTTGAAAGCCGTGGTGGTGGTCGCCGGTGAGGAGCGAATACGCACGAACGCGACGACCTGGTGCCGAAACGATTCGAGGTTGTCGCTGATGGCCCGATCGAGCCATCGCATGGCCAATCCCATGCCGGTGTTGTCGTAGTAGCCGCCGTCAGCAAAATGGCCTGCGTACGTGCTCGGTGACTCGGGTCGGGCCCGGGCAATCGGCGTCACGTAGGGAAACGTCGCTGAAAGGCGCGCCGCGGTCGAGACGCTCACGTCACGACCCGGGTATCGTCCGTCGGGCGTCCAGATTCCCCATTCGTACGGCGGCGCAAACGTCGCAAACGAGAAGCGCTGACCGTCTTCGACGCCGACGGCGTTCAGGCCAATCGCTGGTCGCCACCCTTCGTAGACGCCGCGGACCCAGTCCGAGAGGGTCGGCACCGGAGCGGTCCACCCGCGCTCCCATGCTTTCTGCATCGCCCAGCCGCGATCTTTCTCGAACCGCGATCGAATCGGAATGAGCGCACGCCAGAGGTCCGGATACGCAAGTCCCCACGCGGTTTCGTTCAGGCTCGCGCGCGTCGACATCGTCCTGACATACGCCAGCTCCTCCTCCGTGGGCGCCCTCTCAGGTCGCAGCTCATTGACGAAGTACATCGTCGCCACACTTCCTCCGGACACGGCACTGATCAGACGGGTCGAGCGCGCGAAGTCCGGCCATTGCGCCTGCACTCCCGTCAGAACACGCGCGGCCCACCCGGACGCTTGAATTCCACCGCCATCGATCGCCACGACCGTCAGCAGGGGATGTGTCCTCTTTGCTGCCAGAACGCCCGGCGCTTCGAGGAGGTTCACGTCGGCGTTCGCGGCGACAAGGTCGAAGTAGTGATCGGACCGCGACACTGTCCAGACGACGAGTGAACACGCCACGATCGGCAGCAGCGTCGGCAGGCGAAAGCGATCGAGAAAGAAGCTGACCCCCGTCAGGAACCAGGTCCACAGAATTCCCACGACCAGCACGAACACGAGCGCAGGAATCGCCGCGCCCCGTTCCGTGCCGGGTTGCCACCGGACGTACCCCCAGGCATACACCACGGCAAAAACACCGAGGAATGTCATGGCAAACACGTGGCCTGGCAGGAGATCGCCACGCGCGGTGAAATAACCTGGCCCCAGGTACGGTCGCAACCAGGCCAGCAGGCGGGGGAACTGACGCTCGAGCGGTGGAATGGCCGTCGAACGATGGGCCAGAACGGTCGCCGGGTCTCGAGGCGCGACCATGTCGGGCAGGTCGGTCTCGCGGTTCGTAATGAACGCCTGCCCCAGCCACGCCACCCACACGATGATTGAACCCCCGGCGATGCCCAGCATCACTCCAAAGATGGCGGCCGTCCGCGTCACGCCTCCTTCTGTAACCGACAGCACAGCGCACGTCGCGATGAGCGGCAAGGCGACGAGCAGGTGGCTAACGAGCTCGGCGACTCGAAGTCTCGGAGCTCCCGGTTGCCACGTGGTTTCGAATCGAACTGGCGCGTACAGGAGAACGACCCGCCGGGTCGCCATGACGGTGAACGCCGCGACCGTTGTGAACCACGACACCGCTGTCAGCCCGTTGGCGCTCAGGACCAGTGCGTTCCGCAGCATCCCCGGCAGGCCCCAGAGACTCAAAGGTACGAACAACAGCAACAAAGCGCCGAGCAGGAGGGGGAACCGGGTTGCGTACGTCCGCGACAACCAGTGTTGCAGCGTTGCCAACCACGATCGGAGCGTCGGAGGCTCACCAAACGGTGTGTCCGGATCCTGCATACGCGGCCTCTCGCAATATCTCGACCTGAGGAGATCGCTCCGCTCCCGGAGAGTGCGGGACGTTTCCGCGGCGGTGCCCCTGGATTCGTCAGGGGAAGGAAGCGGCCTAGGAGCGTCGTGCCGGGCTTTCGGGTTCCCCGCCTGTCACCTGCCGCAGCAGATGCAGCATCTCGATTGGCAACGGAAAGATGATGGTGGAATTCTTCTCTGCCGCGATCTCGGTCAGCGTCTGAAGATACCGGAGCGTGATGGCGACCGGCTGGGCGGCGATGATGCCGGCGGCTTGCGCCAGCTTTTCCGAAGCTTCCAGCTCGCCGGCCGCGTGAATGATCTTGGCGCGCTTTTCCCGCTCCGCCTCGGCCTGCCGCGCCATGGCGCGCTGCATGTTTTCAGGGAGGTCGACGTGCTTGACCTCGACAGCCGAGACCTTGATGCCCCAGGGATCGGTCTGATGATCGAGAATCTGCTGGAGCTGCTGGTTGAGGCGTTCCCGCTGCGACAACAGGTCGTCGAGATCAACCTGGCCCAACACACTGCGCAAGGTGGTCTGCGCGAGTTGAGACGTCGCGTAACGGTAGTTCTCGACATCGATGATCGCCTTGCGCGGATCGATGACGCGGAAGTAAAGGACCGCGTTGACCTTGACCGACACGTTGTCCCGCGTGATGACATCCTGAGGCGGCACGTCGAACACCACCGTGCGCAGGCCCACGCGAACGATACGATCGATCGGCGCGAACACGAGGATGACCCCGGGACCCTTGGGCCGCGCCAAGAGCTTGCCGAGCCTGAAGATCACCCCGCGTTCGTACTCGGCCAGGATCTTGATCGAGCTGATCACATACACCACGACGATGAGGATCAGAATCAGCACTGGTGAAATCGGCATGCCACACCCTCAATCCATGCGAACGGTCAACATCAGTCCGTCTACGTCGGTCACGCGGACGCGTGCACCCTCGGGAATGGCTTGGGCGGCCTTCGCCTGCCAGATTTCTCCGTGGGTGGCGACGCGACCGGGGCTGCCGGGTGCGATGGCCGTCAACGCCTGGCCACTCTCGCCGATCATTCCCGCGGCGCCCGTGACCGCAGGCTGTCGCTGAGCGGCGAGGCCGAGCCTGACCAGAAACGTCGCGATACCGGCAAATCCCAGCACCACCGGGACGACGACGCGGAGGCTCAATTGCAGCTCCGGCAGTGACGAATCGATCAGGATCATCGACCCGAACACGAGGCTCGCCAGCCCTCCCACCGTCAGCAGACCATAGCTCACGACCTTGATTTCAAGGGCGAGGAGCAGCAGTCCGAACAGAATCAACAGCAGCCCCGCGTAGTTCACGGGCAGGATCGAGAACGCGAAAAACGCCAGGAGCAGGCACAGCCCGCCGACGACTCCCGGCAGCACCGCGCCTGGGCTCCACAGCTCGATCGTGAGCCCCAGTGTCCCGAGGCTCAACAACAGGTACGCGACGTTCGGGTTCGCCACGGCGCCGAGCACGCGCTGCCGCAGGGTCATTTCGACTGGCACGGTCTGCGCACCCGCCGTCTTCAGGACGACGGTCGCGCCCTCGAACCGTGAGATCGTTCGGCCATCAAGCTTTCGCAGCAGGTCGGGGACATCGGACGCCGTCAGGTCCACGAGCGGCGGTGACGCAGCGAGCGCTTCCTCATCGGTGAAGGCGCGGCTCTCGATGACGGCCTGTGTCGCAAGCGCCACGTTTCGATGGCGTTTGCTGGCCAGGGTGCGGGCGTACGCGGCCACGTCCTCGGCCGCCTTTTTCGCCAGGGTCTCGTCCATCTTCTCGCCGCCGCCCGAGACCGGATGGGCGGCGCCGATGTGCGTTCCCGGCGCCATGGCCGCCACGTCGGCGGCAATCGTGAGAATGAAGCCGGCCGACGCGGCGCGTGCACCTGCCGGGCCGATGAAGATCGCCACTGGCGTCCGCGCCGCAATCATGTGCGACACGATGGACCGAGTGGAGTCGACGAGACCGCCGGGCGTGCGCAGCGTGAAGACGACCAGCGTCGCCCCCGCCTGATCGGCCCGATCCATCGTCTGGATCATGTATTCCGCGGAAACCGGGTGGATGATGCTGTCCACCTCGGCGGAGTACACCACCGGCACGTCGGCAGCGGGGGATGGCGTGTCTCGCGGTTGCGCCATCGTCAGCCCGGAGCCGAGGGTCAACGCCAGGGAAGCGGCGAGCCTTCGAGAGAAGCGGACAGTCATGCAGCCAGAGAGTGCTGCAGCCAGTGTATCCGGTTGTTTCAGGGGCCGCACTAAGAGTGTAGCGGCGTGCCGCGGCCGGTGTTTCCCCGAAATGTGCGCTGAGTGGATGTCCTGGATGGCTGAAGATGGTGCTGACCTGGAAAGAATCAACGGATCGGCCGTGATATTCGAATCGTGTCGAGTAGAACAGTCCGGACTGCTGGAACCCGCGTCCGGCCGCTCCAGCGTTTGTTCGGCCGCCCCGCTACAAGACGAACGGAGGCCGAACCAACCCGAGGTTCGCAACCTCCGGCACGCGAGGTGCCGGAGCGACGCCGCTCGGAAAATCCCCACCCAAACCACGATGCTATATCACGTCCGCCAACCCGATGATCGCTCCTGTGTGGTCGCCTTGTGATCACGGACACGGCGTGAGGATTCAGTTGCACGCGAGGGAGCGCCTCGCCGGCAGACCTCTTCAGAGGGCGTCACCGGCCTTCAGCTGCCGAGGACCGATGCGGCGATCTGAGCGAATAAGATCTTCGCGACCGTCACCGACGGAAACACCATCGCGTAGCCGATGTCGGGCCGATCTGTGGGCATGGCGCGGCTCGCGTACGCCAGGATGGCGGGATTCCCGGTCACGCCGGAGACGACGCCGAACAGATCGTCGGCAGGAATTCCCAGCAGCCGTCCCGCGATCATCGTCACCACGATCAGCGCGAGCATGATGATGGCGCCGAGCAGGAGCAGCGTGAGCCCGCTCTCCGCCACCGTCGTGGCGAACTGGGGTCCCGACGCGAGGCCGACCTGCGCCAGAAACACCGTGAGCCCGAAGTTTCGCAGCACCAGGTTCGCCGACAGCGGCAGCGTCCAGACGATCCCGGTGCGACGGATGTGGCCAAGCCCGAGCGCAACCAGCAGGACCCCGGCGACTCCGAGCGTGATCCGGCCGACTCCGGGAACTGGAAACGGAATCAGTCCGACGAGGAGGCCCATCGCCGCGCCGACACCGAGGGAAATGTAGCTGAAGTCGGCCACGCCCTTGATCGAATCGCCGAAGAAGCGGCGCACGGCATCGAAATCCGCGCGATGGCAGAGCACGCCGACGCGGTCGCCGAATTCCAGCACCAGGTCGTCGTCTGGCAGCAGATCGACGTCACCCCGCCGCACGTGGATGTAATTGTAGGCAAAGCCGCCGGGAAGTTTCAGGCTGCCGAGCGGCATTCCCACGACGCCGCTCCTGGACGCGAAGACGCGGATGTAGTCGAGCGCGGTTCGATCCACCGCGATCGACGCGGCCGCTTCGCCAATCAACTCACGCGCCTGCCCAATCGCCGCAGGATCGGTCCCGACGAGCAGGAGCACATCGTCCGCCTGCAGAATGGCGGTGGGGTCAGGTACGCGGTTCTGCCCGCTGCTGCGGATCGCCACCGCCTGGACGCCTTTCGGCAGGCTCTGCTGAAGATCGACGAAGGGCCGGCCGATGAGCGTCGCGTTGCGCACACGGACCTCGGCCGGTTTCATCAGCCGGTCCGCTGGAGCGGCAATCTGCGGTCTGAAGATCGCGAGATAGACGTACATGCAGAGGATTGGTCCGGCGACGCCCAACGGATACGTGAGGCTGTAGCCGACCGCGGCGTCCTGGCCTCCAAGCGCGTCGAGAACGGCCTGCAGTGTCGGCGTGCTCGTCGTGGAGCCCGCAAACATCCCGAGCGATGCCGGCAGGCTCGCCGCGCCCGTGCGGCGGATCGCCAGTGCGACCGTCCCGGCGGCGGCCAGGCCGCAGAGTCCCGCGGCATTGGCTCTCAATCCTGAGGGGCTCGTGAGCCCGCGGTACCATTCGTGGCCGTACTGAATGCCGACGCCGTAGAGAAAGAGCAGCAGGCCGAGGGTGCCCAGCATGCCGGGCGGCGCTGCCTTCGGCGCAAACGCGCCGCAGGCGAGGCCGACAAACAGCACCGCGCCCGAGCCGAGCGCGAACCCTTTGAAGTTGACTTCGCCGACGAAATAGCCGGCCGCAATGACCAGGAACAGCGCGGTCATCGGCGACGCCTCGAGAAGGGCTCTGAGCCAGTCCACAGTCCGTTCCTCCCAGGCTGGCGAACAAGGCGCGGCCGTCGGGCCGGCCGCGTCCGGAGGGTCGCGCGTTCGACCGCTCCGGACCGACCGCGGTGGGCCTATCGAGCCGCGGCAGCGAGAGGATTGCCACCCAACGCGTTGGAGATGGCGGCGATCGCCCTCTGCGCCTTGATGCTGTTGCCCGCATCGTCGAGCGGCGGCGCCACGACGGCGATGCCGAACTTCCCGGGCGAGACGGCGATGATGCCGCCGCCGACGCCACTCTTGGCGGGAAGGCCGGTGTGATACAGCCATTTTCCGGAGTCGTCGTAAAGACCGGCCGTCGCCATCACCGCCAGCACGCCGGGGACCTTGGCCGCATCCATGACCTGCTTGTTCGTCACCGGATTCCTGCCGCCCGCAGCCAGTGTCGCCGCCATGATGGCAAGGTCTCGGGCGTTCACCCCGATCGAGCACTGACGCGTGTAGAGATCGACCGCCTGCCTCCAGTCAGTCTTGATGTAGCCGTAGGCGTTCATCAGGGCTCCGATGGCCTGGTTCCGCTGGTTCGTGTCGGACTCCGACTTGTAGACGTCCTGGAGCACACTCAACGATCGGCCCGCGGCGTCGTTGTGGAAGCCGAGGATTTTGGCCCACACCGCATCGCTGTTCGAGCCGAGGACCATGCTCGTGGCCGAGATCGCACCGGGGTTGACCAGCGCGTTCATCTCCGGCGCACCGGTGCCCACCACGGTACGGACCCCCTCGACCGCGATAATCGAGTTGAATCTCGCGCCGGTGGCATCGACACCGATCCGCTTCTCGATCGCCTCGAGGCCCTGCTCCTGGATCACCTGCGCCATCGTGAAGACCTTGGAGATCGATTGAATCGACACTTCCGTCTTCACGTCGCCGGCCGTGAAGACCTTGCCGTCGACAGTGACGAGGGCAATGCCGAACAGATTCGGATCGACTTTGGCGAGCGCCGGGATGTAGTCGGCGTTCTTGCCCTCCTTGAGGTTCTGGAACTGCTTGAACGCACTGTTGACCGCGGCCTGCGGATCGGCCTGCTGTGCGACCAGTGAGAAACCCGCAACGGCCACGCCGGCGAGGATTCCAGCAGCCCAAGCTCGTCGGTGTGCCGATATAGCTTTCGAATTCATGATTAGCCTCCCACCCTGACCGAGAAGTTGTATTTGAACGAGAACTGGATCTTCAAGCCTTCGCCGACGAACGGGTCCCTGAACATCTCACGTTTGCCCCACTGCAACTCACCACCCATCATCACGCCGGGGACCGGGGTGTAGAGCAGATTGCCAAGTGCGTATTGCCCGGTCTTGTAGGCGTCGTCGGCCTGCCCTTCGAGGTTGTCGATGTCCGTTCGCGAATAGCCCGCCGAGGTCGACCAGTGGTCGTTCCAGTTGTGGTCGACGAACAGCACCGTTCCGGTGATGGGAATGGCCTGCCCCTCCACGGGCGTGACGATATTCCCGGGATTGCGGACGATGCCGACATCAACCGGGGCATCGTTCATGTAGTTCTGAATGCCCTCGCCGTACACCCACTGCAACCGAAGCGTCGTGCGCGATCCCAGCCTGACGTTCGAGCTCAGGTTGATGCCCCACCGCGTCGCGTCGCCGGAAAGGTCGAATTGATCCGCGAGCACGTCGTCCCAGCTCATTCTGCCCAGCAGCCCCGCAACCTCTAAGTAACCGCGCGAGCCGCCAAGGCGGTACTCGCCGGTGAAGTCGGGTATCGGGTTGCGGCCTTTCACGTTCTGAAGCTCGATGCGGTCGGCGAGTACGCCGGCGTCGCCCGAGGCACCGGGGCGTTCGACTGCGATCGTGAGACGGGTATCGCCCTGGATCGGCATCCAGCGCACCTGGACGTTGCGGAAGAACACCATACCCGTGGGACCCCAGTACTCGATCGAGTTGGGGAACACATCAGGGTCCATGAAGGGGCTCCAGTACTGCCCCGCGCCAACCTTGCCGAGCTCGCCATACGCATGGCGCAGGCGGAAGGTGGTCTGGCCCTCGTCCACGCCTGTCCCGAACAGTTCGAACTCGAAGGTGGTCCGCAGCTCGCCCAGTGCCGTGGGCGTGAACCCTCTCACCCCAAGCCGGCTCTGACGTACGCCGGCGAACGTGCTGCCGTCCTCGCCGAACTCACCCTCCAGCGAGGGCAAGCGGTTGACACGCATGGTGTCGAACCAGTTCGGGTCGATGGTTTTGAGGTTGAGGCCCATGTCCATCATCGCGAAGCCATAGATCTCAACCGATGCTGGTTGCGCCACCGCGTAAGGCACGGTTCCGAGCAGCAACACGAACGCCAGCGCCAGTCGCCTCACAATCGGGTTTCGATCTTGCCCGGGCAGTTGATCTGTCCGTCTCATGACGATCTCTCCTCCTGTGTGAGCGAGCCTCATTTGAGGTTCGCTTGTTCCCAGGCCCGCACGCGCTTCCGGGCCGCGTCGAAAATCCGCTCGTAGTTCCCTCTGCGCACGCTGAAGCTGGTCTCCGGCGTGAGCTGACGCCACACCGGCGCCCACAGGTCGAACACCGCGAAGTACGGCGCCGGTCCGGCCGGCGCCACCGTGTCGGTGCCGAAGAGCACACGGTCCGGATGCCGGTTCAGCACGGCCGCGACTCGTGCGATGGACTCCGGCGTCGCGACGGCATACTTGGCGACCTCGTCCCACGAGATATCGAAGGAGACGTGGGCGAACGAGGGATCGTTGAGGATCGTTTCGACAATCTCCATTTGCGCCGGGTTACGCTCCGCGGCTTCGGCCGACACCTGAACCGGACGGACGATGCGCCCGAGGCCGACGTGCGCCCAAATAATCGTCGTCTTGGGGTGCCGTCTCAGAAGCGCCTTCATCTGCTCGAGGTATACGGGCTCGGCGTCCTGCCGTGCGAACGGCATGTCGATATCGTTGTGAAGGATCACGACGAGACCGACCTCGGCGGCAAAGGCGAGGATCCGGTCGAGCGCCGGGTTCGTCAGACTGGCCGTTTCGCCGGGGATCTTGGCAGAAACGAATTCCTTGTGAATGCTGAACTCGCCGATGCCGGTGAAGACGCCGGGGAAGGTCTGAAGGACGCGGCGGATGTGATCGACGCCGTACATATCCGCCGGGTTGAAGCCCGTGATCATCGGGTCGAAGCGCGCCCGCTGTTCGGGAGGCAGCGCACGGTACGCACTCGCGATGTACGCGTCGGTGAACGAGTAGTAATAGAGCGGCGCGTCGGTGTGCAGGTAGTAAGTTGGCGCGAAGTCACCCGAGTTGGCGTACGACCACTGCTGCTGCAGAGGGATGCCGAAGAGCGTCGAACGTCCGACCCGGTTGCCCATGATCTGCAGGAACTGGCGGACTTCAATGCCCTGCTGGACATAGTTCGTCAGGTGGAAGTGCGAGTCGTAAAACTCGTTGGCGGCGCCCTGACCCTGTGCGTCGAGCGGCCGCGCGCGGACGTAGACGAGCGCCAGCAGCGTGAGCGCGATGAAGGCGCTGAGAAGGGCCGCCGAACGGGACGAAGGCCTGGAAGTCATGTTCACCCCGCCGATCAGAAGTTCACCTCGAGGTTGATGTGGAACACCGTGCCGCTGGCGCCGACCGGGTAGGGATAGGCCGGGTATCCCACGGGTGACCTGTTCGCGTTACGCTTCACTTCAGAAGAACACCGAGAACGCCGCCGACACAGTCGTACCCTTTTGACCACCCACGTAGTAGCCGAACGTGCTGCTGACGGGCGAGCGGTTCACTTTCTGAATCTGCACGTTCACCCGATGGTTGCGCGTGTCGAAGGGGTAGAAGTTTCCGCCGCCGATGTATTCGCTGCTCTTGCTGTAACCTGCCGACGTGTCGCCGTAAATCTGCGACGTTGCGCCGTAGACTTCCAGCTTCTTCTTGATGGGGTAGAACGCGCCCTGGACGTAGTACCCCCAGTCATGCACCGATTCGACCGGTAGAGGGCCATCGGCAACGAAGTCGTCCAGCCACCGGTTGTAGAACTCGGTCTGCAGGAAGGCCCCTTTGTATTTCAAGCCGGCATCGACCGACAGCAGCCGGTAATCCACGTTCTGCACGGTAACGCCCGGCGCCAGCGCGCCCGTGTCAAACACGTTCAGGCTGTCCCCCAGCTTGATCAAGGTGCTGCCCGTCGCGCCCGTATTGGAATCGGTGTAGCGTTCTTCAGGAGTGAAGGTGCTGGAGACGCCGAACCGGGTGGCTACTTCCTCGTGGTACTCCCAGTCGCCGTACCCGCCGCGCGGGCCGAATTCCTGCGTTGTCGGCATCCACCAGAACGAGGCGCCTGTGCCCCATGTCCGGTCCAGTTGCGTCGCCTTGAAGCCGAGCGCGCTCAGGTTGTTGGCGGCCATGACGTTGTACCAGAACCCAGGGAAGATCTCGCCCTGCGCCCAGACCCCGTTTGAAAAGTACGGCCGGAAGTACTCGTCGGCCATCACGCGGTCATGCCCGAGCCAGTAAGGGTGCGAGCCCTGCAGCGAACGCGTCCCCGGCAGCCCGTTCAGGCCTACATACACGCTGAAACGACGCGAGAACTGGTACCCCAGGCCCGCAAAGAAGTTCTTCTGGTCCGTTGGGTTCACGGTCCAGAAGAAGATGTTGTAGACGAGCTTCGGATTGCCGAGCCAGCCCTTGAAGAAGACCATGATTCGGTGCGGGAATAGGTCGTTGCGGCCGTCCACCGTGTGCTCGATGCCCAGATGGTCCGTGAACGTCTGCGTGCCGGGCATCTGGTTCATGTAGCGAACCAGCGCGTAGGCGCTGATCTCGAGTTCGCCCGCGCCGCTCCGGCCGACCAGGAATCCCTGGCCAGGGTCGAACTCGCCCCACGTCTCGATGCGTTCGACGGGTTGCGGTGTCGGCGTCGGCTGCGCGCCGGTGGCGCCCCCCGCTGCCTGGCCGACCATGAACTCGCCCCCGCACCCGTCCGAGACCCAGATCCCCTTGTCGTCGTAGCCCCACGTTTTTCCCAGCAGACATTGGCCAGGACTTGTCGACCGGACGAGCGCCACTCCCGCCGACGTGTCCGCTGGACACTGGGTGCGCTGGCCGGACGCTGACGAGCACGTCACCGTCGCGACATTGCCCTGCGACGTATCAGGAGCCGCCACGCCTGAACCTCCCGCAGCTGCGCTCTGCGCGGCGGCCGGGGCGGCACACAGGACCAGATACACAAGAATCGTGGCCGCCAGGGAGCGGCTCCAAGTCGGGTTTGCGCGTCGTCGCCGAATGTAGGTCATGGGCACGAGCTTCTAGCATCCGGAGTGCCACACTCCGATTCACCGTAGCAGTACGGCCTAAGCTGTTGATTCGTAAGACCGCTATCGACAGGACCTAGGGCTCGGACGCAACAAAGCAGTCCATCATTCCGGAGGTGCTCCGGATCACGGTCAGTTCCGTCTCCAGGGTTCCAACCTCCCTTGAGCTCACCGACTTCTTGAGAATCCGAGGCGCTCAAGAGATCTACGCAGGCCCGCCGAGACCTTTCGGGAGGTGCCCCGAAGGCCACAAAGAACCCAATCGCTGCGGCGATAGCCTGTGGTTCAAGTCACGACTTTGACCGGCTTCCCGCGCCTGACGTTCGCCAGGGTGAGATGACGACGGATCTGTGGCAATCGGTGCTCGAGCAGATCATGCCGCACGTGCGCGACACTGAGCGATCGAGCAACCTGATGGTCTGGCTCGGCGTCGGCTCGTTCGAGTAGTAGAGCGTCGAGGCGCCATGCGCCGAGGAGATCGTCGTTGGTCGGCTGTGTTCCGCGACCAAACAACACCTCGTGATCGTCGATGCCCATGTACGTGAAGGGGTATCGCCGCAGGAGCAGTGCGGTCCACCCGCGCTTCCCGTCCAGTCGATCATGACAAGATCCGGCTTGGACATCGCGCCATTCAATCACATACTCGCTCGGACGTGCTTTCTTCCGTCTGGCCTGATCTTCCAGAGGTGATACCGCGGCTCGAACGCGCCGGTCCAGCTACCATGACCTCCGAAACGAACGCCCTCGAGCCGCCTCAGAACGCCACCGCACCCAGGGAGGCGGCGCTGCGCTTCCTTCAATTGAGTGCGCGCCTCTTGCTCGAATACAACGTCGGTTCGAAAGATCTCGAGCGCGGCCTCGCGCGGATCGCGCGGCATCTCGGGGTCAACGCGCAGCCGGTCGTGGGGTATCGCGAGGTCACGCTCGCGTTGGCCGATGGGCGTGCTATCCATGCACGGGCGCCGGAGCTTCGCATCAACGTCGCAGTCGGCGTGGGCGTCCGGCGTGTGATCGATGATCTGTGCCTGGACCGCATCGGGCTCGAGGAAGCCACGAGGAGCCTGGAATCCATGGAACGCCTGGCGCCGCGGCACCGACGCTGGGTTGTGGTCGCCCTCTTCGGGCTGGCGGCGTCAGCCATCGCCTGGTTGCTCAGCGCGGACTGGGGCGCCATCGCCGTGAGCGGCGTCTCTTCCGGCTTCGGGTTGATCGCACGGCAGGAGCTTGCCAAGCGGTCTCCCGTGCTCTTCGTGCAGCCCTTCGGTGCGGGGCTGATGGGCGCGGCGTTTTGCGGTCTGGCGATCCGTCTAGGATGGACAGAGACGCCGGGCCTGTGCCTGATCGTTCCGGCGCTGATGCTCGTGCCGGGCCCGCATCTCATCAACAGCGTGCACGACATGCTGGAGAACCATATGCAGACGGGCGTCTGCCGCCTGGGGCTCGCGACGGGCATTCTCATCGCCACCGCCCTCGGCGTGGTCCTCGGTGGCTGGCTCATCCTCGGTCCGGCGACCCTCTCGACGTCCCCGTCCGCGGCCATGCGGATCACGCTGCCACTGGATGTGGTGCTGGCCGGCGTGGCCGCCTGCGGGTTCGGTGCGTTCTACAACGCGCCGTGGCGCGTCCTGTGGGTGTCGATCCTGTGCGGCATGGTTGGTCATGGTCTCCGCTATCTGTCTCTCGATTACCTGAGCGTGGAAATATCCACCCTGTTCGCGTGCATGGCCATCGGGCTGATCGCCAACGTGGCCGCCGATCGCCTGCGGCTGCCGTTCTCGGCCGTCGCCTTTGCGGGCGCTGTGCCGATGATGCCGGGGGTTTTCATCTACCAGAGCATCGCCGGCGCCATGCGCCTGTCCGCCGCCGGACCGGCGGCCGATCCAGCGCTCGCCGGCGCAACACTGGCGCTCTCCTTCAAATCCGTGTTCGTGGTCGGCGCCATGGCGATGGGTCTCGTGGTTGGCGCCCGGCTGGCGGACCTGGTCCACCGACCGAGCTGACCCGGCGCCGCTGGGCTGACGGCCAGAAAAAGAGACGATTACCGCATGTCCCGCGGCTGACCGGTGGACGTCATCACACTGCTCCAGAGTGCGCCCTCCGGATCGATCTTCTTGCGCTCGGATACGGCGAGCGAGATCGGCACGTGGGTGAACTGGTGGTTCCAGAAGCTGACGACCATGTTCGTGCGCCCGCCGAGGCCCGCGTGGACCGCGCTCTGTCCGAGGAGCAGGCAAAAGGCCGCGTCGTGCGCGGTCGCCGGCACGCTCCGGATGGTGTAGCCGGGATCGATGTACTTGAGGGTGATCGCCGTGCCAGTGCGCCTGAAGTGGTCGTTGATTGCGTTGCGGAGAACGATGCCGATGTCGCCGTACTTGACGTTACCTGAGGCGTCGCGCTCCTGGCTCTTCGCCATGAGATCCTGGCCGGCGCCTTCCGCGACCACGATCGTCGCGTGGCCTCGGTGCTCGAGCCGCTGCTGAAGCGCTGACAGGAACCCCTCGAGCGTGAATGGCACCTCGGGAACCAGGCAGAAGTTCACCTGGCTGTTGACCAGTGCCGAGTACGCCGCGACGAACCCCGAATCGCGGCCCATCAGCTTCACGAGTCCGATCCCGTTGCGCGCCGCTTCCGCCTCGACGTTGGCTGCGTACGTCGCCCGCCGCGCCTCGGTGACCGCGGTCTCGAATCCAAACGTTCTCTGGACGAACGAGATGTCGTTGTCGATCGTCTTCGGGACACCGATGACGCCGATGTTCAAGCCACGCCGTGCCGCTTCCTCGCCGATCTTCTGCGCCCCGCGAAGTGTCCCGTCGCCGCCGATGGCGAACAGGATCCCGACGCCCAGGTCTTCCAGGTAGTCGACCATTTCCGCCGCGTCCTGGTGCCCTCGAGAGGATCCGAGGATCGATCCGCCGCTCTCGTGGATCCGGTGGACCGATTCGGCTGTCAGCTCGAGCGGCTCGTGCCGACTCCGGCGGACGAGGCCTTCGTAGCCAAAACGGAAGCCGTAGACCTTGTTCACGCCGTAATGGTGGCGCAGGGTCAGGACGACCGAGCGGATCACGTCGTTCAACCCTGGGCAAAGACCGCCGCACGTCACGATCCCGCACGCGACCTTCGCCGGATCGAAGAACAGCATGCGCCTCGGTCCGGCAACCTCCATGGCGGGAGGCGACACGCCTTTGTCCAACCAGGGTTTCATCCCCTCGAGCGTGGAGTGATAGACCACGCGCTCCTCGTCGCGCGTGAACCGGACACCCGAGATCGGCGACGGGGTGCGGGATTCGCCCAGCGTCGCTATCGTGAAATCGAGATCGTCGCCCATTCGATCCTCACCGCCCTTTCATCGCATCATCGTCGTGCCGGCCGACCGCAGTTCGGTCGTCGCCCGCACGACCCGTGCGGCCATCGCCTTCTCGGCGAGGGCGAGGTAGGAGCGCGGATCGTAGGCCTTCTTGCTGCCGACCTCTCCGTCCACCCGGAGAACGCCGTCGTAGTTCCTGAAGCAATGGTCTGCGATGGCGCGCGTAAAGGCGTACTGCATGTCGGTGTCGACGTTCATCTTCACCACGCCGTAATCCAACGCTTCGTGGATGTCGCCGAGCTCCGATCCCGATCCGCCGTGGAAGACCAGGTGGAACCGCGCCGCTTCGCCGAACGCGGCGACGACGGCATCCTGGCACTCCTTCAGGATGGACGGTTTCAGCTTGACCTGGCCCGGTTTGTACACCCCATGCACGTTGCCGAACGTCGCCGCGAGCAGGTAGCGCGCGCCTGGCACCGCCTTCAGGCGCCGCGCGACCTCCAACGTGTCCTCGGGCGTCGTGTAGAGCTTCGCGCCGGCGCTCGCCCTCACGCCGTCCTCCTCGCCGCCCACCACTCCGGCTTCGATCTCGAGGATCAGGTCGCTCTTCGTGAACCGTTCCAGCAGTTTCACGGCGATGTCGAGGTTCTCCTTGAGCGGCAGCGCGCTGCCGTCGAACATGTGGCTGTTGAACAGGTTCGGTTTGCCTGCCGCCCGCCGCCGCTCGGTCTCCTCCACGAGCGGCATCACGAACGTCTCCAGCTTGTCCGCCTGGCAATGGTCCGTGTGGAGCGCCACGTAGATTGGATACCGCGCCGCCGCGCGGTGGACATGTTCGGCAATCGAGATGGCGCCGAGCGCCATGTCCTTCACACCGGCGCCCGACGCGAACGCGCCGCCTCCGGTCGATACCTGGATGAACCCGTCGCTCTTGCTGTCGGCCAGTCCTTTCAACACGGCGTTCGCCGTCGTGAGCGACGTCACGTTGATAGCTGGATAGGCGAACCTGCCCTTCTGCGCGCGATCGAGCATCTGGCAGTACTGTGCGTAGTCGGCGACCGGCATCGGGACCTCCTTCAGTTCTTTCGCGATGACCGCGATGATGGGTGGCGCGGGCGGCGGCTCTCCCGCGCCCGTCTCTTTTCCACAGAAGAGACCCGCCGCGGAATGCGAGCGCGTTGTCTCCGGCCCGGCAGCCTGTCGACAGCGTGTCCAGCTTCGCGACGTTGCCGCCGCCAATGACCACGTCGTCGAGCTCGAGATAGTCTCATAGGTTCCGGCTTTATAGGGGAAATGCCCGAGTTCCATGGGCATGATGTTGCCGTCCACGACCAGGGCCGACCCGAGTCCCGTTTTCAGCACGAGGAAACATCTGCCTCGGCGTCTCGAGGTCCACTTTTACCGGAGGTTGTCCGAAATAGCGGAGCGCGCTCCCCCCAACGCCCCGCGCCTGGCGTCGTCCTCCCACCGTTCTGCAAAGAGCCTGCTGCCCGTCCGCGGTCGGTACTGGCCTTGCGTGTCGGACCATCGAGACACCAATAATCCGATGAGCGACTTCACCCTCGAGCCGCACCAACTGACCGTCGGGGAGGTTCACCGCAACCTCCCACCAAGTTCCCTCTACGAGCACGCCATTCGCTACGAGAAGGACGCCAGCATTGCCGAGAACGGAGCGCTGGTGGCCTATTCCGGCGTGAAGACGGGCCGCTCCCCCAGGGACAAGCGGGTGGTCAAGCACCCGGATTCTGAAAAGGACGTGTGGTGGGGGCCGGTCAACATCCCCTGCGACGCTCAGACGTTTGCCATCAACCGCCAGCGCGCCATCGACTACCTGAACACGCGGGACCGGCTGTACTGCTTCGACGGCTTCGCGGGCTGGGACCCGACATACCGCATCAAGATCCGCGTCATCTGCTCGCGCCCGTATCACGCGCTTTTCATGCGCACCATGCTCATCCGGCCGACGCCGCAGGAGCTGGCGGGCTTCGGCACACCGCAGCTCACGATCTACAACGCGGGCGCCTTCCCCGCCAACCGCCTCACCGCCGGCATGGGTTCGACGACGAGCGTGGCCCTCAGCCTCGAAGAGCGCGAGATGGTCATCCTCGGCACCGAGTACGCCGGCGAGATGAAGAAGGGCGTCTTCACGGTCGTCAACTACTTCGCGCCCAAGCGCGGGATTCTCTCGATGCACTGCTCCGCCACGGCAGACAGGCAGACGGGCCGCTCGTCGCTGCTCTTCGGCCTGAGCGGAACTGGCAAGACGACGCTCTCCGCCGATCCCAAGCGTCACCTGATCGGCGACGACGAGCACTGCTGGAGCCCCGAAGGGATCTTCAACATCGAAGGCGGGTGCTACGCGAAGGCGATCAACCTGACGCCGGAGAGCGAGCCGGACATCTTTCAGGCGCTGCGCTTCGGCGCCGTGCTCGAGAACGTCGTGCTGGAGGAAGATCGCACGGTCGACTTCACCGACACTGCCATCACGGAGAACACCCGCGGCGCCTACCCGATCGAATTCATCCGCAGCGCGAAGATCCCGTGCATCGCCGGCCATCCGAGCGACGTCATCTTCCTGACGTGCGACGCCTTCGGCGTCCTGCCGCCGGTCAGCGTCCTGTCGCCCGCGCACGCGATGTATCACTTCATGAGCGGATACACCGCCAAAGTCGCCGGCACGGAGATGGGCGTCACCGAACCGCAGGCCACGTTCTCGCCCTGCTTCGGCGGACCGTTCCTCGTGTGGCATCCCTCCAAGTACGCTGAGCTGCTGGCGGCGAAGATGAAGCAGCATGGGGCGCGCGTCTGGCTGGTGAATACCGGCTGGGGCGGCGGCGCGTACGGCACCGGCAAGCGCATCAGCCTCACGCACACCCGTGCCATCATCGACGCGATCCACGACGGCGCTCTCGCGAACGCCAGGACCGAGCGCGATCCAATCTTTGGCTTTGACGTAGCGACCGAGTGTCCCGGTGTGCCTCGGGAAATCCTCTGGCCGCGCGGCGCGTGGGCCGACGCCTCGGCCTACGACACGACGGCGAAGAAGCTCGCCGATCTGTTCCGTGAGAACTTTAAAAAGTACGAGTCCGGCGTCAGCGCGGAGATCAGGGCCGCGGGTCCGGCGTGAAGGGACTGGCGTTGTCGGCCGCGGCATGGTCGGCTCGACCTTCGCGCTGGTCACGAGCGGCGCGGCTGTCCTGACGACGATTCCGCTGGCGCTCAATGCGACGGAGCGCGAGGGGCCGCGCCGAAGCCCATGCGCGCCCAGTCCGCGCACGCGAAGGCGGTCGTACTGAATCGATGAGGGGGAACCAACTGATGGCGCGTTCCAATCTGCTCGATCGCTTCAACTGCGGCCCGGTCCAGTTCTCCGGTGGCAGCGACGCGCTGTACGAACGGCATCTGACCTTCGATCAGGTCGTCCCTGTCGCCGCCGCCACGCCGCGCGACAGGTTCGAAGCCGTCGCGCGCTCGGTCCGCGACGTCCTGTCGCAGCGCTGGATCAAGACCGAGCAGACGTACCAGACCCGGAATGCGAAACGGGTCTACTACCTGTCGCTCGAATTCCTCATGGGCCGCTCGCTGGCGAACAACATCACCAACCTGTTGCTCGACCCGGTCTGGAGCCAGCTCTGTGAGAAGCACAAGATCGATCCGTTCGAGATCGTCGAGCAGGAGCCCGACGCCGGTCTCGGCAACGGCGGGCTCGGCCGGCTGGCGGCGTGCTTCCTGGATTCGATGGCGACCCTCAGCATTCCAGGAATGGGCTCCGGCCTGCGCTACGAGTACGGCATCTTCAAGCAGACCGTGCGCGACGGCTGGCAGCACGAGCAGCCGGATCACTGGCTCGCCCGGCCCGATCCCTGGGAAGTCCCGCGACCGGACCAAGCCGTCGAGGTGCGGCTGGCCTGCTCGTTCGACATTCACGTGGGAGCGCTGCGGACGGTCCAGGGCCGGCCGTCGACGCTCATCGGGATTCCCTACGACCGCCCGGTGGTCGGGTACGGTGGAAAAACCATCAATACGCTGCGCCTGTGGTCAGCTGCCACACCGGACTACTTCGACTTCCAGCAGTTCAGCGGCGGCGACTTCGTCGGCGCGCTGGCCGAGACGCTCACGGCCGAAACGCTGACGCGTGTGCTCTACCCCGACGACTCGACCACGGAGGGGAAGGGGCTGCGCTTCCTGCAGCAGTACTTCCTGGTGGCCTGCACGCTGGCCGACGCGACCCGCCGCTTCCGCGCCGCCGGCAACGACTGGTCGGCGCTACCCGACAAAGTCGCGATGCAGCTCAACGACACGCATCCGACGCTCGCGGTCCCCGAGCTGATGAGGATCCTTCTCGACGAAGCGAAGCTCGGGTGGGACGAGGCCTGGGATCTGACGCAGCGCACGCTCGCTTACACAAACCACACGTTGCTGCCCGAGGCGTTGGAGAAGTGGCCGCTGTCCTGGTTTGAGGTGGTGCTGCCGCGGCAGCTCGAGATCATCTACGAGATCAACCGCCGTTTCCTTGACGACGTACGCACGCGTTTCCCCGCCGATGACGGACGGGTCGCGCGCATGAGCCTCATTGAGGAGGGCCATCCGAAGCAGATCCGCATGGCGCACCTCGCCATCGTCGGCTCGCACAGCACCAACGGCGTGGCGGCGATTCACTCGGAGCTGCTCAAGCGCACCGTCGTGCCTGACTTCGCCGCGCTCTTCCCCGGCCGGTTCAACAACAAGACCAACGGCGTCACGCAGCGGCGCTTCCTCCTGCTCGCGAATCCGCCGCTCGCCGCCGTCATCACCGACGCCATCGGCGACGGCTGGATCGTCGATCTCGACCAGCTCCAGAAACTCGAGCCGCTGGCCGGAGACCAGGCGTTCCGCGCCGCAATTCGCGGAGCCAAGCGCGAGGCCAAGGGGCGGTTCGCCGGCTGGCTCAAGTCTGCCACGGGACACGTCGTCGACCCCGAGTCGATCTTCGATACGCACATCAAGCGCATCCACGAGTACAAACGCCAGCTCCTGAACGCGCTCCACATCGTCGTCCTGTACAACCGCTTGCGCGAGAATCCGAAGCACGACGTGCCGCCGCGCACGTTCTTCTTTTCCGGCAAGGCGGCGCCCGCGTATCACTTCGCCAAGCTGATCATCAAGTTCATCAATAACCTGGGGGCGACCATCGACGGTGACACGGCGATGCATGGGCGCCTGAAGGTGGTTTTCGTGCCCGACTACAGCGTTTCCATCGCCGAGCGGCTGATTCCCGCGAGCGACGTGTCGGAGCAGATTTCAACAGCTGGGTACGAAGCGAGCGGCACCGGCAACATGAAGCTCATGATGAACGGCGCGCTCACCATCGGCACCCGCGACGGCGCGACCATCGAGATGGCCGACGCGGCTGGCGAGGAGAACTTCTTCCTCTTCGGCCTGACAGCCGAAGAGGTCGCCAACAGCCGAGGCCGGTACCAGCCGCAGTGGCATTACGACAACGATGCCGAGACGCGCGCCGCGCTCGACCTCATCGCCGGTAATCACTTCAGTCGGCACGAGCCTGGCGTGTTCGCGCCGATCCTCGACGTGCTGATCCACAAGGGCGACCACTACATGCACCTCGCCGACCTCAAGAGCTACAGCGAGGCGCAAACGCGCCTGGGCAATCTGTATGCGGACCAGGAGACCTGGTCGCGCAAAGCGGTGCTCAACATCTCGGCATCCAGGAAGTTCTCGAGCGACCGGACCATCGCCGATTACGCCAGGGACATCTGGCACGCCGAACCGTGCCCGGTGGAATGACGTGGACGCGGCGCGGTCTCGAGTCAGGAAACGCATCGTGAGAGAGGACTGTTATGGCCAGGATTGCAATTCACGGTTTCGGTCGCATCGGCCGCTCCTTGATGAGGGTGGCGCTCAAGGAGAGTCTGTTCGTCCCGGTGTCCATCTCGGATATCAAGGATGTCCCCACGCTGGCCGCCCTCTTCGAGGTCGACTCCAACTACGGACGCTGGCCAGAGGCAGTCGCGACGAAAGGCAGCCGCTTCGTCATCGGCGGTCGCGAGATCCCCTACTTCGACTCGACGAAGGCGCTGCCGGACTGGAAGGCCCTTGGGGTCGACCTGGTGATCGACTGCACGGGCCGGGCCACCACGCGTCCCGGCGCGCAGGCCCATCTTGATGCCGGCGCCAGGCGCGTGCTCGTCAGCGCACCGAGCAAGAAGCGGGAAGACTGCGACGCGGTGTTGCTGCCGGGCATCAACCTCGACACGTTCGACCCGGAGAAGCACAAGATCGTCAGCATGGCGAGCTGTACGACGAACGCGCTCGCCCCGATGGTCAAGGTGGTGATCGAGAACTTCGGCATCAAATACGGCCTGTTCTCGACCATCCATGCCTATACCAACACACAGGCGCTCACTGACCAGCCGATGAAGGATCGCCGCGATTCCTGGGCCGCCGCCGAGAACATCATCCCTTCTTCGTCCGGCGCCGCGCGCGCCCTCGCCTTCATCTGGAAGGGCCTCAACATTACCGGGAAGGCCTACCGCGTCCCCACACGCACCGGCAGCATCGCCGAGCTGAACCTGCTCACCGAGCGCCCTGTGACCGTCGAACAGGTCAACGACGCGTTCCGCAAGGCGGCCGGGGTCTCACCCCTCAAAGGCGTGATGTCCGTCCTGGAGGACGAATGGGCGTCGTCCCGCATCGTCGGCGATCCGCATTCGTCGATCGTCGACCTGCCGCTGACGGCGGTTCAGGGCGAGTTGCTGTCCATTGCCGCGTGGTATGACAACGAGATGGGTTACTCGACGCGCCTGGCTGAAATGGCCGCGCATATCGCGGCCTGATCCGCCGTCTCGAAGAACGGACGCGGTTCGGCTGGTCGTGCGGAGGTTGACATGGATCTGCGAATTGCAAGCATCGAAGGCAGTGAGGTACTGGACTCGCGCGGGAGCCCGACGGTCGCAGTGGAGGTCACGCTGGCCGATGGCACCATCGGCCAGGCCATGGTTCCTTCGGGCGCCTCCACGGGGATCAACGAGGCAATCGAATTGCGCGACGGCGACAAGAAGCGGTTTGGCGGCAAGGGTGTGCTGAAGGCCGTGGAGCATGTGAAGACGGAGATCGCCCGGGCATTGAAGGGTTGCGACGCCAGCGACCAGCGCGGGATCGACCTCGCGCTGATTGCGCTGGACGGCACGCCGAACAAGGGCCGGCTCGGCGCCAATGCCATCTTGGGCGTCTCGCTGGCGTGCGCGCGCGCGGCCGCAACGGAGCTTCGCGTGCCCCTGTACCGCTACATCGGGGGCGTCGATGCCCATGTTCTGCCGGTGCCGATGTTCAACATCCTGAACGGCGGCAAGCATGCGCAGAATTCCACGGACATCCAGGAATTCATGCTCGTGCCGGCCGGCCTGCCGAATTTTCGCGAGGCTGTACGCTGCGGAGCCGAGGTCTATGCCGCGCTCAGGTCCGTCCTTCACGGCCGGGACGCCTCCACCAACGTCGGCGACGAAGGTGGCTTTGCGCCGTCGCTGCCGTCGAACGCCGCGGCCGTCGAGGTCATCCTTGCCGCCATCGAGAACGCCGGATACAAGCCGGGCCGAGATTGTTTCCTCGCCTTCGACCCCGCAGCCAGCTCGTTCTACCGTGACGGCCTTTATCACCTCGAACGCGAAGGGCGAAGCCTTACCAGCGCGCAGATGGTCGATTTCTGGGAGGATTGGGTCAACAAATACCCTATCGTGAGCATCGAAGACGGGCTGGCAGAGGACGACTGGGACGGCTGGCGCCTGCTGACGGAGCGACTCGGTGAGCGCGTGCAGCTGGTCGGCGACGACCTGCTGGTGACCAACGTCACGTTCTTGCGGCGGGCGATTCGCGAGCATAGTTGTAACAGCATCCTGATCAAGCTGAACCAGATCGGCACGCTCACCGAGACGATTCAGGCCATTCAGGAAGCCCATCGCGCTGCTTGGACGGCGATCGTGTCGCACCGCTCAGGCGAAACGGAGGACACCACCATTGCCGATTTGGTGGTAGCGATGGGCACCGGGCAGATCAAGACGGGCGCGCCAGCTCGCAGCGAACGGACGGCAAAATACAATCGCCTGATGAAGATCGAGGCGGAACTGGGTGCGAACGCGATCTTCAAGGGCATGGCCGCCTACCCTTTGGCGTCGAAGTAGCCTGAGTTCAACCTGGAGGAGAACCCATGCACAACGTCGTGCTGCTCCGCCACGGCGAGAGCACCTGGAACATGGAGAACCGCTTCACCGGCTGGACTGACGTGGATCTGTCGGAGCGCGGCTTTGCCGAGGCGCACCGTGCCGGACACCTTCTGAAGGCGGAAGGCTACGTCTTTGACGTGGCATTCACGTCAGTGCTCAAGCGGGCTGTTCGCACCTTGTGGGTTGCGCTCGACGAAATGGACCTGATGTGGATCCCGGTTCACCATTCCTGGCGTCTGAACGAGCGCCATTATGGGGCGCTGCAAGGGCTCGACAAGGCCGAGACAGCGGCAAAGTACGGGGACGCGCAGGTGAAGATCTGGCGGCGCAGCTACGACGTCCGGCCTCCGGCGCTGACCGAAGATGATCCGCGTTGGCCCGGTCGCGACCCGCGATACCGTGGTCTCGAGCCACAACATATCCCGTTGACCGAGTGCTTGAAGGATACCGTGATTCGCTTCCTGCCCTATTGGCACGAGGCCATCGCTCCGGCAGTCAGGTCAGGCCTGCAGGTGATCATCGCGGCTCATGGCAACAGCCTGCGCGCGCTGGTCAAGTTCCTGGACAACATCTCCGACGACGACATCGTGGAACTGAACATTCCGACCGGCGTACCGTTGGTCTACGAGCTTGACGCCAATCTCGAGCCGATCAAGCACTACTACCTCGGCGACCCGAACGAAATCCGCAAGGCACAGGAAGCGGTCGCCAAACAGGGGAAGGCCCGGTAAGGCCGAGACCGTCAAGCGACAGCATGACAGCCATCTCGAGTGCCCGGCCACCTGGCCCGATACCTGCGGGAAGTCCCTGGCCGTTCGGGGTCCAGTGGGTGGAGGCGGACGACACGTTCAATTTTTCCGTCTACTCGAGGCACGCCACCGGCGTCACGCTGTTGTGCTACACCGAGGAAGACCCAGCCAGACCGGTCTTTGAGTATCGTTTCCGGCATCCGGCGCACAAGACGGGGAACGTCTGGCACTGCCGCATCCCGGCGAGCGACCTTCTCGGCGCCACGCTCTACGCCTATCGGGTCGAAGGGCCGCACGAACCCGAGCACGGGCTCCGCTTCGATCCGCAGAAGGTCCTGCTCGATCCGTACGCGCCGTCGGTGTTCTTCCCGCCAGAGTTCAGCCGCGAAGCGTGCGCCCGAGCGGGCCCGACCGACGGACGCGCGCCGCTGGGCCGTCTGCCGAGCAAGGGGACCGTTGCCCTTCCGACAGAGGCGGCCCCGCGATACAGCTGCCGGGACGCCATCGTCTATGAACTGCATGTGAAAGGATTCACCGCGCGCGCGAACTCCGGGGTCACGCCCGCGAAACGCGGCACGTTTGCCGGCGTGACCGAGAAGATTCCCCACCTCAAGGAGCTCGGCGTCACGGTCGTCGAGCTCCTCCCCGTCCACCAGTTCGATCCGCAGGAGGGCAATTACTGGGGCTACATGACGCTGCACTTCTTCTCGCCCCATCAGTCGTACGCGCACGGCGAGGCCTTCGAAGAATTCCGGACGATGGTGCAGGCGTTCCACGCGGCGGGCATCGAGGTGTGGCTCGACGTGGTCTACAACCACACGGCCGAAGGCGACGAAACCGGGCCGACGTACAGTTACCGCGGCGTGGACAACAGCAGCTATTACCTGCTCACACCGGACCGGCGACAGTACATCAACGATACCGGCTGCGGCAACACGGTGCGTACCGGCCATCCCGGCGCGCGGGTCCTCGTGCTCGAAAGCCTCCGTTTCTGGGCGCGCACGATGGCCGTGGATGGTTTTCGCTTTGATCTCGCCTCGATCTTTTCACGCGCGGCCGACGGCACGATGAACGTCCATGAAGCCACTCTGGTGTCGGAGCTCAGCCTGCTCGCGCGCCTGTTCAACGTCCGGCTCGTGGCGGAGGCATGGGACATCGGCAGCTATCAACTCGGCCGCGGGTTCCCTGGCATTGGGTGGCTGCAGTGGAACGGCAAGTTTCGCGACGCCGTGCGTTCGTTCGTGCGGGGCGAGCCGGGCAAGGTGGGGGCCCTGATGCAGCGGCTCTATGGCAGCGACGACCTGTTCCCCGACCATCTCGAGGAGACGTGTCGCCCGCACCAGAGCGTCAACTTTGTCACCGCGCACGACGGGTTCTGCCTCTACGACCTGGTGGCTTATGACCACAAACACAACGAGGCCAACGGCCACGGCAACACCGATGGCACCAGCGACAACCTGAGCTGGAACTGCGGCGTCGAAGGCGACGCCAACGCGCCCGAAGGCGTGCTCGCCTTGCGCCGGCAACAAGCCAAGAACTTCTGCGCGCTGCTCATGCTCGCCAACGGCCTGCCGATGATCGTGGCCGGCGACGAGTTCCTGAACACGCAGCGCGGCAACAACAATCCCTACAACCAGGACAACGAAATCACCTGGCTCGATTGGGCGCGGCTGGACGACAACCGCGACGTCTTCCGTTTTTTCAAGCTCATGATCGCGTTTCGCAAGTCGCACCCATGCATCGGGCGGCCCACGTTCTGGCGTGAAGACGTCTCGTGGCATGGAGTCGACGGGCCGGTGGATCTCGGGCACGAGTCGCGGTGCATCGCCTACTTGCTTCGCGGTGCATCGGTTGGCGACGGCGATCTGTACGTGATGATCAACGGGCATTGGGAAGACCACCGCTTCACGGTGATGGAAGGCAAGGCCTTTGAATGGCGGCGCGTCGTCGACACTGCGCGGCCGAGCCCGGACGACATCGTTGAACCGGGACACGAGCCCCTACTGCAGACGGCGAGCTACGTGGTGCGTGCGCGTTCCGTGGTCGTGCTGCGCCGCGAGACGGACGCCCACCCTTGACGGCCCGTGGAGCGATCCTCACCTCATATTCCTGTCGGAGGAAGACGACGGCCTCAGCCGGAACCGAAAGTGTCGTCGGTGACCTTCCGTTCTGGTCTCCAGACGGCCGGTCGATCGGCTCTTTCAGGTACCACGAGCAGCACCCGAAGACCAACCAGTGGGTTGACATTCGGAAAGCCCAACGCGGAACACGGGATCAGTTCTGGGGAGGATATAATTCGCCCGACTTCAACCGGTGAAGCTCACTTCCGGCGTTCGCCTCGGCCCGTATGAGATTCACTCTGCCATCGGGGCCGGCGGGATGGGGGAGGTCTACCGCGCGCGCGACACGCGCCTGGATCGCGACGTCGCGCTGAAGGTCCTTCCCGCCAGCGTTCTGGCCGACAAGACGGCCCGCACTCAGCTCCTGCGCGAAGCACGACTCGCCGCATCGCTCAATCATCCGCACATCTGTACGATCTACGAAGTGGGCGAGACCGGTGGCGAGGTGTACCTCGCCATGGAGTACGTCGACGGTCGCCAGTTGAAAGATCTGATTCCCACCGATGGTCTGCCGCTCGAGACCGTCGTGCGCTACGGAATGCAGCTGGCCGACGCCGTTGGCTATGCGCACGATCACGGCGTCGTGCACCGCGACCTCAAGACGGCCAACGTGCTCGTCACGATCGACGGGCGTGTGAAGGTGCTCGATTTCGGTATCGCCATACGCCGGACGCAGGAGCTGGAGGAAGTCACGCGATCGCTCGCGACGCTCGACGGCCAGGACGTCGTGGCCGGCACTCTCCCCTACATGGCTCCCGAAGTGCTGCGCGGCGTGCCGGCCGCCTCACGCAGCGACGTCTGGGCGCTGGGCGTCATGTTGTACGAGATGGCGTCCGGACACCGGCCCTTCCAGGGTCAGAGCGGCGTCGAGCTCACCTCTGCCATCCTGCGTGACACGCCGACGCGGCTGCCGTCGAGCGTTGAGGAGCGCCTATCGGCCATCGTTGAGAAGTGTCTGGCCAAGGATCCGACACAGCGGTACCGGACGGGCGCCGAAGTGCACGTGGCGCTCGAAAGTGCGGTCCCACGGGGTGAGTCGCGGCTCGTGGAGGCACGAAGCAAGACCGCTCGACGGCTGTGGAAACACCCCGCCGCGCCGGGAGTCGTCGTGGCACTGGCCCTGGTTGCGCTGATGCTCTTCAACGCCCCGTGGTCGCCCAGCGAGCTCCGTCCGCCGCCGGACGCCGGGAAATATTCCTCGGTGGCGGTGTTGCCGCTCAAGAATTTCAGCGGCGATAGCAGCCAGGAGTTTCTGACCGATGGCCTGACCGACGCGCTGATCGGCGACCTCACCCAATTGGGGCAGCTGCGCGTAGTCTCGTTGACATCGGTCCTGCAGTACAAAGGATCGACAAAG